>SKEU01000899.1_pt1 | contig 16884 bp, 10 predicted proteins | sample 4819571 | NCBI WGS metagenome assembly SKEU01 (sample SAMN11008801, study PRJNA524170) | human gut metagenome | biome: Human fecal sample; material: Feces; isolation source: fecal sample from pouch patient p8, p16 | host: Homo sapiens | place: Israel: Tel-Aviv | collected 2015-06-23
GCTTCAGCCACTGCCGCCTGCTCTTCTCTTTTGCTTTCAGCCTGCTCAAGCCTTTCCGCGATCTCTGATTCAGTGGCCCCGCCGTTTTTCAGCGATACATAGTCCTGCCACGTTGCCGATTTGAGCGTATCCGGCAACTCATTCACATAGTCGCCGTCTTTCAACTCACGGGCGCGGCGGGTAGCCATTTCTACCAGGCGATTAACAGAAACAGCATCAGCAAAATCGTCCTTACTAATGTATTTTTCATCAAATGCATTGATGACAGCCCCCACCTTAATCCACTGTGCTGCCGGTGATTCCAGGGGGTTATCAGCCTGAACAATGGCGAGTTTCGCTCCATCTACCCCATTATTCGCCAGCTGTTCCAATGCCGCCCATCCATCTGCATCACTGAGTGATTTATATTGCTCAAACAATGCATCGCGCCAGGCCACCAGCGCAGAACGTGTTTTTTCGATCTTCGTCTTAATTTTCGCTATCTTGACCTGATTAAACATCCGTTCAATATCATCGATATTGCTAAAGGCTTTCATCCTGCCCTGGAATAAACGGTATGCCAGCACGGTCCTCCAGAATGATTCCAGACCTTCTCCGGACGGTTTGCGGAACAAGCTAAGAATATCTTCAGAAGTGACTTTATTAAGCGAACGACCTGACAGACCACGCCCAGCCATCCAGTTTTCGAACTCCTGGGCAACATCATCCATCGTTGCTTGTGCGCCCCATGCCTGCATTCCCTGGATGTAATCATACCCATACAATGCCTGGAGGAATCCCTCTCCGTCCACGATATTCAGCGGATTATCACTGGCTTGTATTTTTGCCACTTCACGCTTCAGCGCCTCATTGTTGATATCAGGGTAAATCCACTGCTCTGGTGCAATATCCGATGTACGCCCGATTTTCTGTCCTATCATGCCATCATAGGTCGATGACAGCGCGATCTGACCATCATCTGTGCGATAAGCCCAGTATTTAATAGCTGACCCACCGCCCCATGCATTACTAGGTTTACCAGCAATAACATTCATTACCCCATTGCGAATAGCATCATAGAACTTATCGCGAGTAAGTATTGTTGATAGCTGGTGGCACTGAACACCACGCGCAGCCGTTGCGCGCGATTCAGCTACCCCCTCTTCAAAAGTTACCGCTTCAATCACAGAGTCAAACGGCAATGTAACGATTGACCCCGGTGATCGAGCGTAACGACTTGCTCTATCCAGCCAGGCGATACGGCAGATGTATTGTGCTTTTTCACCGTCAATTTTTTCCACCCGGACAATCGCTGTTGTTTCGCGATCATCAATGACTGCACGGTAATAACTACCTTTATGCAACAGGATATTCTTGTCAGTGCGCATATATTCCTGTGGGTTCTGAATAACATCGATACTGATATCCAGCACACCAGACTTAATAGCGCGCTCCACATCACCACGAGAGCGTTTCATTATGGTATCCGCGTCTTTTGCCCTGGTGATCGCAAACTTCAGCACCCGCGCACGTTTTCTGTAGCTACTCAACTGCTCAAGCGCGTATTTTTGCCCATTCCTGTTCGTACCCGCTTTTATCAGGTCGTCAAGATTGCGCTGGTAATACTCTATCTGTTCCATCGCGCTTTTCAGTTCTGTCTCCATCATGCCGATATCTTTTCCGGCGGCGTTTGCCGCTTTCAGGTAGATATCGAGAGCATTGTTGGCCTCGCGCTGTGCTTTCAGTTTCAGACGTTCTTCACGCTCTTGCGCCTGGCGAACCATGATTGCGCGGCGTTCTTCCGGGTTTGCCGCCAGCATAATGGCGCGTTCATCAGCATCATCCGCATCACCATTGGCGATCTCTGACATGTCGGAGGTCATCACCATCTTGATCCAGTCTTTCTTACGTTTCAGCGTATCCAGACGGAAGTCGTCGAATGTGCCTTTGCCACAATAGTAGTGAACATTGACCTTCTCTTGCGGTGAACCTACGCGCGCACCGCGCCCATTTCGTTGGTCGATACTGGCTGGTGTCCAGGGTAGTGTCAGGTGGTGGATATCGGTTGTCCCGATGTGCAGGTTAATACCTACTTCAGCCTTCTTGTTACAGATTATGATGCGCGTGCGACCTTCGTTATAGTCGGCGGCAATACCTTCCATGCCCTCAAGGCCAGCATCATTTTTGGCTGAGAGATAATCCTCATATTGGGCAAGTTTGCTGTAGTAGGTTTCCCATGCCCCTTCTTTGTATTCACCGTTTTTGTTTGGAGTAGGTTCGGTCGGCTTATTCACCTTCTTCAGCTTGATGCCGCCAGCCTGGCTAACTGTCGTCGCATTGATAATGCCAATCTCCTGCTCCGGCATTTGCAGTGCACTGGCGATAATACGGCGCAGCTTCTGGTGCTGGGCTTTTTCATCAATAAAGACGATCTGCTTACCGTTCTTCAGACCTTCACGAAGATTTTCGATCAGCGCGGCATACTTCGGCGGGATGGGGTGCGATACCTGCTGCATATCAATACCGGCAGCCGCAATGGCCTTAAGTATTTCAGCTTCCAGTTCAATGCTGGCACGTATTTCAACATGCGTCGGATGTTCACTAAAAGCGGTCTTCACTACCTTGCTGGTACGCGTACTGACCAGCCCGCCAGCGCCGTCTTCCTCGGCCTCATCAACATCATCTGCCACTTTACCGCCAGCTACTTTTGGCAAGGCATCAGCAATAGCTTTTACCTGGTCTGCAAGCTCAACGGGGAACTGGAATGTAATCGCACTGGCATACAGATCCGGGTCTATAGCAACCTTGTCCATGTCACGGATGATGGAGAAGATGAAATCATCCGGTTTGTCGTTAGTGATATGCCCGTTTTCATCGACTGTCAGCTCATCATTGCGACTTAACTCCTGAGCACGCTTACGAAGCTCTTCATAAGCAGTCTCCTGCTCCCCTGTCATCGGGATCTGCAAGGTGTTCTCAATGATGTCGGGAATTTTAACCGTTGCTCCGACATCTGCAGCAGTCTTCAGAGTTGTCCAACGATGGAAAATACCACGCAGGCCGTCAAGGTTCTGGAAGCCCACCAGCCCCTGCTTCTCTTCCACTTCCCCGGAAATTTTCTGGACCTGAACTGTGGCTGTTTTGCCAAACACACGAACGAAATCATCAGGCGTAATGATGCCCATGCGCATCCACTCTTCCTGCGGAATGACAGTAGACAGCATGTTGAAGGCATCAATCGGACTGTTCACCAGCGGAGTTGCCGTCAGCATGACTACACCACGCCCGTTGTTGCGTTTCATCATGTACGCAGCTTTTACAGCCATGTCGCGGGCCATCTTGGATACTGCCGGATTAGGCAAATATGCCAGTTGTCCCGCTTCACGCCCGGCATTAAAGGAGTTGCGGTAGTTATGCCCCTCGTCGGCAATCACGCTATCGAAGTTCATATCCTCAAAGTAAGGGATATTCTGCTTCTTCGTTGTACCGGTATTCGCGGCCTGATCCTTAATCTTGTTCTTCTTCTGCGCATCACGGTGTTTACCGGACGCCAGGTCAAGACGCCCCATTTCCACAGCATTAAAGACAGCTTGCTGTGAGTTCTCCTCGATGGTTTTTTCTCGTAGCGGGATAGACGCGAATTGTTCTTTTGTCATGATGACCGTTCGCCAATTTGACGACGGGATCATGTTCATACGCTGAACGATAACGGCGCTGGCGGACTCTTTCACAACATTTCTGGTAAGAGGCTGCCCGTTACTGTCGAGGCGTGGTTCGCCATTTTCATCAAGCACCGGCGCGGTCAGAATATTTCCGCTGTCATCACGAACTTCATCCAAACCGATAAACATCATATTGGCGAAGGCATCAGCACTGTAGAAACTCTGTGCCTCGTGATACCAGTTCTGATAAACCGCCTTCGGAACAACAATACACGTGCGTTTAGTGCGACCTGTTTCGAAGTTATACGCCTCAAGCGCAAGCGCGGTCGTGGTTTTACCCAGCCCGGTACCAAATCCCATGATGCCGCGCCCATCTTCTGACAAGCGCCGAACTTCTTCATTCTGATAAGTAAGAGGAATGCGCTTTCCACTAAGCCCTTCCAGGCCAAGCGGTGCGTCAGAATGCGTGAACGGAATGAAACCATTGAATGCGTCGTTATACTCGCGGGCTATCTGATCAGCCTGCGGGTGAGTGCGTAACCAGTCGTTAAAACTAACTTCCAGTTGAGCAATTTTATCCAGGTACTCGTTAGCGTTCTGCCCACGCGGTTTAACACCGTTCAGGTAGTTTTCTAACTGGTTCAGGAAGCCGTCTTTATTGTTGGCCTTCTTGAACTCATTCCCGTTTTTGCCGTTTACGGTTCGTAGCTGATAGCCGGTAAATACCCCGTCCTTACCTTCGTAATCGTCCGGAGATACCAGAATGCCATCGACGACCTTCAGATCAGGTTCAGTGTACTTAAACTCGTCATAGCCCTGCTCTGCCAGGAACTCTTTTATCAAGCGGCGATCCAGCCAGCGGGCATTCAGATTAACGGTGACTTTATTTAGTGGCGTGAAAATACGTTTCTCTTCGATTTTCGCCAACTGACGCTCAAAGTTCGCTTTCTGCTCACCTGTTGACGCATCACGCCAGCCCATCAGCAATGCTGTTTTGGTTGCAATATCGCCGCTGGTGGCGCGGTCCATCGGCAGCAGGCAGCCATACCCATCAATAGCGATATCATCAAATTTCGCCAGGTATTCAAGGGCCGCGTCGTCGTCCTCTGGCAGTTCACCAGCAAACGCCTCACGAAAGTCTCCCAGCGTTATAGGATTAAGGGCTACATCACTGAAAAGATGTGCTATCACTTGTTCAGGACGTGTAAAGTCAATACCGGCAGCACCATCCGTTACATCAAGTCGCCCTGCCAGAAGGTCAGAAGTGGAACCATCCTGTTTCACATTGCCAGTGAACGTCATCCAGTTTTTAGCGCCAGCTTCAGCAAGCCCATTCAGCTTAATGGCGTGCGGTGGTCCATACTTCGCAACTTCTGCTGCCGCCAGGCGGGATGCATCTGCCAGTTTGTCATCAACGTTCACACCCAGGTTACGCAAATCAAGTGCCTTGTTGATCAACTGACCTATCAGCGCACCGCGCATAACGCGCTCCCTGTCTTTTTCTCGCTGCTTGCCAGCAAAGCGAATCATTGCTGCCACTTCATCACTGACAACCGATGGATAGTCGGACGCGATCGCCGATATCTGGTCCCATGACAAAGCCAGAATCCCGTTTGTTGACTGGAACGCGATCTGCAGATCGCCAAACGTCGAAACACCATATCGACTTACATCAAGCGCGGAGGATTTGGTTGTCGTGTCCTTAACCCATTTCAGACCATCAAACTCATGCCAGATACCGCCTACAAGGCGTTTATCGCCCACTTTCGCGCCCTGCCATGCCTGAGTAGTTACGCCGAGCAAATCCCAATTGATGCGACTATCAAAGCGACGAGATAGCGCGGTTTTCATCGACTCATTGGATACACGACCGTCTTTTTTCACCACCAGGGTATTGCGGAAGCTGGTACGTTCCATGTCGCCGTAAACAAATCGCTTCCCTTCGGTTGTAAACCATTTTCCTTTGAGGAAGGTATCCCAAAGGACGTTTGCCGATTTGAGTGTTGAATCATCCGTGTCGGGGATCATCTCCAGGAAGGTTTCCGGGTGTTTACGCAATACCCATACGTCCACCACGGTATCTGTACCGGATTCGCTGAACGTACCAGAAGGCATACGATGTGCGCCCAAAAATTCCGCTTTACGGCTGACTTTATCGCGCAATTTTTTATATTTCGCACCATCGGTCATGCCATTCGGCACCACCAATACGATAAGCCCACCAGGCTTAACCTTGTCGATCGTGCGCAGCACAAAGTAATTGCCAACGTTCTTCTCGTTTGCATATGCCGGATCAAGCCCGGCGACACCGGAACGCCCTTCACCAAACGGTACGTTACCAACAGCGTGATCATACATTGCGTCTTTCGCCGCCAGCGCCTCAAACGCCCCGATATTCACATCGTCTTCCGGGTGCAAAAGCTGGTTTATTCGACCGGAAATCGGAGACAGTTCGGCGCTGGTCATTATCATGCCCTGCCGTTTTGTCTCCTGGAAAATACCTGTGCCCGCTGATGGTTCCAGTACGTGCCCGCCATCAATACCGTAGTCAGCAAACAGATCCCATATACCTTCAGCCATAAACTGTGGCGTGTAGTATTCGTATTGGCTGCCCTCACCATCTGTCAGGCCGCCTTCACCGGTATACCCGGCAAGAATCTGACGTTGTTCGTCAGTTAATTTCGCCCCATCGAAGCCGGGCGGAAGGGAATTAAGAAGATTTACTGCGGCATTATTTGCTGCCCGGCGTGTTTTCTGAATACTGACGCCATCGGCTTTCCTGACGCCAAAGGTCGCAACAGCACGTAATTTATGCAACCGACTAACAATTTCAATCAGTTCGCCTAAGCTGGAGGCTTCACTGATTGAATGAAGTAGTTTGTCCAAAGGATTTCCCCCTCTAAACCGTAAAAAATTCCGCTATGCGGTACGGTTGAGAGGGTATGGAGAATGTTATTTTCAGGGGGACGATACTACCGTCAAAATCACATACTCCCCATAGTTTGCCTACTTATTAACCCATGACCGGGAGAAAAATATGGCAAACATTGAACCTCGCTGGCTAATTGAAGCCCGTAAGCACATTGGCCTGACTGAAATAAAAGGCGCTAAACACAACCCTGAAATCGTTCAGTTCTGGCGCGACATCAAGCGCGGCGGAATTAAAGACGATGAAACGCCGTGGTGCGCAGCATTTGTCGGTGCAATGCTGGAACGTGTAGGCATCCGCTCAACAAGATTTGAGTCGGCAAAATCCTATCTGGATTGGGGCGAGAAATTAGATACACCGGCATACGGATGTATCGTTGTATTTACCCGCGTAGGCGGTGGGCACGTAGGCTTCGTTGTCGGACGCCGCGCCAATGGCGATCTGCTTGTCCTGGGTGGGAACCAGGGGGATGCGGTTAATATTCGCGCATTCCCAACATCAAGAGTGTCTGGCTATCGCTGGCCTGCTGGCGAACCACGCAATACCGCTCTGTTACCAGTCGGAGACGCAGCAACCTCAACTAATGAGGCATGAAAAAAGCCCCGGCCAGGCCGGGGCATCACGCTTCAAGTCACGATCCAATCATTACCGACTATATCAGCCGTCGATAAATCAACTTCCCGGATCTGGAGTCCATTAATACAAAACCATCCGGTAGTAGAGTAATTATCAGGCCAGGCCCATACACCAACACTCCATGCTTTACGGCGGCACACTTCAGCCTGTCCTTCCCTGATTTTTTTTACCGCCTGCATGATGTCCATCACTCACCTCCCCAACCGATCACCTGGAATTGCCCCATTTTGGGGTGATACCAGCGTTTTCCTCGGTGTTCAGCCTCCGACATCATCCGGTTAAAAGCATTCATGAAGGGAGATAAGGCCACGATGGAACGACGCGACAATACCCCCTCTGGAGTTAAAAACTCATGTGTATCGGTGGGAATCCGGTAAGCGTTGACAAGGTTGCGGCATTTGGCTTCGGTCAGGCCACATTTCGCAGCCAGCTGGCGGTAGCCAATGTAACCATCTGGCATGTTGCCCTTCTTGATTTGCTCGACGGTTTCTACCACCTGCCTAACCTTTGACTCAACAACATGAAGCCGCTTTTGCTGCTGAACTGCATTTGCAGCCATTGCGGCGATCATCTCTATTTCGGTCAACGGCTGGCGTACTTGTTCTTCCAGTTCGCGCCAGCGGTCCACCAGCCGGGCGGTAAATTCGGGAGAAAGCTGCGCAACGACAATGATACTGTCACGCTTGCCTTGCTCGCCTTCGAAGACGTAGTGTGAATTTTTAACTTTAAATCCTAAGTTATTGATATTTTCGGAAACCTCCATTGGAGGAAGTGGAATAACACCTGATTTACTCAAGCGTTCAATAGTGCGTTTAACGTTATCCGGGCGACTTCCCACCAGCTCCGCGATCTCAATGCTGGTCATTGATGGCTTTTCAAGAATGCAGATTTCCATCAGTGTGCCTCCGCAATTTCGGGATTGGTAATATTGCGATACCAGGGATTAGTGTTTGGTTGTGGGGAAGTAGAGAAACGACCAGTAAGAACACCATACTGATCAGGGATCAGAGAACGGGCTTCTTTTTCGGTTGCGGCAATTGCGAAGTGATCGCAGTGTTTTTGCAGGGAGTGGAAACGCCAGATGAATTCTGGGCGTGAGCAAGGATTGGCATTAACCATAGTTACGGCCTCGTAAGTTGATAAACAACCTGCGACCCGCTGTCAAACAGGTGGCAGGACGTGACAGGGTTGACAGACTGGCACTTACGAAACCAGCAGGCCGAAGCCTCCCCATCACGCCCCACCATAATTCGGGCGTAACGTGGTTTTACGGACACAAAAATACCGCAATATCGGAAATGTGCGGTTGTCCGCGTAAGTATTCAGGCTGTCAAACCCGGTCGCAGAATTTGCTACGACGGCATGAATATAAGCCTGAAAACATGGAAGATCAACTAAAAATTTCAGCAATGGATGACTTCAGTCGATGATGCAGATCATACATTCCGATTTAGAAACAGCAAATTAATTTTCTAACACAAATCATCGAGCGAGCATTTTCCGATCATTGGGATGTTTTGTAGACACACAGGTCATCCCCTAAATCCCGCAGGGATTGACCAATCCTCACGGTCAAATTCAGACCGATAGCCACGCTGTTTCATCAGGTCAAAGGCTTCACCAATGGTTGCACACCCCTGGGAGCCAGAATAATCCATTGAGAAATCCAGGGCACTGGATTGTTTAGGCTTATTCACTGCGGTAGCGGCACTACGTATCCATGCAAATTTTTTTGCCAGCTTTTCAGCGGTACGATACAGAGCCTGCCGTTTTGCGTGCCCCTCGTCTGAACGACGCTTTGCAGCTCTCGCTTTTGCCGCCGCCAGGCAGTGGTTGGTATGTTCTTCCCTGATTACTGGTTTTTTATCCAGCACCACGTTATCCGTTTGAGAACTATCTGCTGGTGAAGCCTTTGGCTGAACCGCGCATGATCTTTCTCTTCTTTTGGCTATAGAGTGACTCTTATTTTCTATTGGCTGTTCATTTTGAACATGGGGGGACTTGTTCAATTTGAACAGGGGGTTCCCAGTTTCAAAAAAATAACGAACCTTTGAAATCAACTGCTTAACCAGTTTTGTGGCGTTGGCAAATTTGATGCCCTGCTTACCCCCTATCTCCATTGCTACATGAATGAAGTGGAGAAATTGTGTCGTAAACCGATATACGTTACACACTTGGGCATTGTTATTCGCTACCTGATGTTGCTTAACAAGCATTCCGCACTTCGTCGCTTCAGCAAATGCCCGGCGCACAGTAGAAATACTGCGTCCTGTAATCTCGGACATATCAGCATATGAGCGACGGATCATGTATTCATCGGTAGACCCTGCCAGGTTGGCGAACTCGGCAATAATGGCGCTATGTGAAGGGGAAAGAAGACCGCTATGACGAGCAAAAAAACTCAACTGATGACCTTTGATTTTTTTGTGGTATTCAGTGTTGTTTTTATACTCAGAAGTGTTGAAAGTTACTGAAACTGAATTTAAAATACTCACCAGATAGTTCCGTGAAAAAATCTATCTACCGTATAAATCTATGGCAGTGGATTTATACACCCAAAAAGCCGCTTCTCAGCGGCTTTTGCTTTTTTGGCAGTCGCTACCGGAGCAGTGACCGCGATCCTACTCGATCCCATCCACCAGGATCAACAGTGTATATAAATACACTATGTTAGAAATTTAACTTAACAAGACGATTACCCCCTTCTGGAAACGAAGAGTAACGGGGTGGTGTTTTTGTTCTCCTTCGGTGATAACTCTGGTTCTTTCTTGCCTGATACCGGTAAGCCATAAGTAGCATTTGCCCCAAGAGATTCAAGCATCGCAGCCACTATGCGGGCATCATCTTCAGACTGCATACGGCAGAGCGCCCGGCGCTGTTCTGCGCTGATAAAAACAGGCATTTCCTGGATAGCGTCACGCAAAATCCGGCGGCATTGCTTTGCATTTTCCCCCTGGCTTTCCATCATCGCTGTTTGAGCGCGCAGCTTATCTCGAAGCTGTATGTTTTCCACTTCAAGGAGCATCAATTCTGATTCCAGGGCTTCACGATGTGCAGATTCGAGCATGGCTTGCTGATTTTTCATTGCTGAAAAGTGGTGAACCAGATCCGTAGCAGCGTTATCGGTAAAACCTTGTTCGATAAGTGCTGCATGAATAGCCGCATCGCGCTCTTCTGCTGATTCAAGCATCAGGCTTTTCTTGTCGAGGCTGATATAGTTAGGCACAGTTACGTAATCAAAACCGTGGAAAGACTTTACCAGGGATATTGATGAATCTGGACCATATGTAGCCCATGACCAGCCACCAGCACCGGAATTAATCATGCCCTGAACAATGCGCCCGGTGTCTGTATCCAGTATTTCCTGCGTATGCGTAACAATGCCGTTGTCGTCAATCGAAATGTCGATAGTCCTGTTTGACGGCACGTTCTCCAATACAACAGGTTTTCCATCAACCAGCACAACAGAGACTTCTGGAAGGTCAAGGCTTTTCGTTTTGTTAAAGTGCATCGATCGGCGTCCGTGACCGTAATAACCATACATCTCACCAAGTGCAATACGCTCTTTTGTTTCTGGGGAGTTGAATGTGTCACGCACCGACTGAATAACGTAATTTCGGTTGTTGTGCGGTGTATGTTTGCGGATTTTCTCTACCAGGGAGAAGCGATCCGTAACAGTGTTCAGTGATTGCATTATTTCCCTCCGGTTAATTATTGCTCATCACAAATTTTGCAAAGTTGATTAATTGTTCTTGCGTCCAGTTTTCCGGATCGTCACCGGACGACAACGGCGCGGATTCGTACATACCATGCTCGTTGTTTTGCTCTGATTCATTCGCCTTAAACTCTTTGATCATGGTGTTGAGAGTGTCATCGTCGATGTGCAACTGCTCGGTGAACAGATAACGCATAAACGCGTCACTACCAGCAAGTTTCGGGTTGTTCTGGATCTGGTCCATAATTTGGGAGATGACAGCAACAAAGTTGGCGCGTGCATCCAGTTCCCGGTTTTCCTCTTCCTGGATAGCAGTGTTCATTGAGTTGAATTGCACGTCATAAGGACGGTTTTTTTCGGTGTAAACCTTCCCGTATTTATAAGCGAGGTGAATATCATGAAGCCGATAAATAGTTCGCTGGGCGGCCTGTCTGATCCAGTTCGCACGTAATGCGGCCTGGATAGCTGTTTGCTGCCAACCGCCTTCCCCAAGTCCACCACTCATCTGATCAGCCCAGCCAAGCATTGTTGCGTCAATGCCTAGGCTTGCAGCAAGCTGCCGGAGGTGAAACATAACGTCTTCGATACCACTGATATCTGCGGGTATGGATTGCGTATCAATGGTGATGCCATTCTTCCCATCCCCCATAACAGGTATCAGGTGGTTTAGCACCGTCGGAATAGCGTTGGCATTAATCGACCTTTGCGCCACCAAGTCACTATGACGCTTCAATGCCTGGCTGACGCCACGCGTATAGTTCGCCGCATTAACCGGGTCCAGTGTGTTCGTCGTAAGAGCAATCAGGCGGTCAATTTTGGCTGCATTATTTCGCGTTGATTTCAGCGCGGCGAGCGCAGCACATAAATTCAGGTAAGGTTCATAGCTGTATTCAAGGAATGAAGTACCGTAATTCTGCGTCTCCATTAACGGCTTATCAGCCTGATCACTTAACAGTGAGTACCCTTTTGTGCCGTAGCTAACCGGAATAACTTTATGCTGTGGCGTCCAATAGGGATTTTTCATGGAAACCAGATTCCACGGTTCGGTTATTACTCTGCGCAAACTATGCGTATCCAGAATGTAATCACCACTGAAACCTACCAGCTGGCTACCACGATAAAACTCCTGGACGAAGTGTGGCAGAGTGTAATAACTGGACTCAATGCCTGTTATCCCCCTGCCCTGTTCAGCATAAGGTCGGACATAAGACACCCCAAAGATAGCCATAATCATGGCCCATGAAGGAAGTCCGTCATTAATCATCGCCCCCAAATCAGCGGTTAACTCTTCACATCTACTTACTGCCTCAGCATCGGAACCATCCTTTGGCGAAAGGATGAATGCTTGTCCGGTTTTTTTTGAAGGCGCAAGCGCATGTGCAATGTGAATGTTTAAAGCCGTCGAGATAGTCGGGCTTTTAGCCATCGTTTCCAGGATGTTGTACTTTTGCAGGCGCTCGCCGGGCAGTTCAGCGGATAAAGAAATTGAATCTGCTGCACTCGTCATGCCATCGCTGTTGCTCCCCAGTATACCTGGACGTAAAGCAGACAGGCCGGAACGAGCAACGACACTATGCCCGCTCGTAAAAACGACCGGATCGGCGGGCGTAACATCACCACCGTTGAAGGCTTTCTTCAATGCTGACAGAAAGCCTTTGTTTTTGTCTTTCGTTGCCATGAATCACCGCAAATTGTTTCCAGTTTTGCGGCAGCATAATCAGTATGTGATTTCAGCGGTTGGCTTAGTTTTCCATACTGCAATTATTTAGAACTGTAGAATTTTCAAACATAGCAAAGTTCAGACCTTTCCCTTCGCCAAATTCACCCTCAATTTCATCAGATACAGCAGACAAAATACGACGCAGATCAACATCGCCACCGCCGAACATATCGCCCAATGCCTGTTGTTTATGAGTCAGCTCGTCGTTGATTTTTTGCGCCATTTTTTTGAATGCGGCCCCCATACGCTTCGCACTGCGATTATTTGCTACTATGAATAGCGCCAATGCCTCAGCTTCCGGTGTACTGTCGCCGAATAACCCCCTTTGGGCGATCACTTCTTCAACGGCCTGACCGTTGTCTTTGGCTTCACGTACAAGATTAATTGCTTCCTGGAGTGCTGCTATCGCCTGTGTATCCAGGCCATTAACCTGCTCTATACCGTCCACTAAGCCTGTTACTGCGTCATGGTGAGCGTCGCCAGACAGCGACTGCATTTGCGCAAAATCGCTGGCTGCCGTATTTAATGCGGTCAGGATATTACGCATTTCCGGATCTGGCTCTTCCGACACTAGCCGAACAAGCCTTTCATCCTTGTACGCTTTGGCAAAAATTGCATTCTGGATGCGATCGATAAGCTGTTTCGTGGGACGCCCATTGGCAGTAAGCAAGCCTGCCGTCGCTGTATCGCCAATTTCGCGCAAAAACGCACGAATAAACGCATCATTGGACCGCGCCAGCAGATTTCCATCATCTGAAGGATTAAATAGCGCCATGACGCTCTCAGTGAGAAATTGCGCATCCGCATACGCTTTTTCACTTGCTGCCATCTCTTGCAGATCGCTAATGTTTGAATCGCGGGCAAATTGAGCGCGGTCTACATCTGTGAGTCTTTCTCGCACTAGTACGGGCATAGACATTTGCGAAATTTCGTCAGGATTCAGACCAAACTCTTTCGCATGGTCGATCAGGTACTGGCGATACTCATCCGCCTGTCCTTGCTCATAGGCACGCCAGATACCCATACTCCTTCCGTTGCCGGATTCAACAACGTTGTCCGGACCAACTATCGGCGCTCCGTGGCTGCTCATACCGGAATCCGTTAATTGTGCCGGGCGTAAATTGGAGGCAATACGGTTAACCTGGAGTTTGCTGGATAGCCGGGTACGATCTCGTGGTTGGAGTTCTTCCGGGAAGGCCGGGTTAATCATACCGTCAAGGTTGTTCGAAATGATCAGACTGCTGGCATCAACGACCTTAAAAGCCGTCTTTACCTCTGCACCTTTGCTGGTGACTACGTAGCTACTTCGCCCCAGGCGTGTTTCTTTCCTCTCTAATGAAGAAACCAGAGCAATGACGCTGTTAATATCTGCGGCCTCGGAAAGCGCAGAAGTAACTGATTTGTTCAAAATACACTCCAACTATAGAGAAAGCTGTGAGTGTAAAAAGAGTGTGATTTATGTGAGAACAGAGAAGTGAAAGGGGCATTTCGCCCCCTTTTGATTACCCGGCATAACCGTTGGCTTTCACCCAGCTTATGGTCTGTTCTTTAGCCTGCTCCAACGTAAGGAACTCGCCAACATAGTTTGAGATCCCACGCAGCGCATCAATAAATTCCATTTGTGTGGACTTTGTGAAGACACCGCCCAGGAAGTCAGTCACTATCTTAGGGACTTCATCTACAACAGGATCAGTCTGTTGTTGCGGTTCCGCTACCGGTTGCGCGGCAGTCCCCAGGCCCAATTTCAGCATCACATCAACAATCTGCTTACCAATGGTGACGCGTTGCAATACTGGCGCAGTTTTCTGCGCCTGCATTAGATCTGATAGCTCTTTACCTAATTTCAGGCGGTCTAAAACAGATATGGTCATTAAGCACCTCCCTGCTGAATTTCAGCCAGAATGTTGATCAGGTAGTCAACTGCTGCACCCACAGTGGCTTCGTTCTCGTCGTATCGACCTGCACTGATTAGAGCGTTTGCTGCTTCCTGCACATGATCAAGTTCAGCACTGATGACCGTCAGATCGCGGGATGTAAACTGCTCCGGCACGGATTTCAGGTACTCCAGCGCTTTATCTGCCTCCTGATCAGCTTCACTTGCTGATTCACCCGTTTCTTCTGGCTCCTGTTCTGGTGCTGGTTGTGGTTGTGATTCTGGCTCAACCATATGCTCTGTTTTTACTTCGCTTGAATGATTTTGAAGGGCGTTATACACGTCCATAATGAAAAGGTTCTCCCCATCACTAAGTGGATACGCCACGTTTGGAAACGCTTTGCGGAAAAGAATTTTCACTTGCGCCTTGAATGTTTTCAGGTCACTGCCAAACAGGTCCACATAGCCATCAATATGTTTCGACATGCTGGACGCAACCAATTGGCCTGCAAAATCTTTCAGCTCATCTTCATCAGGAAGATAGAGCAACTCGTACTGGCTGACTTCTTCATCTGTCAGTTTACGGTCATACGTAATGATACCGTGACGAGCATATTCGTAATACTGATCAGCCTGGTCAGGACGATCAAGCACGGCTTTATTTCCATCCGGAACAGCACCAACACCAGCCGGGCGAGATTGAAGTGCATAGTGGTATTTACCTACATCTTGGCTCTCTGGTTGTAATACTGGGTTCGTTTCGGGGTCTGTCTGTGGTGGTTCGGAGTCTTCCAACTGGCCTGGTAACACATCAACTTTATATTTATCTGCGTTATGCTCTCGGTAGGCTTTAAGTAATTTGGTTGCAGCATCTGCCAAACTGCCTCCTTTGACAGCACTGGCATCAATACTGAATTTACCTTCAGGTGCTACTATCGTAACGAAATTGTCACTGCCGGACGTGACATAATTAACTTCAGCGCCATTATCCAGCACTGTTTTTCCGTCAATGGCAAGATTATGTTTTACATGTCGCAGCTGGTCACTAAACGCTCGTTCTTTCGTTTTTTCACCTTTAGCAGACAACAATTTATCGCGTTTTGCTTGTAATTCCTCGTTGATGGCTTTCTGGGCATCAAGTTTTTTTTGCATCTCCGTAAGAGCAGCACGCTTTTCAGTCAGCCCACGTTGCGCAACTTCCACCTGATCAATCATTATTGACCGTTCTTCTGCCAGTTTATCTGCTTCATTGAGATAACTCTCAATATCTGCCTTCATTTTGTCCTGGCGCTCTTTTGCTTTCTTAAATTTTTCGCTGTTACGTTCAATCAAATTAGATAGCGCCTGGCATACCTGGCTTAAAGAAACATCTCTCCCACCAATCGGGGCGACAACGTGAGTTACGTTACGTTTATTAAGTAAAAACTGAAATGCAACAAGCTCGTCGTTACTCTTTATTTTTGCCCCGTCAGCTGTTGGAGAGTGGAAAATTATGCTTGTACTCTGCCCGTCAGTAAGCGGTATCTGCGCGGTCAAAACAGGGATATTAGCTACCCGACGTACACGACCGATAATCGCACCTCCAATACAATTACGTCCATTTTCATCGGTCCCAGCTTCATCAGTCCCTGCCATAATATTCGTACCATTCAGGCCACGATTCAGCGCACGGACGAAAGCTCGCATTGTTTGAGCTAACCGAATTCTGGTTGTAGTTATGGACTCAAACATAGCTTCGTCAGACACAACCAGAATTTCATTGCCCATATAGGCAAGCTCAATATCTTCTAAGGTCGCCGCCTCAAAAATCAGGTCATCTTCGCTTAATTCTTCTGAAGACCAGCGACTTGGCATATAGCCGGGGATCGTATCAGCAAAAGTAGACTGAATATTAATTCGTAAAGGATTGTTAATCATGCTCATCCTCCAGGCGCGCGATTTCTTCTTTAAGAGCACGTGTCTTAGCTACTTCCTGAGACAAGGCAGCTTTAACGTTACCCGTATCTTGCATTACTTTGTCTGACTTGCTCTGGAGTTTAGACAGTTTGTCGTTAGCATTAGCGATATCTTCACGGAGTGCATCACGTGATTCTTTCGCTTCAGCTAATTTCTGAGCGTTAGATTTAACTCCCTGCCGCTTCTTATTTCCGTCATCAATATTTTTTGCTGCACGAGCAAGTTTTCGAGCTAATGACTTCTGGAAAGAAGTTGCTCCGCGATTAAATAAAGCCGCAAGAGATTGACCCAAAGCCGACATTGTTTTTACTGGCTTGAACGGTACTGTTTTACCATTCAGTTTGATCCCAGATATATCACCGGTATCGTTAACCTGAACTTCCATTGTCTGTTCATCAATACCAATAAGGGTAA
>SKEU01000928.1_pt1 | contig 16489 bp, 15 predicted proteins | sample 4819571 | NCBI WGS metagenome assembly SKEU01 (sample SAMN11008801, study PRJNA524170) | human gut metagenome | biome: Human fecal sample; material: Feces; isolation source: fecal sample from pouch patient p8, p16 | host: Homo sapiens | place: Israel: Tel-Aviv | collected 2015-06-23
CGCCGATGAGGTGTTCACCAGCTGGGGCGTCGAGACGGCCCGCAAGTTCACCAAGGCCGAAGTGGAGCACGCCCTCACCGAGCTGGACACCGGCAATTACGGCATGATCCTGCGCAGCAAGGGCATCGTGGACGGCGGTGCCGACGGCTGGCTGGAGTTCGACTATGTGCCCGGCGAGTGGGAAGTGCGTGCCCGCGGCGCCGACGTGGGCGGCAAACTGGTGGTCATCGGCTCCAAGCTGAACGAGAAGGCCATTGCAGAGCTGTTCGGCTGCTGAGATGTAAAAGAAGGAGAAACCATCCATTATGGCAAAAGAAATTCCGGTCTACCTGTTTGTGGGCTTTCTGGAAAGCGGCAAGACCAAATTCATTCAGGAGACCTTTGAGGACCCCAACTTCGACTCCGGCGACAAGACCCTGCTGCTGATCTGCGAGGAGGGCGAAGAAGAGTACAACGAGAAGAAGTTCGCCTTCCCCGGTGTGACCGTCAAGGTGATCGAGGACAAGGCAGAGATGAACCCGCAGAATCTGGCCAAGCTGGAAAAGGAATCCGGCGCAGGCCGCGTGGTCATCGAGTACAACGGCATGTGGCTGCTGCAGGAGCTGGCCGATGCCCTGCCGGAAAACTGGCTGGTGTACCAGTGCATCGCCACCGCCGACGGCACCACCGCCCTGACCTACGCCCGCGACAACTCCATGCGCAGCCTGCTGCTGGACAAGATCGCCCGCAGTGAGCTGATCGTGTTCAACCGCGCCGAAGCCGTGAACAACGACGACGCCCGGCAGGAGCTGCACAAGCTGGTGCGTCAGGCCTCCCGCAAGTGCGATATCGCCTACGAGTTCAAGGACGGCAGCGTGGCCTATGACGACATCCCCGACCCGCTGCCCTTCGACGTGAACGCCGACCCCATCGACATCCATGACGACGATTTCGGCATCTGGTACATGGACTGCCAGGACGAGCCCCAGAAGTACACCGGCAAGACGGTCAAATTCCTGGCACAGGTGTGCCAGACCAACCGCGCCGGCAAGAACAGCTTCGTGCCCGGCCGCTTTGCCATGACCTGCTGCGTGCAGGATATCCAGTTCGTGGGCTTCCCCTGCAGCTACGACGGCTACAAGGCTCTGGAGCAGCGCAGCTGGGTGCGGGTGACCGCCAAGGTGGGCTACAAGTTCCACAACATCTACCGCGGCAAGGGCCCGGTGCTGACCGCCATTTCGGTGGAGCCTGCCGAAAAGCCGCTGAATGAAGTCGTAACGTTCTCTTAACGTTCTGATCGATCTGTAAACAGGAGGTTCTGGCATGAAAACACTGTTCCGCATTCTGGGCACGGCCGCTGCCGTGGCCGTCACCGGTGCCGCCATCGTGGCACTGGACAAGATCCTGAACCAGAAAGACCCGCTCCATGTGGAGGAGGTCGAGTTCCCGGAGGAAGCCGAAAAGGACGCCGAGGAGGCCGAAAAGACCGCCGATGCCTACGCGGAAGCCGAAGCCAAGGAAGAAGCAAAGGCTGCCGATGCCGCCGCAGAAGCTGCCGAAGAAACCGCACCGGAAGCCCCTGCTGAGAACGCACCCCAGACCCAGCCGGAGACCGCCGAAGAGCGCCCTGTGTACGACCCCGAAGCCCCGAACGCCAACCCCGTAGAGGCCGGCCCCGCTGTTGCCCCCAAGGACGAGAACGGCAAGATCGACGTCACCAAGATCGCCGATGCCAACGACTTCGGCGACTGGGAAGAGCAGGGCTGCAAGGGCTGAGAAAACAGCATGATCCCCGCATAGACGCGGATATCAGCTCCCCCGAAAGGGGGAGCTTTTTTATGCTTGCAAAATGCCGCGCAGTTCACTATACTGGAAGAAAAAACACCGATGGAGGGCAGCACCATGGCATACACCGATGATTGGGAAAGCTTGATGAACGGCGTGTTCGGCGCGGGCGGCAAACTGAAGTTCGGCGGCGCGCAGCCGCAGCCGGAAAAGCTGCAGCCCGAAAAACCGGCGGGCAGCGGCCTGCCGGACCTGAACGCGGCGCTGCTGGAACAGCAAAAGCAGCTGGACGAATTGCTGAAGCAGCAGAACGCCCGGCTGAAGGCGCAGGATGCAGGGGTGCAGACGGCGCTGGAGGACAGCCGCCAGATGCTGCGGGATATGGAAGCGGACGGCCTGCTGGCCAAGGGCACGGCAGACACAAAGCCGGAGCAGCTGGGCAGCTTTGAAGGCCTTGCCGCTGAGGTAAAAAAGACCGTCCTCGGGCAGGACACTTTTGTGGACAGCGTGGTGCGGGCAATGCGCCGCCCCTTTGTGCTGGGCACCGAGGGCGCAGCCGCCCGCAACGTGATCCTGCTGTGGGGCGCTCCGGGCACGGGGCGGCACTTTGCACTGGCCGAGACTGCCCGCATCATGGCAGCGCGGGGGCTTTTGCAGAGCGACCGGATGGCGGTGATAGACCTTGCACTCTACCCCGACCCCGGCGCGGAAAAGCTGTTTTTGCAGGACCTTTACGCCGCCCTGCACGCCCCGGGCGAGATCGTGGTGTTTGAGCACTACGAGAGCTGCCACCCCGGCTTTCTGCGCATCCTCTCCGACCTTGCGGTCAAGGGCAGTGCGCCCTTGTTCAGCCGGTATCTGGTGAACAAAGAGGGCATTCTGGTGGAAGCCGGTACAGCGCTTGCCCCCGGCGCAGTGAGCCGCATCGACCCCTGCGGCAAGTACCTGATCTTCTTCTCCCGCAAGGGATGGGAGGCGCTGGCAGATAAATTCGGCGCGTCCTTTGTGGCGGCGGTAGGGGATGTGTGCCAGACCGCCCCCTTCACCCCGGAAGCATTGGCTGCACTGGCGGCGCAGCAGCTGAACGCGCTGGCGCAGCGGGTGCACAGCCGTCTGGGACTGACCCTTGCCGCCGGGGCAGAGGTGCGGGACTATGTGGCGGCGCAGTGCTCCAAGGAAAAGGGCGCAGAGGGGCTGGCAGATTGCTGCGAGCGCATCTTCCGGGCTCTGAGCGAGTACTGCTTACAGACCGATGCAAAACTTTCCGGCACGGTGGCGCTGACCGCCGCGCCCGAGGGGCTGCAATTTGCGCTGAACGGTGCCGCCCCGGCAGACCTGTTCAGCCTGCTTCCGACGGCCTACACCGGCGCGGTGGAGCAGATCCGCGCCGAGCTGGATGCGCTGGTGGGGCTTGCCCCGGTCAAGGAGTATGTGTTCGGTCTGGCAGACAATTTACAGGTGCAGCAGCGCCGCGCAGCGGCGGGCTTCAAGACCGCAAGCCTGTCCATGCACATGATCTTTACCGGCAACCCCGGCACCGGCAAGACCACCATTGCCCGGCTGGTGGCAAAGTACCTCAAGGCCATCGGCGCGCTGGGGGGCGGGCAGCTGGTGGAGGTGACCCGCGCCGACCTTGTGGGGCGCTACACCGGCCACACTGCCCCGCTGACCAACAGCGTCATCGAGAGCGCACTGGGGGGCGTTTTGTTCATTGACGAGGCATACAGCCTGTACCGCGGCCAGCAGGACAGCTTTGGGCTGGAAGCCATCGACACCCTTGTAAAGGGCATGGAGGATCACCGGGACGAGCTGGTGGTCATCCTTGCGGGCTACACCAAGGAGATGGAGGTGTTCCTCACCGCCAACAGCGGCCTTGCCAGCCGCTTCCCCAACAAGATCGAGTTCCCGGACTACACTGCAGACGAGCTGCTGGACATCACCGCCGTACTGGCAAAGGGCAAGGGCTACCGCCTTGCCGAGGGCTGCACCTTCCCGCTGCTGGGCTACTATAAGCGCCGTCAGGCGCTGGACAGCCGTACCGCCGGCAATGGCCGTCTGGCGCGCAACACGCTGGAAAAGGCCATTTTCAATCAGAGCCGCCGCCTCATCGCCGAGCCCGCCGCTCCTCTTGACCTCATCCAGCCCAGCGATCTGGAATTTGAGGAATAAGGAAAAATTGATAGGAAAAAGGGTTCCGGAAACGCCCGCAGGCGTTTCTGGAACCCTTTCTGTTTATTCATGCTGCTCCGCCAGCCCCTGCAGCATCTCGTGCAGCTGGGCGCGGACGGCGGCGGGGGCGGTAACCTCTACCTTGCCGCCAAAGCCGCACACCCAGCCGAAAAACTGCTGGCTGACGCAGATGGGCACGTCAAAGTGGAAGTGCTCCGCGTCCTCCGGGCAGAACACCGGCTCGCGGCCAAAGCGCTCCCGCATGACCGGCTCAAGGTCGGCAGCGCACCGCAGGGTGACCCGGTACTCGGTGCCGCCGAACATATTAAAGTGCTTGCGCAGGTAGGCGGGCAGGTCGAAGGTGCGGAAGAACTCCTTGCCCCGGCGCGGCTCGTCCAGCACCAGCACCCCGGCCATCCGGTCCACCCGGTAGTGGCGCACCGGAGGGGCTTTTTCGTCCTGATAGGCAATGAGGTAATAGCAGCCGTTTTCCCACGCAAGCTGCCACGGGCTTACGGTGCGCACGGCGCTGCTGCCCTTGTAGCGGAACTGCACCAGACACCCCCGGTTGATGGCGGTGTGCAGGGCGTCGATGCTGTACAAAAGAGTCTGGCTGTCGGTCTTGGGGCGGCCGTCCACATACACCTGACGCTGCAGCTGGGTGCCCTCGTAGTCGGAGCAGAGGGCTTCCAGCTTGTGGATGATGCGCTTGCTGGTGCGCGCCGAGATGACGCTGCTGGACTGTACCGCGTCCACCAGCAGCTTCAGCTCCGAAAGCTCGAATGCACGGCTGGCCATCCAGTACCCGCCGCCGCGCCCGCGCTGCAGCTGGATGTCGTAGCCCAGACTGCGCAAGGTGTCGATATCGCTGTAAATGCTCTTGCGCTCGGCCAGAATGCCCTGATTTTCCAGCAGCTGCACCAGCTGGGGCACGTTCAGGCGGTGGTTCTCGTCGGTGCGCTGCTCAAGGATGCGCAGCAGCGTTACCAGCTTGGATTTCTGTCCTTCCTGCTTGGGCATGGGGCAATACCTCCGTCACGGTTTATTCCGGCAGCTTTTTGTCAAAGGCGGCGCGGCGCTGGGTGGAAAGGCGGAACATTTCTTCCAGCTTGTCCCGGTCGTCTGCCACAAGGGCGGCGCGCATTTCCTGCAAAGCAGAATCGAACTGGTCGATCTCGCTGATCAGGTTCTGCTTGTTCCACAAAAACAGCTCTGCCCACATTTTATCGTTGATGCGTGCAATGCGGGTCAGATCCCGGAAGGAGTCGCCGGTGTACTCGCACAGCGAGGAGTTGTCGTTGGCGCACATCAGGCTTACGGCAATGGCGTGGCACAGCTGGCTGACATAGCCGATCATCCGGTCGTGCTCCTGCACGGTCAGGGTGCAGATGTGCTTGAAGCCCAGCACCTCGGCAAGCTCCTTTGCCCACTGGATGCCCGCCGGGGTGTTCTTTTCAGTGGGGGTGATGATGAAGTTGGCCGGGGCAAAATTCACCTCGGCGGCGTGCTCCACGCTGGAAGTCTCGCGGCCGGCCATGGGGTGGCTGGCGATGAACTCCACCCCCGCCGGGCACAGCGCCTGCACCGGCTCCACAAGGCCGGTCTTGACGCCGGAAACATCCGTAAAGATGCACCCGGGCTTGAGCAGGGAACCGTAGGTTCGGAACCAGTCCAGCAGCGCGGTGGGGTACAGGCCAAAGATGATATGGTCGGCCTGCCGGACAAGATCCTCAAAATCATGGGTCTTACCGCCGGCGATATAGCCGTGCTCCAGCGCGTACTGCAAGTGTCCCTCGCTGCGGTTGATGCCGTCCACATGGAAGCCGGCGCGGGTCAGCTCCAGCGCGTACTTGCCGCCCAGCAGACCCAGACCCACTACGAGATAACGTTTTGTTTTATCAAGCATCTTCTACCTCCACGCCAAGCGGCGCTGCATCTGCAAAAAAGCCGGGCCAGCTCTTCTGGATGGCTTCGGCATCGTCCACGGTCAGGGGCAGCTTGGCGGCTGCGGCCAGCACCGCAAGGCTCATGACCACCCGGTGGTCGTTGTGGCCGTGCAGGGGGGCGGCAGGGGCGTGCAGACGCTCAGCACAGCCGTGCACCGTGATGGTGCCGCCGTCGCTTTCCAGCACGCCGCCGCAGGCGCGCAGCTCGGCCTCCATAGCTGCGATGCGGTCGCTCTCCTTCAGGCGCAGCCGCTGGGCGTTGCGGATGACGGTGGTGCCCTTGCACAGCAGGCCCAGCACCATCAGCACGGGGCCAAGGTCGGGGCAGTCCGCAAGGTCGATGTCCACCCCACGCAGGGGCGCTTTTGCAAAGGTGATGCTGTCGCCTTTGCGGGTGAACACCGCGCCGCACCGGCGCAGGATGTCCAGAATAGCGGCATCGCCCTGCAAAGTGTCCGGTGCAAGGCCGGTGATGGTCACCCCGCCGCACACTGCGCCCAGCACCGCCGGGAAAGCAGCCTGACTGTAATCGCCCTCCACATTGTAGTCGCAGGGGTGGTACTGCTGCCCGCCGGGCAGCAGCAGGGTGGTTTCGTCCAGCCAGCGGCTGTGCACCCCAAAAGCGGCCTGCACAGCGCGGGTCATGTCGATGTAGCTGCGGCTCTCCACCGGGGGGATGAGGTGCAGCTGGCTGTCCCCGGGCAGCAAGGGCAGCGCGAACAGCAGCCCGCTGATGAACTGGCTGGACACGTTGCCCGCCAGCCGGTAGTCCCCGGGGGTCAGTGCGCCCTCCACGGTCAGCCTAGCGGGAGATTGCTCAAACCGTAGATTCTGCTCGCGATATAACGTTTCGTATACGGATTGCGGGCGCTCCATCAGCCGTCCGCGTCCGGTAAAGGTGACCGGCTGGCCGGTCAGGCTGGCGATGGGGATCAAAAACCGCAGGGTGCTGCCGCTTTCGCAGCAGTCCACCGGGGCGGTCAGGGGCAGAAAATGCCCAAGCCCCTGCACAGTGGCATCATCTGCGCCGGTGTCCACGGCGGCGCACAGCTGTGCGGCAGCGGACAGGGTGGCAGAGATGTCCTTGCTGAATTCCAGATGGGTGATGTGAGAGCGCCCCACAGCCAGCGCGGCGCACAGCACGGCGCGGTGCGCCATGCTTTTGCTGGGCGGCGCGGCGATCACGCCCCCGATGCCGCCGGGGGCAGGTCTGATGGTTACTAGCATAGCGGTGTTATCCTTTTGCAATTTCCCCCGGGCAGCGCTTCAGGCACCCCCTTGGGGGAGCTGGCGCGCCAGCGCCTGAGGGGGTAAACGGTTTACATCTCCCGGCCGATGGCCCAAGCCACCTGACGGCACTTTGCCATGGCCTGTGCAAAGGCGTCCGGGGTCAGGCACTGTGCGCCGTCGCTCCATGCGTGCTGGGGGTCGTAGTGCACCTCTACCTCCAGACCGTCCGCACCGGCTGCCACGGCGGCGATCATCATCGGCTCCACCAGATTGGCCTTGCCGGTGGCGTGGCTGGGGTCTACCACGATGGGCAGATGGGTCTTTTCGTGGATGATGGGCACTGCGGAAAGATCCAGCGTGTTGCGGGTGTATTTTTCAAAGGTGCGGATGCCGCGCTCACAGAAGATGACCTGCTCGTTGCCGCCTGCCATGATGTACTCGGCGCTCATGATCCACTCCTCGATGGTGTTGCACAGGCCGCGCTTGAGCAGCACAGGCTTGTGCATTTTGCCCACCGCCTTGAGCAGCTGGAAGTTCTGCATATTGCGTGCGCCGATCTGCACCACGTCCACATACTCCTCAAACTCCGGGATGCGGTCTTCGCTCATCAGCTCGGAGACGATGGGCAGACCGGTGGCTTCGCGGGCCTTTACCATGTCTAAGATGCCCTCGGTCTCAAGACCCTGAAAGGCGTAGGGAGAGGTGCGGGGCTTGTAGGCACCGCCGCGGAACAGCGCCGCGCCGCCCGCCTTGACCCCCTGCGCGATGCGCAGAGCCTGCTCGGCGTTTTCGATGCTGCACGGGCCCGCCATGACGGCGATCTTTTCCTTGCTGCCGATCTTCACGCCGCCGCAGTCGATGACCGAGTCTGCGGGGTGGAACAGGCGGTTTGCGCGCTTATAGGGCGCGGACACGCGGGTAACGTTGTCGATCCACGGGTTTGCCAGCACGTCCCGCTCGTCGATCTTGGTGGTGTCGCCCACCAGACCAAACACATTGTAGTCCTTGCCGGTGATCAGGGTTACATCCAGACCCTGATTTTCGAATTTATCAACAATCTTTTCCAGCTCCTCTTTGGGAGTGCCTTTTTTGGTGGAGATGATCATGGGAGGTCGTTCCTTTCCTGTTTGTTTTACATCACGATATGCGCCTTACTGGAGCCGTCGGTGCGCAGCAGCTGCGCCAGCCAGATGCAGGCGTGCAGGTAGCCCTGCGGGCCTTCGCCGATAAAATGCCCCTGACAGCCAAAGGACACCACGTCCGTTTTGCGGAAGGGCTCGCGCTCGTCCGGGGCGTCCAGCATCACCTCTACGGCGGGCACGCTGCACAGCCGCAGCGCGTCCAGAATGGCCACGCTGTAATGGGCGTAGCCGCCGGGGTTCAGCACGATGCCATCTACCCGCCCGGGGGCGGACTGGATCTCGTCGATGAGGTCGCCCTCGTGGTTGGACTGGCAGATATCCGTTTCAATGCCAAGCTGGTCGCAGCCCGCCTGCACATAGTCCATCAGGCCGGTGTAGTCCACTTCGCCCGGCACGCCGGGCTCAGACCAGCGCGCCAGATTGATGTTTGGCCCGTTAAGAATCAAAAATTTCATCCAGTGCCTCCTGTGCAGCTGCCAGCGCCTCGGCCAGCGTGCCGGTGTTAGAAATCACCGCATCTGCGGCGGCAAGGTACAGCGGGCGGCGCTGGGCTTCCATGGTGCGCAGCGCCTCGGCGCTGGAAGAAAGCGGACGGTTGCCGCCCACAGCCAGCGCTTCCACCGGCCGGTCGATGAACAGCACCACGCCGTTCTGGCGCAGGGCGCGGACATTCTCTGCCCGCTTCACCGCGCCGCCGCCGCAGGAGAGCACAAGCCCCTTTTCCTTGCCGAAGCGGGCAATCTGCGCGGCTTCCTTTGCGCGGAAGCCCTCCTCGCCCTCGGCGGCAAAGATATCCGGGATGCTGCGTCCGTCTGCCTTGACGATCTCCTCGTCCAGATCCACAAGCGGTCTGCCCAGCTGCTTTGCCAGCAGGCGGCCAAGGGTGGATTTGCCGCAGGAGGGCATTCCCACAAGGGCGATGTTCAGCGTCTCGCGGCGCAGCGCGGCGGTGATGCGCCGCACCTCGCCCGGGGCGTCCCCGAACTTGCAGTCAAGGAAATATTCGGCGGCGTACACCGCCTGTGCCACCAGCATCTCCAGCCCGCCTACGGCCACCGGCACACCGGCGTCCTCAGCGCGGAGAATGAGTTCGGTCTTGTTGGGGTTATAGACCACGTCCACCACGGCTTCCAGCCCGGGCATGGCGGCGACGTCCAGACTGCACACGCCCACGTTGGGGTACATTCCGGCGGGGGTGGTGTTGAACACCACCTGTGCGCCGCTGCGCACGGCTTCGGCGTAGCTCAGCTCGCCCTTTTCCGGGTCGGGGGTGCGGCTGACCGTCAGCACCTTGGCAGCGCCCTTATCCAGCGCCACCGCGCGGGTGGTGTTGTGGGTGCCGCCGGTGCCCAAGATGAGCACGGTCTTGCCCGCAAGCTCCACGCCGTGGGCTTCGCACAGGTGGGCAAAGCCCAGATAATCGGTGTTGTAGCCGTAGAGCAGGCCGTTTTTATTTACCACCGTGTTTACCGCGCCGATGGCGCGGGCGCGGGGGTCGATGAAGGAGCAGTACTCCATCACCAGCTTTTTATAGGGAATGGTCACATTGATGGCCTTGAACTGCCGCCGCTGCAAAAAGGCGCGGGCGTCTGCCTCGGTGGGCAGGGGGCACAGCTCGTAGCTGTACCCGCAGAGCAGTTCATGGATGGTCTTGGAGTAGGAGTGTCCCAGCTTGCCGCCGATCAGTCCGTATTCCATCTCAGTCCTCCTTCCGGTAGCCGGTGGGGTCGGTCATCCACCGGGCACCGTACCGGGCGGTGAGCAGATCGCCCACCGCAAGGGCGGCGGCGCAGGTCTGCACGATGGCGGCCCGGGGCACGATACAGGGGTCGTGCCGCCCCTGAATGGACAGCTGTGCGTCCTTTTTTGCGATGTAGTCCACCGTGTCCTGCTGCTTGTAGATGCTGGGGGTGGGCTTGACGGCGGTGCGGAACACCACCGGCATACCGTTGGCGATGCCGCCGTTGATGCCCGCGTTGTGGTTGGTGGCGGTGACCACCGCACCCTCTGCCGTCATGCGGAAGGCGTCGTTCGCTTCCGAGCCGCGCAGCCCGGCAAAGCCGAAGCCGGTGCCGAACTCGATGCCCTTGACCGCCGGGATGGAAAAGGCAAGGTGGGCAATTTCGCTTTCCACGCTGTCAAAGTAGGGCTCACCGATGCCGGCGGGCAGGCCGAGGATGGCAGTTTCCAGCACGCCGCCCACGCTGTCGCCCTCGGCACCGGCGGCGCGGATGGCGGCTTTCATGGGCTCTTCCACGGCGGCGTCCAGCACCGCAAAGCCCTCGGTCTTACTGGCAAGCGTCTCCGCCTGTGCCGCAAGGGCGGCGGGGTCGTCCAGCGCAAAGGGCGTATCTGCAAGACCCGCGCACCGGGCGATGTGGGTGGTGATATCAATGCCTGCCCGCTGCAATGCGGCAAGCACGATGCTGCCGCCCGCCACGAGGGCGGCGGTCACCCGGCCGGAAAAGTGCCCGCCGCCCCGGGCATCCTGAAAGCCGTGGTACTTGGCATAGGCGGTAAAGTCCGCGTGGCCGGGGCGCAGAAGGTCGGCGGTCTTGGCGTAGTCGCCGCTGCGGGTGTTCTGGTTTTCGATCATCAGGGCAATGGCGGTGCCGGTGGTGTGGCCGTTCACCACACCGGACAGCAGCTGCACCGCATCTGCCTCCACCCGGGGGGTGGAAAGGCCGTCGCCCCGGGCGCGGCGCTTATCCATGCAGGCGGCGAGGAAGTTCTCATCCACCGGCACACCGGCAGCCATGCCGTCCAGCACAGCGCCCACGGCACGGCCGTGGCTCTCGCCGAAGATGGTCAGCGAAAGGTCGCTGCCAAAGGTGTTTTTCATGGGTCAGTCCTCCATGCCCAGCAGCGGGCGCAGCCCCTCCACAGGGATGGTCTCGGCGCGCCAGCAGCCAAGGCCGGGCACCTTGATGATGGTGATCTGCCCGTCCTGTGCTTTTTTGTCGTGCAGCATCTCGGCCAGCACCTTTTCCTTATCGTAGGCGGTGCGGGTGGGCAACCCTAAGCGGCGGTACACGCCGCGCACCCGCTTTTGCAGCGCCTTGGATTCGATCATGGGCAGCATACCCAGCGCCACGCACTCGCCGTGGAACAGGCCGGTGGTGCGGCGCCCTTTGATGCCCTTCACGGCCTCGATGCCGTGGCCGATGGTGTGGCCGAAGTTCAGCGCCTTGCGCATACCCTGCTCGGTCTCGTCCTGCTCCACGATGCTCTTTTTAAAGCGCAGGCTGCGGCAGATGATGTCGCCGATGCGGTCGTCCACGTCCTCTTTTTCAAAGATGGAGAACAGCTCCGGGTCGGCCAGAAGCCCTGCCTTGACCGCCTCGGCCAGACCGTTGATGAAGTGGCGGCGGGGCAGGGTGGACAGAGTGTCCGGGTCCACGATGACCAGCTTTGGCTGCCAGAAGGCACCCACGATGTTCTTGGTGTCGCCCAGATCCACGGCGGTCTTGCCGCCGATGGAGGAATCGATCATGGAAAGGGTGGTGGTGGGGCAGTTGATAAAGTCGATGCCGCGCATATAGATGGAAGCGGCAAACCCGGCAAGGTCGCCCACCACGCCGCCGCCTACGGCCACCACAAGGTCGCCCCGGCCCATGCCGAAGTCCAGCATCTGCCGCAGCACGGTCTCCAGAATTTTAAAACTCTTGCTGGCCTCGCCCTGCGGCACGGTGATGATGGTGGCATCCTTGCACTGGTCGGCTACCATCTGGGCGTACTGTGCAGGCACACCGCTGTCGGTGACCACCGCCACCCGGCGGTCCAGCCGGGCGAACTGATACAGGTTTTCCAGCGAGCCGCGCTTGACGATGATGTCGTAGCTGCGCTCGCCCAGATTCATGGTCAGCTTGGTTCCGATAAAATCACTCATTTTGTATACACTCCTAACAGCCGCACCGTCCGGCAGGTGCGGTCAAGCTCGCGCAGCAGCGCGGCGGTCTCGCCGGCGGCGGCATCGCCCACCAGCTCTACATAAAAATAATATTCAAAGGGAACGTGCGGCATGGGGCGGCTCTTGATGGACTCCATATTGAAGCCGCTGGCACCGATGACCTGAATGACCTCGGCCAGCTTGCCGGGCTTGTTGTCCACCGTGAAAAGCAGGGAGAACCGGTTGCCCGCCGTGGGCTTTTCGCGGCTGAGCACGATGAACCGGGTGGTGTTGTCGCCGTCGGTGTTGATGTTGGGCACCAGAATCTCCAGCCCGTACAGGGCGGCAGTCTCAGCGCTGGCAATGGCGGCCTTTGTCGGGTCTTTGCTTTCCGCCACGAACTTTGCAGCCATGGCGGTGTTGGCCATAGCGGTGGCGGGCAGACGGAACTGCTTTAAAAAGGTCTCGCTCTGAGCAATGGCCTGCTGGTGGCTGTACACCGTGCGCAGCTGGGAAAGCTGGGTGCCCGGCAGCACCAGCAGGTTCTGGGAGATGGGCAGGTCGTACACGTCCACCACCCACAGCTCCGGGTGGTTATAACACAGGTCCAGCACGGCGGAAACATCCCCAGCGTGGCTGTTTTCAAAGGGCACTACGCCGTGGGCGGCTTCGCCGGAGGCCACGGCCTCGAATACCTCGTCCCATGTGGAGTAGCTCACGGCCTCGGCGTGGGGGAACAGCGCCTTGAGGGCGATGTGGGCAAACGCCCCCTCCACCCCCTGATAGGCAGCGCGGTTACGTCCCAGCACAGCGGCTTCATACTGCTTGGCAAGATCCATCATGTGCTGGACGTGGTCTTTATAGTAAAGGCGCAGCGCAGGCTGCTGGATGCGGGCTGCGGCCTTTTCCAGCACGGCAGCCTCCCGGGCGGCATCGTAGATGGGCAGGCCGTGCGCCCGCTTATATTCGGCCACCTGTAAAACAGCAGCCATCCGGCGCTCGAACAGCGCAGCCAGCTGCGCATCCACCGTGTCGATCTCGGCACGGGCTTGTTCCAGTGCGTCCATGGGGGTCACATCCTTTTTGGTCGGTTTTTGCGGGGATACCTAGTAAGTATACCATAACCGGGACAGAGAAACAACAAACCGCCCTCCATTTGAGGGTGGAGAAAATTTCAAATCAGCCATGGGTAAAAAGACGAAAATAGAAAACAGAAGCTCTCTGGTCATCGCCTGCGGCGACGACCGGAGAGCCTCTCAATCGCTGTTTTTATTTTTCAAAATATCCTCCCAGCTGCGGGCTTTGCCGTAGTAGCGCCCATAGGGGTTATCAAGGTCTGCGGCGCGGAGGACAGGCGGCGCGGGCGGCTGGGGCTTTGGGGTGCGGTCAAAGGTGAACCGTGCGGCGGGGCCGCCGGCTTTGATGCGGAAACGCATCTTTAATGCCCCTCCCCGGCGGTGGAGACAGCCCCGGCGGTCAGGCTTGCCCAAAGGGGCTCGCTGTTTTCCAGCAGGGAAGCCGATTCCTTCAGCCATGCACCCCGGATGCCGATATAGTAATCTGCCAGCAGCTGCTGGCTGTCGCCGCTGGCGCTCTGCACTGCGTCCGAGGTGTAGCTGCCCAGCGCCATCCCGGTCAGCACCGGGCAGTCCGTCCAGCGGTAGACCATGTTCCACCAGTCGCTGTCGGCATCGGACTTGGGCAGGTGACCGTCCAGATACCGCAGGGTGCCGGTGGTCTGCTGGAAGCCTGCGGGGTCGTAGAGGATAAAGATGGAACTGAGGGAGCTCTGGATATCGGTGGAAAGCTTGGTGGTGCCTGCCATATCCAGATAGGCGTCCGAGTCCTCACTGTTGAAAGCCATGGTGTATTGGTTCAGCTTTACCACCACCTTGCCGTCCCCGTTGCAGTCCTCGCCGTAGGCGGCAAGCTGCTCTTGCAGGGCGGTGACGGTGGCTTCGGGCAGGTAGTAGGGGCTTACCACCGCTACGTTATAATCCGGGTGGGTGGTCAGGAAATACTGCCCGATAAAGCAGTACGCCACGAACGCACCCGCAATGCCGAGGATGATCACCCATTTCAGGTTGTAGTCCCACCAGTTGGCCCAGCGCTCCTTGCGGGTGTAGGCGCGCTTTTTGCGCGGGGTGAGGTCTTTGGGGTCGATGTCGCGTTCGTAACGGTAGCTTGCCATGGGACGGTGTCCTCCAGAATGTTTATTTCAGCTTGGCCAGAATGGTCTGGCGCACGGCTTCCGGCAGCTGCTTCTGCTCAGCCTTGCTCATGCCGGCGGTGCGGATGGGCGGCAGGATGCAGATGTGCACCCGGCCCGGGTGGCAGCGGTTGCCGTTGTTCTCAAACAGGGCGCGGGCACCGGTCACGGCCACCGGAACCACCGGGGCACCGGTCTTGACCGCAATGCGGAATGCGCCGTTCTTGAACTCGCCGACACCGCCCTCTTCGCCCTTGTAGCGGGTGCCCTCCGGGAAGATGACGAAGCTGCGGCCGCTCTCCACGATGGCGGTGGCGTCGTTCAGGGCGCGCACCGAGGCGCGCAGGTCGTCACGCTGCACGAACACGCAGCCCAGCAGCTTCATCCAGCGGTTCAGCAGGGGGATTTTTTCCAGCTCTTCCTTGGCCAGGATGCCGTGGGGCTTGTCGAGGCTGGCCAGCAGCAGGGGGATGTCGTAGTAGCTGCGGTGGTTGCCCACGAACACGCAGGGGCCTTCCTTGGGGATGTTCTCCAGCCCTTCCACGGTCAGGGTGACGCCGGTCACCTTCAGGATGCCGCGGCTCCAGCGGGGGATGTGACGGTCCACCAGCTGCTGCACTGTGGCCAGGTCCCCGGCAGCCAGGGCCCGTTCGGCCCGGCGCAGGGTGCCGTAGTGTACGATCATGTAGCCGAACAGATACAGAAACATCGCAATGGTGCGAAAAATACTCATAAATTCTCCTCCTTATGGCATGGGATGCCAGAGCCATTGTAACATACTTTTGCAGAAAAAGGGAGAAAAAATACTTTTTTTACAATTGGGTGGCCTGTACCCTTGCAAAATTGACAAAATCCTGGTATATTTATATCTGTAAAGCTAGCACAATGGCGCTTTCCGGCTGCGGCGGCCTGCTGCGGAACGGAAAGGAAAGAACGAGGTAACCACAGCATTATGGGTCTGTTTCCTTCTGCAAACGATTTCAAGGCGGGCAAGGGCGTGGAAAAGGACGCTCCCCGCAAGACCGGCATCGGCCGCTTTTTTGAGCTGGTAGGGCGCGACATGAACAGCATGTTTCTGGCAAACCTGCTCACCTGCCTGGGCTTTGTGCCGGTGATCAGTCTGGTGTATATCGGCTTCCTGATGAACAACCTGCCGGTCATGCTGATCAGCGCCGCCGTGGGCGGCATCCTGGCCGGGCCGGTGCTGGCCGGGATGTACGACACCGTGCTGCGCGCCCTGCGCGACGAGGCCGGCTACTGGTGGGTGACCTACCGCAAGGCCTTCAAGCGCAACTTCAAGGCCAGCATCCTGCCGGGTGTGCTGTACTGCGTGGTGGTCACGGTGCAGATCTTCCTGGTCTATTTCTGCTTCAACATGCTGTATCACGGCACCAACGTGGGTGTGCCCCTGTGGGTGGCCACGGTGCTGAATCTGCTCATCTTCCAGATGCTGTTTGCCTACATGTGGCCGCAGATCGCCCTGCTGGACCAGCCCCTGAGCCTGACGCTGAAGAACAGCATCAACTGCATGATCGCTTTCCTGCCCCATGCACTGGCAGCGTCCATCGTGCAGATCCTGTTCTGGGGCGTGGTGATCCTGTGCATGCCGCTGGGCCTGCTGCTCATGCTGGTGTTCGGCTTCTGGTTCGTCACCGAGGTGTCCTGTCAGATCGTGTACGGCGACCTGGACCGGGTGTTCCACATCGAGGAGAGCATCCGCAAGCTGAAGGATGCCGAGCTGGAAGCTGCCCTCCGCGAGGATTACGCCGCCGCGGAGGACGATACCGAGGAATGATCCCGCCTGTGCTGCGTGCGGAAAGGAGACTGGCCGGATGATGGAACAACGCAACAATCTGGTCCTGCAGGGCACCGAGACCTTTTCCCGCGGGCAGCTGGACAACCTTGCGCTGGAAAACGGCAGCCTTGTGCTGGACAGCGTGGCCGGACGCAGCCTGCAATACGGCAGCTACACCACTCCGGAATTTGCCATGCCGGCGTTCTGCAACCTGAGTGTGAGCTGGAACGCCAGCGCCCCCCACAACACCATGGTGGAGGTGCGGTGCCGGGTGTATGCCGGAAATGCCTGGACCGGCTGGATGAGCTTTGGCAAGTGGGCACCGGATTACCCCCGGTGCAGCAC
>SKEU01000938.1_pt1 | contig 16360 bp, 14 predicted proteins | sample 4819571 | NCBI WGS metagenome assembly SKEU01 (sample SAMN11008801, study PRJNA524170) | human gut metagenome | biome: Human fecal sample; material: Feces; isolation source: fecal sample from pouch patient p8, p16 | host: Homo sapiens | place: Israel: Tel-Aviv | collected 2015-06-23
GCCACCTTACACTTCGTACGGTGTCTGCCTGTTCTGCCTTTCAGTTATATAAACAATTATTTTATAAAGAAATATTATCTATATTTAAGTTAAGAGTGAAATTCAAGCAATTTAGGATTAATTATAAAATATTTTCCTGTTTCTGATATCCAATCATTAACTAATTCAATAATATTGTTTATGTGGCACGCAAAAATTGGAACCGCTTCATCTATAATCTCATATGTGTTTGTCATTATTTTTTGTGAGACATTACCAAATAGACCTCCAGCAATTACAACAGCTTTATTATTTTCTATAGGCTCTAAAAGCAAATATGAATTTTCTGGGTTTTGGGAATTTATTACATGTGCAGATTGAGGGATGTATTTTGTATTGGAATGTACAAACTTTAGCACTTTTTCAGAATAAATCATATCTTTATATTCCCTTAAGGCAAACACTAATTTTGCAAGGATTCTTTTTTCTTTTTCTTTTAAGAAAAATGTTTCTAAGCCATCATTAAAAAAATTAATAAATTCGTCTATATTAGTTTCAATATTCCTATACAAAAAAAATCCTAAAAATTGTTTATGTAATAAAGCTTTCCTCAAAGATTCTATTGACATATGTAATAGCTTATCATAATTATATTTATCAACTGAATTTCTATCAAATATAAATTCACAAATATCAATCAAAATATTTTGTACTGCTAAATCTACATTACGTTTTGTTGAAAGATACTCCTTTTTATCGATAACTCGATTAAATATAATTTCTTTAATTTGGGCTTTTAAAACCTTAGTTAATACTATTTTTGATTCGGAAGTTCCATCTTGAGTATTATAAACAATAGGTTTTCTTGTACGTATATCAAATGGAAGAAGCTCTATATCTCCAAATTCGCTATTAAATAAACATAATATATTAGACCAACTAATAGCTTTTGATGCATATCCTACCTCAAGAAGTACATTGGGATTTGGTGTACGTCTATAATTGCTTTGTACATTTATTATACTAATATCCGCAATTAAAATATCACATTTTTCTATCTTGCTAAATATACTTTCTGTCAAATCAGGTGTCCCAATATCATTTCGGCTATCACTTTCGATAGAAAATTCTGATACTTCTTTAATTTCATCTTTTAATAATCTTATCGCTTTTCTTAAACACGATTCTATTAAATTTCTATTTTTAGAATTAGGTAAATCTGATTGCCACGAATAAAATATGTTCACTTTCATTATTCACGCTTCCTCCCTTAAATACTGTTAATGTGTTATAACATCACTATTTCAAAAAACTTCTCTAAATTTCTTTCTAATTTTTACTTATTTGATTATATCACGATTATACAATCAGGTCATTTCCTTTTGATTTGATCAAGAATACATATTATCTCATTCTTTATGAAGGTAAATCCTATTCTGATAAGTACATGATAGAAAAGTTAAAATATTTTTTATGCTGTTATACAACAATAGAAAAGCACACCTGTTTTCGCTATCAGATGTGCCTATCTACAATTCCATATTAATTTTACTACAAGCCCCGCCTGTGACTGTCTGTAAGCCTTTATTTTTTTATGTTTCTTCAACAATCCTTATGACAGCCTACATTTGCAAGGGATTTCGGGAATTTTGTGGTTTGGCTCAAAAATGCAGATTGTGGCAAATTTGAGCATAGTTTTGCAAGTTATTACTACTGCTTGGTAGTAGAAATGGTAGTAAAACGAGGTGTGTTTACTACTAAGGGCTTAGGTATATCTTAGAGCTTAAATAATCTTGATATTCTTTGTTGCAAACTCTTCCGATTAGATATATGGTTACCTCTATCAACATACCACTTTGAAAGTGTCATCTGTGATTTAGTTAATTTTGCAATACTATTTATAAGATTTTCAAGGCCATTAGGACAACCGAATACGTAAAATGCATTCTGTGGTTCAAACGATTCAAAGACAACAAGTTCCTCCTCCAAAAATGCAAACATTGTATATGATTTTAACGCCTCTATAGAAATATCATCACAAATAATATCTGGTCTATAATCCATCCAAATATTTAGTCTAAACTGTGTTTCTTCATCTGTTAAAGCAGCAATTCTTTTCTTAATTTCGTTAGATGAAACTATCTTTCTATTTAAAGGTTTAAATACATCTAATTCATTATTCCAATTAAAGTCCTCAAACTGTTTCTCATCTAAATTTGTTATCTTATCACACTGTGAAATAAATCCATTAAACCAATTTGAAAATAATTTATCTTGACTACTCCCTAATTTTACCTTATACAATATATCTAATTCAAAATTGCTGCGAAACGCCGTTTTACTAATATTACTTGAACCTATAATAATATACGCATAATCTTCATTACAGAGATAATAAAACTTACCATGATAAAAAGCCCCAATATACGAATACAATTCAATTTTTTTATCCCTGATTAAAGCATTTAAATAATTAACAGTAGTTTTATCAATCTTATTATTCACATTCTCATTTGCACAACTATTCAAGGAACCTGCTACTATCCTACATTTTCCATTTCTGTCATTAATTATATTTAATGATTCCTGCAATAACCTTAAACCACTACTAAATACAAATCCCGTTGCCGCATATAATTTAGTAATATTTGCCTTTCTAACAATCCCATTGATAACACTATCAATTGTATTCTTCCTAAGCACCATCATATCATCTTTCGAATTTAAAATATAATCACAATAATCTTCAAGTCTTTTTTGATACAGTTCATCTAAATCATTTATCCCTTGTATCTCATATCTCCAGTTATTGATTTTGAAAAAATCATTATCATAAAACCAATCCGAAGAAATACTGTGCAATAGCAAATCATGATTATATTTTTCCCACAAAAAATTTACTGCACGAAAATTAGCAATTGTGTTATATAATATAATTGTCATTTCTTCCTCATAATTTTGTTCGTTATTTATTGTATGCCTTATCATTAGTTTCTCTAATTCAGAAAATTCCTTGTCAACTTCTTCACTAAGTGGTCCGCTAAATAAAAGATGCCTTATGTCTTCTCCTACTGTTTCCGACAAATAAAAAGGAATATGCTTGCTCATTTCCTTTATTCTAATAGAATATGTTAGATAAAACACATTATGGTACAACTTATATTCCTTTATTTCCATTCCAAATGTCTTTTCAGTCTGACCGGAAACCTTAAAATGAGTATAATGTAATCCATTAACACTTTCATACTTTATAACCCCTTCACTAAAAATCGGGTAAAAAGTAGTAAATTTTTCACTTGCTTCTAAAATGTCTAAACCATATTGTTCTCTGATTTCCTTTCCTATCAAACGCTCTAAGCCATTAGGACCACAACCTTTTATATTAATTTGATTCTTACTCTTAATCTCCTTAAATGTTTCAGCACATTTATGTTCCACAAGGAAATTGTGCATCTTTTTCAATGTTCTAGGAGTCAATTCTTCAAAAAGGAACTCATCACTATAATTAAGAACCTCTCGAAGTAATTCCTTTTTTGATTCATCTATCACATTGTTTTTTTTCATATCAGAATACCACCTTTATGCAACCTTATTCTATATTATTATACATTCTCAATTCACCTTTTTCTATAGAAAAAACGCTCCAACTAAAGTTAGAGCGTCAGCTTTTTTCTAAATTAAACTACCTTAAACATCTTCTGCAACATCGGTTTCTCTTTCTTCTGCTCAACCTCCGCCTGTGCCTTCCTAAACTCTTCCATTCGTTTCAATTCTTCCTCAGCGTCATCGAATCCGATATGTGTGTACCAATTCATTATGACCGATATATCCGATATCCGAATGCCCCATGAGGTACTGTAGCGTCTTAGGATTCATTCCCGATTTCGCCATATTCGAGCAATAGGTGTGTCGGCATACATGAGGTGTAATGTTCGGCATCTGTACTCGGTAAATGTCATTGTATCTGCCGACCATATGATTAAAGCGGTGTTGCCAATGCATCGCAACAAGTGGCCTTCCATTATCATCGTAAAACAGGAATCCGCTATATCCATCTATGGGTTTTCTCCACTTTCGGTGCATTTCTGTCCTCGATAATTGCCTGAAACATCTGTGCCACATCCTCTGTGATTGGCAATACTCTAGTTCCGGCATCCGTCTTTGTAGTTTCTATGATGTATCGCATATCTGATGTTCTCTGCAACATATATCACTCTTACAGATAACTTTCCTCATAGAAAAATCCCACCCATCCAGGCTATCTCCTAACTCATATTCAAAATTAAGAGACGACCCCATGGGTAGGATTTTATATTCAAATATTTAATTCATTTTATTTTCATAGTCTTGCAATTCATGAAAAATATTGTCCACATAAACAGTATCGTTTTCAATACGATAAAGCATAAAATATCGATGTGATAAAAAATTGATTCTTCGATATCCTAATTCTCTTAGTTTGAGATTATCACAAAGTTTCAGGCTCCCTGCAACATTTGACAGACTTATTTTTGTTGCTTCAAAATCATTTAATAAATTTCTTGCAGCCTGCTCACTTTTCTTTTCAAGCAAAAGATATGTGATAAATCTATCAAGATCCTCCTCCGCATCCTTCATCAAAACAACCTTATAATCCATACTTTGACCTCATATCAGAAATCACACAATCTGCTTCCCTGAACATTCCCTGTTCTCTGGACTTTTTCAATTTTGCAAGCATCTCGTTCTCAGTCATCGGTGCATATGGATTTGATTCTACCTGTCTTTTTATTTCAAAAGGAAATCCATTTGCCGCAACAGCCTGTGTTAAAAACATTCTAATTGCTGTTGTTGTATCTGTGCCCAAATCTTTAAATAGTGCATCTGATTTACTCTTTAACTCATCTTCTACTCTAACCTGAATTGTACTAGCCATATTCAACACCTCGCTTCCATCTGTTTTCTTCATTATAATGCTAAATCATTTCTATTTCAATGCATTTGTATTGTTTTTACATATATCGGTCCATACAATCTAATATCTTTTCCAAGGGTCTTAATTACTTCTTTTATTTTTTGAAACATATTTTTCCCCTAATATTCCCTTTTCTTCATTTGTCATCCTTCAACTCACCACCCTTTTAATATATTATTATTTTATCCCCTCTGTAACCACCTTTCTACGCTACTGCATTTGCATTTATAGTATCAATAACCTTCTTTATTCCCAACCATACTGATATGTCTGTGAATATTTCCACTACACTTCCCTGGTCAGTAAATGGTGATTCCTGTAGAACGGAAAAATCCTTCAGCATTCCATTGTGAACAATATACTCTACTATTTGATTTACAAAATAAATTTGTCTACTATTAAGACTGGTATTTGTTAAATACTCTGAAAATGCTTCCTTTGCCGCATTCATGTCAAGTCCGACAATTTCACGAACAAATTCGCCTAATGGTTTTGTGCCAAATTCATTCTCGTAATCCTGCTTTGTACCCACTTCTCGCCATAATATTTCTTCTAATGTTTTAATATCAGTTGCTGTCAATGGCTGGTTTGTCTTAAGCTTTGCAATAGCGATATTGTCTTGATGTTGTCTAATATAATATTCGGCTTTTGCTTTATAATTTTTCAGTTCATCATTCTCCAGCTCAGAATCATTCCACTCTATTGAGAGTAAATCATCCTCAAAATTTGTGTCATAACGCACAATATTCTTTGGAATATATTTTATCAAATTGCGAAGTCTTTCTCGGATTTCTTCAAATTCTGCAATTCCTGCCTGCTCAACATAATCCGTATTTAAAATTTTATTAATAAAGTCAGCTTGTGCTTGAATTTCCGGAATATTTGCTACGCTTGCAATTCCTGCTACTTTTTTATAGAGATCACTGCGAGCCTTTGTATATTTCTTTCCTACTAAATATGCAAGTTCTATTCCATACATAAGTGCATCAAATCGAATTGCATTCACCTCATCACCATCCGGTAAAATAAGTGGCGCAACCTCCTCACGTACAACCAATGTATCTTCATATGTAAGCGTCTGATAATTGGCTTCTGTTGAATATAAATCAATATATTTTAAATGTTGACGGACTGCAAAATTATCTCTCGGTAATTCTTTCACTTTTTCACTCATCTGCTGAACCAAAGCATTTCTATATGCTATTAATCTTTCATTTTGAAATGCAATATCTTGAAGTTTATATGATATTTCAAATTTAAGATTAAAAATTGCTCCTTGAAGTGCTATCATATTTGCAGAAGCCTTTCCTTTATTCATACGAAAGAATTCAAAGTTTCCACAAAAATCAAAAATATAGAATTTCTGTTTATCTTCTCCATCAATGAGTCCCGGACATAATCTTGTGCCACGCCCAATCATCTGCCAAAATTTTGCTTTACTCATAACCTTTTTAAAGAACACAAGATTCACTACTTCTGGTACATCAATACCAGTATCCAGCATGTCCACTGAAATTGCTATCTGAGGCATTTTTTTAGAGTCTGCAAATTCATCAATTGCGCTCTGTGCGTAAGTCATGTAATTATCAATTACTTTTGCGAAATTAGGAAGATGCGGATATTCCTTATTGAATACTTCTAATATTTTTTCTGCATGTTTATGATTCTTTGCAAAAATAATAGTCTTTCCAATGCTTTGACCATAATCAATTTTTATCCCTTCAGTCATTAAAATATTCAGTACCTGCTTTATTGTATCCTCATTAAATATCCAGGTATTCAATGCCGATGATTCAATTGCCTCTGGTATATCTCCATATTCGTCCTCAAAAGTTTCCTCATAGGCTTCCTTGTCTTCCTCTGACAATTCATCATAGACTATTCCCTGCTCTATGAATTTAAGCTTTGACTCGACTGATATATAATCAACCAGATAACCATCTTTTACCGCTTGTGCCAAATCATATCCATATGTAGGCACACCATTTTCCAATTCAAACACTCCATATGTATTCTTATCAATTTCGTCTTTAGGTGTTGCCGTAAGACCAACCAATGGAGCATCAAAATACGCAAAAATATCTTTATATTTATTGTAAATTGATCTATGCGCCTCATCACATATAACAAGGTCAAAATGTCCACATGTAAAAAGTTTTCCAATATTATCATTTACCGTATCAATGCAGTTCATCATTGTCTGATATGTTGAGAAAACGCAATGCGCATTATAATTATCTTTCTCTTCTACTAAATTTGTGCATGACAAATTCGGAAGCATATTTACAAAGCTTCTTTTTGCCTGTGTTACAAGTGAATTTCTATCCGCTAAGAAAAGAATATTTTTTACCCATCCTGACTTTAGTAAAATATCGCATAAAGCTATTACCGTTCTTGTCTTTCCCGAACCTGTTGCCATGACAAGAAGCGCTTTTCTACGATTTTTTTCATCAAAACTATTACATACCGCTTTAATTGCCGCTTCCTGATAATAACGTCCCGCAATTTTTTTATCTACCATCACATGCTTAAGACTTGTCCGCATGGTTAATAAATTAAACCATTTTTCCAAATCTCGTTTTGAATATATTGCTGCACATTTTCTTTCCGGATACTGACCATCAATAATATGAGTCTCGAATCCATTTGTCAGAAAAATCACCGGTCTTCTCTTATACTTGTCTTCTAAAATATCTGCATATAATTTTGCCTGCTGTCTTCCTTTTGAAACATCTACACAAGTTCGCTTTGCCTCTATAATAGCAAGTGGACGACTAGCATCATCATAAAGTACATAATCTGCACGACCAATTTCTGATTTATTTGGCATTCCCGGAAGTTCAACCTCATTTATCCAGTCTATACCTTCCTTCCAGCCTGCATCCATAAGCATCGCATCGATATAAAGTTTTCTTGTTTTATACTCAGATAAGTCTAATGGCTTTGGAACATATGTCTGCTGTTGTTCCTGTCTCCGAGCGGACAATTCTTCTTTCAACGAAGCGTTTTCTGCAATTAGTTTCTGTAAATCCAGTTCCTGTTGCGCAGCCTTCTCCTGTTCTTTTGCTAATTTTTCTCTTGTTGCATTAGCAGCCTCTCTCGATTCTTTTGCCTTCTCAACTCTTGAGTCAATAATAGCTTTATTAAATGCATGCTCTTCATATTTATCAGAATAGCAATATGCAATATAATCAAGATAAATAAAGAGATTTTCAAGACAAAGCAGCGCCTCGTCTCTTCCAAGTTTTCTATTGCTATGAGCCACACTATTTCCACAACGTCGAATATAATCCATACGTTTCCACAAATCAGGTCCAACAATCTGTCTATATTCTTCAGCATTCATCAAACTTTGTAAATTGTCCTGATATGGCATCTCTAATTCAGAATCAACAGAATACATCCACTTGATTGCAAATTCCATTGCACGGCGACTGTTGATTATGCTTGCCTCTGGATCCATAAGAATAATTTTTTCAGCTGAAATAGCGACATCAGCAAATCTTGAAAATTTAGGTTCTGCTTTTAGATAATCAAAGTTTGTTACCATACTATTACCCCCTAACATAATTTTCCATGACCTATAAATATTTATTATTTTATTTACTTGTTCTAATTTACTATATAATATCACTAAAGTGCTAATTTTAAAATATTTTTAGCACGGCAACTTTTGATTTGTCGACTTGGTGGACGAAGTTATAGAACTCTCTTTGTTTCTCAATCGGTGGAAGAATAATATTCGTCTTCAAAATTCCATTCTGTCCTATCGTTGTCATTGTTGCTGTCTTTGATTGAGAAATAACTTGATTTCTAAAAAAATCCATAGTTGACAATGTTTGCATAAACTCTGGAACACATACTCTCAGATTCAACGGCAGTCTAATAACGTGACATTCAAATAATATATTTGAGGGCGCATCTTCTGGAACAATTGATGCTTTTCCTATCCCCTCAGCCACTAATGATGAACGGCAAAACAACATATCTCCATACTTTACTCCAAACTTTTTAAGATCATTATCATTGGCATTCGTTCTTGGCAATTCATCTACTTTCGAATACATTCGATTTACAATGTTTGCTACACCTAAAACACTTACATTTCCATCATCATAATAATTATCTCTTTTAGCAAAAAAGCCATTCGAAACTTTACCACTTACTACTTCAGAAATATTAACTATTTCCCAATTAAAAGGATTATTTTGGGGTTCACCAAACATCTCGACAAATCGGGCTTTGATGAGGTTGTCTAAAGCACATAATTCATCTTCTCTTTTCTTAATTACACTGGATACTTTATCAAGAAGCTCTACGATTTCCGCTTGTTTATCACTATCTGGATAATTGATTTGAACTTCTTTTAACCACTTGAAATGTCTATTATATCCTGCGTCTGGTATTCTTGCATTCTTAAGTGCGTAGTACAAGTATTTATAATTTGCATTATCATCTTTACTTCGAAGTACTTTAACCCCATCTGCACCAAGAAAAAATGGCTCATCAACATACTTTATAACTCTTGTATGGTCACCAAATATTACGACAGGAACTTCTTCAAATAAACCTTCTTCTCTATCTGTATATCCAGCAATTTGAGATTGACCTTGGTCAATTATGATATGTTCGCCCACCTCACCATATTCCGTTGTTTGAACCTTAACTCCATATTTCGTTTTATCTATAAATATTTCATCAAATGACTTCATCTACATCATCCTACAATTCTTTATCGGCTTACTCGGTACACACGCAATGCCACATTCGCTACGACTTCGCCTTCGTTCATGCGTACTATCGCACTATTATTATTGTCTGTTCGCAATATGTCCCAATTGCTTCATCCAACACTGCTCATTACCTCAACAAATCCGAATTTATATTATAATTACGCTATATATTTTTGATGAGATGTTTTAACATTATTTTGATTCACCATTGCATATTGCATGGTAGTATCTATTTGTGAATGACCTAACAGTCTTTGTACCTGTTCTATTGGCATTCCTTTATCAATTGCTCTGGTTGCCATTGTTCTTCGAAACTTATGCGGATGAATTCTTTCAAGGTTTAAAGTTCTTCCAATGTTTCGCAAACGTATCTCAACACCGCTAATTTTCAATCTCTCATGTGGAGCGTCCAAAGTCACAAATAAAGCCTCATTATGATCAAATCTAGTTTCAAGATATTGTTTTAAATGAACTTTTGTCTTTGCATCGAAATATACTCGCCGCTCTTTATCACCTTTTCCATAAACAATACATTCTCTACCTTCAAAATTTATATCATCTATGTTAAGATTGACCAATTCTCCAACCCTGATTCCGGTCGAATACAATAGATCAATCATAGCCAAATCTCTTTTTTCCTTACAGCTGTCACGCAATTTTTCTATTTCTTCATCCGAGATGGTATTCTTGACAATCTTTTTCGTTTTAATTTTATGAATTCTTTTCATTGGACTTTTTAAGATATAATCTTCCTCTTCCAACCACGAAAAGAAACTTGAAATATTTCTACGAACATTATCAATAGTTACATTAGAGCAATTATTACGCTTCTGATAGTTTGATAAATACTCCCGCATTTCCTCAGTTGTAATCTTTCGAACACTTTTCTCAGTGCACGATAATAAATGTTGTACTGTCACCCTATAGTAATCAATCGTTCTCTCAGAACATCCTTCAATTCTCTTCGCTGCCAAAAACATATTAAGAAAATCTTCATTCTCTATATCCACTTTTGTTGCCTCATTTTCGGCAAATGTTTTAATAATAACCTCTTGCAATTTTTTCATTTGAGTAATTGATAAATACTCTGACATTTCATTCAATACTGTTACAATTTTTTCTTCCATGTTGGTTTCTCCTCATCTGATACCAACATCCTACAACCATATTCTTTATAATATCTTATTTTCCTTATAGCATTCAAAAATGTAATTTGGATTTTCATAATAAACACTGCTATTGTAATCATCTATCTTCGAACTGATAAACGAACTGTACACTTTTATCAATGCATCAACAATTTCAATTTTTTCATCATCTGCAACCATTTTTATAAGACGTTTGTACACCTTTCCTATATCCCAATACGAAGGCAATGCGTAACCACAATCAGACACATTATCAAATTCTCCCATGCGAATATTTGCATCCGCAATAAACTCATCACTAATGCTGTCGATATTATCGCAATGATATACATCCGCAAGTTCATAAATCTTGCTAATTCTAGTCTTTCCAAGTTTATTCACTACATCAGCTCGAATATTTTTCGTTTTTCGAGAAATATATTCGATTAGACTGCAAGTAAAAAATAAATCATTATCTCTTTTATTTTCTCTTCCCTTATCAGCCACTATCGCACCTCCTCAAATTCTCTATAATTCAAACATTTTAAGACCTCATCTGTGCAGAAAACAATCTGATGCGTTGGATATTTGAATTTTGCTAACACCCAGAACTGTTCTCTGGTAATAGTTCCGTCTATATAGTCAGATACATAATTATAAATCCATCAGCCATAGCTCCAATCACAATATCATAATCATGCGGTTGTCCATTTCTGCATGCTACAATAAAATCAAGCCATTCTCTTCACCTCATTAATTCTTGTATTACGCAAAATATTTCTGCATCAAACTGTCAAATAACATTTGGGTTTCGTCTAATGCTTTTTTCACGGCAACTTTTGATTTGTCGACTTGATTTGCAAAGTCGGCAAACTGGTTTTGAAGCTCCATTGGTGGGCAATACAGCTTAATCTGAGCCATTGCACTTAAAACCAAATCCCTATTAGCAATTCCTTTTGTTAGTCTTTGAGATTGCTCATAACAATAGGAACAATTAAGCATATTTTCAAAGAAAACACCATTTAATCTTGACTTATCAAATTTAAGTACAGCTACATGAACCCAATTTGCAAATTCTTCATCAATATCAATTAACTTTGCAATACCCGTTGTTCCACCTTTACTATAAAGCATATCCCCCTTCTCAGGATGACATTTTCTTATTGCATCAGCATAATCCTCATCCGATATATATCTGGCTGTTGAAAAGTCAATATGACCATTAACAATGTTCCTAACTGAAATAAAGGGATGCCCTCCATTTTCCTTTCCTATATCTGGTAAAGACTTATGTGGACCATCTTTAATGTAAAAACATTCATCACTAATAGTAGTTTCATCCCATCCCCTTGGATTAGTAGATGGGTCCCCAAACATCTCGACAAATCGGGCTTTAATGAGGTTGTCAAATGCAGATAATTCCCGTTTTCTACGAGTTATTACTTCACTTATTTTTTCTAATATATCTACTACTTCTTTCTGATACACAATATCAGGGACATTTATCTCTATCTGTGCAACAATAGATTTTGATATTTCCCTAAACGTCGCTCCTCTACCAAGAGAATTAAGATAAGGTGTATTTCCTTTTAAGAACCAATACAAATACTTATTTAATATTTTGTCAGAACAAATCAAGTTCTTAAAGCCCTGATTACAACACATTGCACATCCAGCTATCGCAACCTTCCCAATAGGAGCTCTTGACGAAAGAATTACTGTTCCTTCTGGAAATAGAGATAAGCCTGTTTTTTTAGCTCCTAAGTCTGTAATCTTTCTTATACTATCCGTAATGATGTATGTATCATCATTTATCTCTGCTGGTGTTATCCACTTGATATCACCATCCCAATATTCTTCTATATTTGTTTTAGGTGTACTGCCAGATACAATCTCACAAACATCACCCAGTTTATATTTTGCCATCTACATCATCCCAACAAATCCGAATTTGTCTTCCTTTCTATTCTATCATTTCGCACTAACTGCAATCAAATAATTCACAAAAGCACTACACGACACCAACATAAATTTTGCTTCTTCAAATGTTGATGATGGTCCACCAATATTGCCAGCATGTCTTATTCCATTAGCATCCGATGTATATCCATAAAGTATATTAAAAGCCGATTTCAGTCCTGCATGAATTACTACACCATTATCTTCTAATTTTTTTAACAGCTTTCCCAATGAAGCCTCTTTCCCCGTTATTCCAGTAAGTATTTCACATAATGCTTCAACTGCACTAATACTTTCTTTAATAGAATTCTCATAATCAGGCTTGCTTCTGTCTGCTAGCAATTTGTTCGCCTTAGATAAATGCTCATATACCGGACTATATGGGTTTTCTAACGCTTGATTTATTTCTGTGACTTCATATTCATCACTTATTGGTACGATTATATCATCCACAAACCGATATCCTACATACTCATCTTTAAAAAAATCATTAGCAGCTTGATATAAGGATTTAGTCGGATATTGGTCAAAACAAGTTTTGTAATACATAACTCTTTGTATATCAGTCCGATAGTCTTCCCAATATTGAATAATAGCTTCAATCAAAGTCAAAACATCATCATAATCATCTTCTTGTATGGTCTTATTAATCATTTTTAACACATCATCATCATCATACGTCCGTCTAGTATCCACTGGTTCAGAATAAACGGTTCCGATAACATATCTAAAAAATTCCTGTATGTTTTCTCCACCATAATATTCATCCCCATATACCTCCTGATAAAACTGGCTAATCATATTTTGCAATTGTACTCTAGTTCTCTTATCAAACTCTTTTAACTGAATCTCTGTATTTTCCGGTTTAATTTTATTTCTATCGGAAAATCCACCTCGTTTACTTACTTTTGCCATAATCTCATTCTCCTAACAATTTCTCCAACTCTTCCATCTCGTTCCCAATCTCAATCTCAATCTCATGAATATTAGCCATAATCTCAGATGTAGGCGGATACTCTACAGGCACATACTCAACTTCTTTATACTTATTGATACTAAGATCATAATCATTATCAACGATTTCCTGCTTAGGAACCATGAATGACTTATCTGTACGTTTTCTATCTAACTCAGCATCACGATTGCGAAATCTTTCAATAATATCCGAAATATCATTATCCGCAATTGAAGAACGCTTGTCATCCAAGCTAAATCCATCTGCCTGCATATCATAGAACCATACATTGTCTGTTCCACCATGCTCTGTCTTTGTAAATATCAGAATGGCGGTCGATACTCCAGCATATGGTTTGAACACACCAGAAGGCATTGAGATAACTGCTTCGAGTCTCTGATTTTCCACAATTTCTTTTCGTATATCCTTATGAGCCTTGGAAGAACCAAATAATACTCCATCAGGAACGATACAGGCACATCTACCGCCAACTTTAAGCATACGAACAAACAATGCTAAAAAAAGAAGCTCTGTTTTCTTTGTTTTGCACACTTTTAACAAATCTGCTGATACAATGTCTGCATCAAGGCTTCCCTTGAAAGGTGGATTTGCAAGAATCAGCGAATATTTATCCTTATCTGGATTCTGATCGGACAAACTGTCTCTGTATTCAATAAACGGGCTTTCTACTCTATGATTCATCATGTTCATTGCTCCTATACGAAGCATAGTTCTATCCATATCATAACCATGGAACATATGATTCATAAAATGATCTTTTTTCTGTTTATCATAGAAGATTTCATCTTTCTTATTAGCCCACAGATACTCTCCTGCTTCCACCAAAAATCCCGCTGTACCGCAGCTCGGATCGCAGATCACATCATCAGCTTTAGGATCCATAAGTTCTACCATCATTTTAATGATATGACGAGGCGTCCTAAACTGACCATTTACCCCTGCTGTAGCCAGCTTTGAGAGAAGGTACTCATATACATCTCCTCTGGCATCTGAATCATTCAGTTTTGCCATCTGTGTATATAAATCATCCATTGCATCTACAACCTTGGAAAGCATTAATGGTGTAGGAAGCTTAAAAATTGCATCATCCATATATTTTGAAAAAGCACTATCTTTATTAGCATGCAGATTCTTAATAAACGGGAATACCATTTCCTGCACTACAGAATACATTCTATCAGCCGGATAGTCCCTGAAAACAGACCACTTAAGTTGTGTTCCATCAATAATCCTCTCACCAATTTTTACTTTCTCGGCAAATACACTTTCATATGGAAGACCAAGCAGAGCACTTTCTTTTGCATGTGTATTATCTGACACATCTAAATCGTGAATGAACATAAGATATGTCATCTGTTCAATTACATCCAACGGATTTGTTAGACCTCCCGTCCAGAAAATCTCCCATAAACTGTCTATTTTATTTTTTAATTCACCTGTAATCATTTTCTAAATCTCCTTATCCCAGTTCCACTTATACTTTGTATAGCGGCCATTTCCAATCTTTATTATCTTCCCTGCCTTAACCAAATCTGTTAGTGTCCGCTGTACTGTAGTTGTACTTATTCCTGACGCTGCTTTTACAATCTCAGTCTTAGTAATTGTACCTATGTGATTCTTTATCAGTTCTTCAATTCTATCTGGCTTAGGTATTCTCTTTTCCTCAACAATCTTTGTTCTATCAAAAAAATCTCGATATGCTGCAGTAATTATCCCCAAAATATATTTCACAAAATGCTCGTAATTGTTCTCATCTTCCATCCATCCTTGCGAACTTTCCTGTAAAGCATCATAATAACTGCCTTTTGTTCGCTCTATTAGCTTTTCCAGGCTGATATATTTTCCAACAATATAGTCATTCTGATATAGCAATAATAAAGTCAATAATCTACTCATTCTTCCATTTCCATCATTAAATGGATGAATGCATAAGAAATCTATAATAAACATCGATATTAACAAAAGCGAGTCTGCTTCACCTTGGTTAATTGCCTCATTATATGCTGTACACAAATTTATAATTGCATCTGGAGTTTCCCATGCAGGTAAGGGTCTGAATCTAACAAACTTATTACCCTTTTCATCTTCTTCCTCAATAATATTATCAGAAGTCTTGAATCTTCCTCCGTTAGAAGCATTCTCAAATTTATATAAATCTCTATGAAGCTGTAATATAAATGTATCACGAATCGGAATATGCTGAAAATTCTCGTGTATAGTATTAAGTACATCCCTGTATCCTGCTATCTCACGCTCATTTCTTGTCCTTGGCATTGTCTTATCCAAAACAATCTTTTTCAAACGTTCCTCAGAAGTATAAATACCTTCAATTTTATTAGAGCTCTCTGTACTTTGAATCTTTGCCATCTCAACAAGATTTTCCAGCACATCAGCGTGACGTTCAGCAATCAAGTACTGTTTACCTTTGTACTCATGAATTGTTGTAAGATAACTTACAATTTCTGGTGTAAGCAATTTCTTCCATTTTTCCGTATAATTGAATTGTTTCATTTTAATTGCCTCATTTCAAGTTCAACTTCGTCACATTCACAAAAATATCCTAATTGAATTATATATATAATCTTAGTCAAAATCAAGTTCAATTTAGTCATTTGTATAAAAATGACTAAAT
>SKEU01000939.1_pt1 | contig 16351 bp, 10 predicted proteins | sample 4819571 | NCBI WGS metagenome assembly SKEU01 (sample SAMN11008801, study PRJNA524170) | human gut metagenome | biome: Human fecal sample; material: Feces; isolation source: fecal sample from pouch patient p8, p16 | host: Homo sapiens | place: Israel: Tel-Aviv | collected 2015-06-23
GATAAAATCATAGTGTTGTGCTTCAGAATTTTTGGAACCACTTATGAGTGTTAAATTACCTATTTTATGCAGCCAGTAGACATGCTCTTGAGGTTGGAATCTATTAATCCAGTATTCATTAACTAATGCTTGAGGAAGAATATGCTCAATTGTGATTCTCCCCGTATAGGTTTTAATCACGCTCTCATCTTGTTGCTCCATATCTAAGCGAAGCAAAATTGCTTTTATTAAGTTCACTTGATTCGGACGAGGCTCATATAAATCTTCATCCAGAGCAGCTATAAAACCTGAATTATCTGCATGTTGGTTTATCTGATTTATCACAGAATCAAAAGGCATATCATTATTTATTGCTACCAGAGCTGAATAACAAACCATTTCTCTTTGGCTTTTAATTTGTTTTTTTAACCACCCATGCATATATACCTTCTCAAAGGCGGTAATAAATTGAGAAAAATCATCTAAATTAAAATCTTCTGTACGAGCCATTCGATTCATGAATGCCATAACCGGAGGAATCCACTCATCTACCCCTAAATTACTTAGCGATGCTATTTTTCGTCGTATAGAAGGGTGTTCAAAATCATTCTCTAAAATCTTAGTATAATTTTTTGCAGAATTAACCAACATCAGTGACATAGCAATAGCATCTCCATCAAATTGCTGCTGGAGATTTTCAATAAAAGCTTCAAAACCTTTTTGTAACACCCTGTCACGATCTCTTTTCTCGGAAAGCTTATGAAGAGTAAGAAATTTATCAAGCCGTCTCACTCCAACCATATCTTCAATTTGCGACCATGCTGATTCTATTTGCTCTGATTTTTTATTATGCGTAGAAGCTGATTCAAACAGTGCATTTTTTAAAAGATCTGCATTACTTAAAGGTAAACCTCGACTATTTAATACATTAAAGAGTCTAAATGATGATGCGAAATCATCAGTTTGCACAAATACGATATATACATTTTGCAAAATATATTTAGCAAGCAACTTCAACTCATCAACAGATAACCGCAACAAATAATCTCTAATTGTTTCAGCGTTGCTAATGAATACTAACTCAGTATCCGATGGCTTTTCAGGTTTATAATCTTTAGAATCCTGCAGTATATAATATTTATAAAGATCATACTCTTTTTTTCTAACAATTAGTCTTGGTTCATCTGTTTCATCAGAATAAACATCAATAGGCAGAACTCTTTTTTGCAAATCATCTTTTATCCCCTGAATCGGGATGATTTTTTTTAGCTCGGAGACAATAATGCTTAACGTTGTAAGACGTTGTTGTCCATCTACAACTTCATACTGATTTTGCCCTTTATTGATACAAATCATACTCCCAATAAAATATTCATTCTCTTCTGATTGAGAGCTTTTATAAATGTCATCAATGAGTTGCTCTGCATTATCTACCGTCCAACTGTAAGGACGCTGATAAGAAGGAATAATAAACTTTTTGTTTTCAGTAAGGATATCCTGCACCTTACATTCTTTAGCTTCCATTTCATATACCCAATCAAACAATCAACAATAACATTATCTTTCTTGCTCGAAAGAAACGCAACTATAAGATTTTTATATATTTTGTTAGAGTTGATATGGTTCCTGTAACTTCTGTTTATCTGTCTCTGATATGCCCAGATTAATTCAAGCAAGATATAACAGAGATATCAATGTGATCTCTGCTACGTACTTTACGTTGAAACACCGCCCTAAATCATAGCCAGGCTATTGATTTTATGTACAATCAGAATCGTCCTGATAAAAGCGAGAACACCCCATGGCGGAACTGAACCTAAGTAACCTGACGGAAGCAGACATCATTACCAAATGCGTTATGCCAGCCATTCTCAATGCAGGCTGGGACAACACAACGCAAATCAGACAGGAGGTCAAACTCCGGGACGGTAAAGTCATCGTACGTGGTAAAGTTGCGGCACGCAGAACGGTAAAATCTGCTGACATCGTGCTGTATCACAAACCAGGCATTCCCTTAGCCGTGATTGAAGCAAAAGCCAACAAACATGAAATTGGCAAAGGGATGCAACAGGGCATTGAATATGCGCGCCTGCTGGACGTTCCTTTTGTTTTTGCCACCAACGGGGATGGCTTTATCTTCCGCGATGCCACCGCAGCCGAAGGTGAATGCCTTGAAAAGCAAATAACGCTGGATGACTTCCCCTCCCCCGCTGAACTCTGGCAAAAATTCTGCCTCTGGAAAGGATACACACAAGCTCAGCTTCCGGTGATTACTCAGGACTATTACGACGATGGCAGCGGTAAATCGCCACGTTATTACCAGCTTCAGGCAATCAACAAAACCATTGAAGCCGTCTCCAACGGGCAAAACCGCGTTCTGCTGGTCATGGCGACCGGAACAGGGAAAACCTATACCGCATTCCAGATCATCTGGCGCCTGTGGAAATCAAAAAATAAAAAACGCATTTTGTTCCTTGCCGATCGCAACATTCTGGTCGACCAAACCAAAAATAATGATTTCCAGCCATTTGGTACGGCAATGACCAAAGTCAGCGGACGCACCATTGATCCCGCTTATGAAATTCACCTCGCGCTCTATCAGGCTATAACTGGCCCGGAGGAAGACCAAAAAGCGTTTAAACAAGTCGCACCAGATTTCTTCGATCTGATCGTGATCGACGAATGCCATCGCGGCAGCGCATCCGAAGACAGCGCCTGGCGAGAGATCCTTGATTATTTCAGTTCAGCTACCCAAATTGGCTTAACCGCCACGCCAAAAGAGACGCATGAAGTCTCCAGCACGGATTACTTCGGCGATCCGGTTTACGTCTACTCGCTAAAAGAAGGGATCGAAGACGGCTTCCTCGCCCCTTATAAAGTTGTCCGTGTTGATATTGATGTTGATCTGCAAGGCTGGCGCCCAACCAAAGGGCAAACTGACTTAAACGGCGAGGTGATCGACGATCGTATCTATAACCAGAAAGATTTCGATCGCACGATGGTAATCGACGAACGCACAGAACTGGTTGCCAGAACCATTACCGACTACCTCAAGCGCACCAACCCGATGGATAAAACCATCGTCTTCTGTAACGACATCGATCATGCAGAACGTATGCGCCGCGCCCTGGTTAATCTCAACCCGGAGCAGGTGAAAAAGAACGACAAATACGTCATGAAAATCACCGGCGATGATGAAATTGGCAAAGCTCAGTTGGATAACTTCATCAACCCGAAAAAACCGTACCCGGTTATCGCGACCACTTCAGAGCTGATGACCACCGGTGTGGATGCTAAAACCTGCAAACTGGTAGTACTGGACCAGAACATCCAGTCGATGACCAAATTCAAGCAAATTATCGGTCGTGGTACACGCATCGACGAACGTTACGGCAAACTCTGGTTTACCATCCTCGACTTTAAAAAAGCCACCGAACTGTTTGCCGATGAGCGTTTCGATGGCATTCCCGAAAAAGTCATGGATACCACACCAGAGGATATCGCCGATCCAGAATCTGATTTTGAAGAGAAACTCGAAGAAATCAGCGAACATGACGAAGAACAGGTAACAGGCGTTGATGAACCGCCTGCGCCACCATACCAGGTTACCGATACCGATGATGTCGGCCCACTTCCGGAAGAAGACGAGAAGAAAATCCGCAAGTTTCACGTCAACGGTGTAGCGGTGGGCGTTATTGCACAGCGTGTTCAGTATTACGACGCCGACGGTAAACTGGTTACCGAATCCTTTAAAGATTACACCCGCAAAACACTGCTCAAAGAATATGCCTCGCTGGATGACTTTACCCGCAAGTGGCAGGACGCCGATCGCAAAGAAGCGATCATTCACGAGCTGGAGCAACAGGGGATCATCTGGGAAGTACTGGCAGAAGAAGTCGGTAAAGATCTCGACCCATTCGACATGCTTTGCCACGTAGTGTATGGTCAGCCGCCGTTAACCCGCAAAGAGCGCGCCGAGAATGTGCGCAAGCGGAACTACTTCACAAAATACTCTGAAGCAGCGCAAGCCGTGCTCGATAATCTGCTGGATAAATACGCCGATGCGGGCGTACAGGAGATCGAAAGTATTCAGGTGCTGAAACTTAAACCATTCGACAGCATGGGCACCTTACCGGAGATTATTAAAACCGGATTTGGCGACCGTAACGGGTATAATCAGGCGCTCAGCGAGCTGGAAAACGAAATCTACCAATTACCGCCCCGCTCTGCTTAACAACTCTCTTTTGCGCCTTCTGCAACCATCATGTTGCAGAAGGCCTTGTTTTTCATGGAATACAACATGTCTATCAGTTCAGTAATCAAATCATTACAAGATATTATGCGCAAAGATGCCGGTGTGGACGGCGATGCGCAGCGTCTCGGTCAGCTCTCCTGGCTGCTGTTTTTGAAAATCTTCGATGCCCAGGAAGAGGCGCTGGAACTGGAGCAGGATAACTATCAATATCCGATCCCACAGCGTTATTTGTGGCGCAGTTGGGCCGCAAACGCTCAGGGCATTACCGGTGATTCCCTGCTGGAATTCGTTAATGATGATCTGTTCCCTGCGTTGAAAAACCTCACTGCACCTATCGATAAAAACCCACGCGGCTACGTGGTGAAGCAGGCGTTCAGCGATGCCTATAACTATATGAAAAACGGTACGCTACTGCGTCAGGTGATCAACAAGCTGAACGAAATTGACTTTACCAGCGCCAGCGAACGCCATCTGTTTGGTGATATTTACGAACAGATCCTTAAAGATCTGCAATCTGCGGGCAATGCTGGCGAATTCTATACTCCACGCGCCGTCACTCGCTTTATGGTGGATCGCGTTGATCCGAAACTCGGCGAATCCATTATGGACCCGGCCTGCGGTACGGGCGGTTTTCTTGCCTGCGCATTTGATCATGTAAAGAACAAATACGTGAAGAGCGTCGCCGATCATCAGACGCTGCAACAACAGATCCACGGTGTTGAGAAAAAACAGCTTCCGCACCTGCTGGCGACCACCAATATGCTGCTGCACGGCATTGAAGTACCGGTACAAATTCGTCACGACAACACCCTGAACAAACCGCTTTCCTCCTGGGATGAACAACTGGATGTCATTGTTACCAACCCGCCGTTTGGTGGCACGGAAGAAGACGGTATTGAGAAGAACTTTCCGGCAGAGATGCAAACCCGCGAAACGGCGGATCTGTTCCTGCAACTGATTGTGGAAGTACTGGCGAAAAACGGTCGTGCGGCGGTGGTATTGCCGGATGGCACACTATTTGGCGAAGGCGTTAAAACCAAAATCAAAAAGCTACTTACCGAAGAGTGCAACCTGCATACCATCGTGCGTTTACCGAATGGGGTGTTTAACCCCTATACCGGCATTAAAACCAACCTGTTGTTCTTTACCAAAGGTCAGCCAACCAAAGAGATTTGGTTCTATGAGCATCCGTATCCGGCGGGCGTGAAAAACTACAGCAAAACCAAGCCGATGAAGTTTGAAGAGTTTCAGGCGGAGATCGACTGGTGGGGTAACGAGGCCGATGGTTTTGCCAGCCGCGTCGAGAATGAGCAAGCGTGGAAAGTCAGCATTGATGACGTGATTGCGCGTAACTTCAATCTGGATATTAAAAACCCACATCAGGCGGAAACCGTCAGCCATGATCCGGACGAACTGTTAGCGCAGTATGCAAAGCAACAGGCGGAGATCCAGACGCTGCGTAATCAACTGCGCGATATTCTCGGCGCTGCGCTGTCTGGCAAGGAGGTTAACTGATGAGTGTGGAAAAGCTGATCGTTGATCATATGGAAACCTGGACCTCGGCGTTGCAAACCCGTTCCACCGCCGGGCGCGGCAGTTCCGGTAAAATTGATTTGTATGGCATTAAGAAATTACGTGAGCTGATTCTGGAACTGGCAGTGCGCGGTAAACTGGTGCCGCAAGACCCGAACGATGAACCGGCGTCGGAGCTGCTGAAGCGTATTGCGGCGGAAAAAGCAGAGCTGGTGAAGCAAGGTAAAATTAAAAAGCAAAAACCACTGCCGGAAATTAGCGAGGAAGAGAAGCCGTTTGAATTGCCGGAGGGATGGGAGTGGGTGCGGGTTGCAGATCTCATGGAGGTTATTAACGGTCGAGCATATAAAAAACATGAAATGCTTCAAACAGGCACTCCTTTGCTGCGTGTTGGTAATCTATTCACATCAAATGAGTGGTATTACTCTGACCTCCAATTAGACGAAAACAAATATATAAATAATGGTGATTTAATATACGCTTGGTCCGCATCTTTTGGGCCATTCATTTGGACAGGAGAAAAAGTAATTTATCACTACCATATATGGAAATTAAATTTATTTGCAGAAGAGTACTCAAACAAATATTTTATACATGATTTTCTTTTATCCATTACAGATAAAATAAAATCGCAAGGTAACGGTATTGCAATGCTCCATATGACTAAAGAAAAAATGGAACAACAGATAATCGCTTTACCGCCTATAAATGAACAACAACAAATTGTCAGAAAAATCAGAGAACTTACAGTTCTCTGTGACCAACTGGAACAGCAATCCCTGACCAGTCTGGATGCACATCAGCAACTGGTTGAAACCCTGTTGGGAACGCTTACAGACAGCCAAAACGCCGAGGAACTGGCTGAAAACTGGGCGCGTATTAGCGAGCATTTCGACACACTTTTTACCACCGAAGCCAGCGTGGATACGTTAAAACAGACCATTCTGCAACTGGCCGTAATGGGTAAACTTGTGCCGCAGGATCCGAATGACGAACCCGCCTCTGAACTGCTCAAACGAATTGCGCAGGAAAAAGCTCAACTGGTGAAAGAAGGGAAAATAAAAAAACAAAAACCGTTGCCCCCGATTAGCGATGAGGAAAAACCGTTTGAACTTCCGGAAGGGTGGGAGTGGTGTCGTATTGATGACTTAACGTTTGTTTCTGGAGGAATACAAAAACAACCGAAAAGACGACCTGTTAAAAACCATTTCCCTTATTTGCGGGTTGCTAATGTCCAAAGAGGTGATATTAATATTGATAAACTTGAAAGATTCGAAGTAGAACCTCATGAGTTAGCTTTTTGGTCGTTAGAAAAAAACGATATTCTAATTGTTGAAGGTAATGGTAGTGCTGATGAAATTGGTCGTTGTGCTATTTGGCACGCTCCAATCGAAAAATGTGTTTATCAAAATCACCTGATAAGAGTTCGCGGGATAATTGAAGGTTATCAAGAGTTTATTGCATTATATCTTAATTCGCCATCTGGTATAAAAGAAATGCAACGGCTCGCTGTTACCACTAGCGGTCTATATAATCTCAGTGTAGGTAAAATCAGAGGAATAACAATTCCATTACCACCCCTTAATCAACAGAACTTGATTTTATCAAGAATTAGAGAATATATTTTAGCCTGTGAAAACCTAAAAACATCTACCCAATCCGCCCAGCAAACCCAACTGCACCTTGCAGACGCACTGACTGACGCGGCGATAAACTAATTTTCTCGCCTTCAAAAAACCAATAAAGCGGCTAAATAGCCGCTTTATTCACATCAGCAAAATTTATATTTCACGCTAATTTTCATCTTATTTTCATTAATTTTTAGCTGGACTTTCCTTGTATTTACTGATGATATATCCAGGTATTTAGCGCGGTGCGGGTGTGCGTCAACACACCCGCACCGCTAATCACAATCACTATTTATAGGGAATAGCAGTTATGACTGATACGCATTCTATTGCACAACCGTTCGAAGCAGAAGTCTCCCCGGCAAATAACCGTCAATTAACCGTGAGTTATGCGAGTCGTTACCCGGATTACAGCCGTATTCCCGCCATCACCCTGAAAGGTCAGTGGCTGGAAGCCGCCGGTTTTGCCACCGGCACGGTGGTAGATGTCAAAGTGATGGAAGGCTGTATTGTCCTCACCGCCCAACCACCCGCCGCCGCCGAGAGCGAACTGATGCAGTCGCTGCGCCAGGTGTGCAAGCTGTCGGCGCGTAAACAAAGGCAGGTGCAGGAGTTTATTGGGGTGATTGCGGGTAAACAGAAAGTTGCCTGATACATTGACCCGGTAGCGCCAGGACTACCGGGTATTATTCGCCGCGTTATACCAACGCGCTCTCCATCTGTTTTTCAAATGCCTGACGAATTAATCCCATAATGTAAGGAAGTTGTGCGAGGTCACTGAAACCAATTTCCACATCACCATTGCCCCATCGCCCAACATTTGTCACATCTTTGGCAATACCTTTCGGATCGACCAGTTCATGAAACTGCATATTAAGCGACAATCGCAGTCGGCTTTTTTGCGGCACAACATCAACAAAATTCGTTTCCGCTTTAAACGCAATATAGAGCTTCAATACTTCCTGCGTGATCCCTGCGTCCAGGCGCATAATTTCATCGCGAAGATGATCGAATAACACCCGGCTATGCGAACCATCAGCAAGAAAAGGATAATCACTCAGGCTGTAACTGGTTTTGTTTTCAGGCTGCCCCCGATAAACAGCTAAAACCTCTTCAGAAAGAGCAGGCGCTTGCCAGACCTGAACCGCGAGATCGGCCAGGCGATCGGCACGGGCGCGAATGGCGGCTTCATCCCATTTTTCGCACTGCCCAAGACCGATATTCAAATAGAGCGGGCTATGTTTAAAGCCGTCTTCAATATCGCGTTTTTCCGCGAAAGGTCTGTCACTGTAGCGGGAGTTATAGCGCGTTAAAGTGAGATTCCCCAACGTATGTAACAGTTCTTTATGCACACGCTGCCAGTCGCTTCCCAGCTCTTCACGCCATTTAGCCGACAGATTTTCGTTCTGCGGCATAATGTGCTCAATCGTAAACTCTTCCACGCGCTCTCTGCGTTTATCGTTTTCCAGTCGTCGTAACCAGTAACTGCGACTGCGGAAGTTATAGAGATCGCGAACTTTTAATTCCCGTTTAAATTCATCATCGTTGGGGAAACGACGATATGAAGGCAGATTCAGAAAATGTACCTGAATACTTTCCAGATATTTTCCTTTATTAATGACTTTATAAAAAGTGGCAAACGTTTTGTTAAGAGAATTCGTCGGAATCGCACATACTGCACGGCGGAAAACATAAGATTCAATTAAACGAATTATGCTCAGGAAATCTTCGTGAGACAAATCGTCATTTTTATAGTCATGATAAAGCGCCAGTAAGAAAGGATACGCCACATCAACCTTTAACTCGCGCAAATCCTGAAAAGCCGTAGCAAGCGATTTGTCACTTTCTTTTCCCAATGCCATTGCACAGTAATACTCCGCGTAGATGTGAATATCTTCAACCAGCCGATCTACGCCTTTTTCAGCAACACTCTGGCTGCGGGCATGGAGTTTAAATGCCTCATAGACTTCATCTGTCCGAGGGATCTCCCCCGTTTTTACCGTCAGATAATGACGCATAAAACTGTCAAAATATTCGCTGTAACCTTGCTGACCAAAAGCGACTTCCATTGGACGCCAGTGATCTTCATACAACCGGGTTTGATGCTCTGGTTCGAGGCCCATCAGAATAAAATTGCGCACCAGATCGGCCTGACTTAACGCCTTACCGGTGGAGTTCATACTTTCAAAAATCAGTTGCGGATTATCCTGACCACGATTAAGCGCCACATCGACAATTAATAACTTTGCTAACCCACGACATAAGGGGATCAAGTCATCACCTAGTTTGGCAATTTGTTCATCAAAGAAAGTAAAGTTTTCCATTATTCGATGGGAATAGTTTTCTGGCATTGGTCTTTGTTTTATTAACGCCAGTAAACTGTCTTTATCAGTCTCGGTCAGCAGTAATTTAAAACCTTTCTCGCCGGACTCATAAGGATTGAGCAAATAATAATTACGCAATTTCATTGCCGAAAAGCCATCAAAAACTTCATCTTCGCCAAGATGGCGCGATAAAGCCTCAATCAGCAACATTGCGGTCGTCAGCCGTTGTTGACCATCAATGACCAGTAACGGAGAAATACCAGAAACCTGATACAACCCCTGCTCAATATAAACAACCGAACCGATAAAATGCGCTGATATATCGTCACGCTTTCCGGCACGAATGATGTCGTCCCAAAGTTGCCGACATTGTTGTTCTGTCCATGAATAAGTCCGTTGATAAATGGGAATAACAAACTGCTGCGAACGTTTTAAAAAATCGAGTAGGCGGGCTTCTGTAGCTTTCATTCTGACGTCTTTCCGTGAAGCGATGATTTCGCAATAATAACCACTTCCTTGTGGAGGTTATAGAGAAATCCTGTTTATCCGCGATGAATTGCCCCCTCACTCCACATCCTCCCTGCGTAACCCAATATCTCTCAACCGCTCATCACTCATCTGCTGTAACACTCGTCGGGTCTGCATTTGCCGCCGCCAACGCCTCACCGCCTGCCAGAGTTGCACAAGTCTGATAAACGGCGTTTTGGCTTTGTTTTCGTGAAATTCCATCTGCTGCCTCCTCATCTTTCAGAGGCTTCATCATCCACCTTCTGGCAGTTCACAATACAGATGCAAATATTAGTTTTATTTAACATACAGACAGGTTAAAACAGCATCTGCATCCGGTTTTTTAGCCTCATCTGTACCGGTTTTTCTTTCTGTATGGTCCAAATAAGGAATACAGCATGACGCGTTATCAACATCTGGCGACTCTACTTGCCGAGCGGATTGAGCAAGGGCTGTATCGTCACGGGGAGAAATTGCCGTCGGTGCGTAGCTTAAGTCGGGAGCACGGCGTCAGCATCAGCACCGTGCAGCAGGCGTATCAGACGCTGGAGACGATGAAGCTCATAACCCCACAGCCGCGTTCGGGTTATTTTGTCGCACAACGTAAAGCCCAGCCGCCAGTGCCGCCGATGACGCGTCCGGTGCAGCGCCCGGTGGAAATTACCCAGTGGGATCAGGTGCTGGATATGCTGGTGGCGCATAGCGACAGTTCCATTGTTCCGTTAAGCAAAAGCACGCCGGATGTCGAAACGCCCAGCCTGAAACCGCTCTGGCGGGAGCTAAGCCGGGTGGTGCAGCATAATCTGCAAACCGTGCTCGGTTATGACTTGTTAGCCGGTCAGCGGGTATTGCGAGAGCAGATTGCCCGCCTGATGCTCGACAGCGGCTCGGTGGTCACCGCCGATGACATCATCATCACCAGCGGCTGCCATAACTCGATGTCGCTGGCGTTAATGGCGGTGTGTAAACCGGGCGATATTGTCGCGGTCGAATCCCCCTGTTATTACGGTTCGATGCAGATGCTGCGCGGCATGGGCGTGAAAGTGATTGAAATCCCAACCGATCCAGAAACAGGCATCAGCGTTGAAGCGCTGGAACTGGCGCTGGAACAGTGGTCGATTAAAGGCATCATTCTGGTGCCAAACTGTAATAATCCGCTGGGATTTATTATGCCGGACGCGCGCAAACGGGCCGTTCTCTCTCTCGCTCAGCGTCATGATATTGTGATTTTTGAAGATGATGTCTACGGCGAACTGGCAACGGAGTATCCGCGCCCGCGGACCATTCATTCCTGGGATATCGACGGGCGAGTGCTGTTGTGCAGCTCGTTCAGTAAAAGCATTGCACCTGGCCTGCGCGTGGGTTGGGTCGCACCGGGGCGTTATCACGATAAACTGATGCATATGAAATACGCCATCAGCAGCTTTAATGTGCCGTCCACGCAAATGGCGGCGGCAACGTTTGTGCTGGAAGGTCACTATCATCGCCATATCCGGCGGATGCGGCAGACTTATCAGCGCAATCTGGCGCTTTATACCTGCTGGATACGGGAATATTTTCCCTGCGAAATCTGTATTACGCGCCCGAAAGGCGGATTTTTACTGTGGATCGAATTGCCTGAACAGGTCGATATGGTTTGCGTTGCGCGGCAGCTGTACCGCATGAAAATCCAGGTGGCAGCAGGCTCGATTTTCTCGGCTTCCGGCAAATACCGTAATTGTCTACGCATCAACTGCGCTTTGCCGCTCAGCGAAACCTATCGCGAAGCACTAAAGCAAATTGGCGAGGCCGTGTATCGGGCAATGGAATAAATTCGAATTAGTGGCGAAGCACCTGATTTCCTCTCACGAATCGCCTGTAACTCGTTGTATCTTTGCAGGGTCATCGCCACGTTCCAGCATGGCTTAGGCAAAGTGTGCTTCGTTCATACCGGATGCGGCGTGAACGCCTTATCCGGCCTACAAACCGCGCAAATTCAATAGATTGCAGAGGAAATGTAGGTCTGATAAGCGTAGCGCATCAGGCAGCTTTGCGTTTGTCATCCGTCTCTGATTAGTATTCGATCCATGGATCGCGCTTGATTTCAGGCAAGGGCTGCTCTAATGCCTGCATTTGCTCTGTCGAAAGTCCGGTAATCTTTTGTATCCATTCAGGATCTGCCCCATTCTGCAACAACAATCTAAGGAGGCGTTGTTCCCCTTCTTCTTTCCCCTTTTCCATCCCCAACAGCCATCCATCATTATAAATTCGCTCTGCAATCGTCATTATTCGCTCCCTGTGTTGTGGCATTCGACGGGTAAGTTCGCTGATAAACTTCTTAAAACGCGCTTCATCGCCAGTCAGTAAAATGTAATTTAACAGCGCAGTTATCTGGCTGTCATTAGCACACTCTGTAACCAGTAATACTACCAGTTGGTCGATAAGCCCCATCAGATCGCGCTGGCGAATATGCTTTTGGATCAACTCCAACAGGGCGACTCTGCGATGCTGCACAATCTCGTCGTCTGGCACGACAGTGATATCCACCAGCGGGAACGCGGCGGTATAAAGTTTCCGTGCGGTAGTTGGGTCGGCAAATTCGTCCAGCCAGCACAGGGACCAGGGATAAGGACTACGGCTACCGTGATAAAATAGCATCGGTATAACCAGCGGTAGCGCCCGACGTTTATCATGCTCGATATGGCGCTGCATCACCGCCATGGAATAGCGCATCAGGCGAAAGGCCATATGAATATCCTCACGGCTCTGATGTTCAATCACCACATAAATATAGCCATCGCCTTCGCGGGTATTTACCGACCACAGAATATCGGAGTGTAGCGCCCGCAATTTTTCATCGACAAAGCTGGCGGATTCCAGTTTTAAGCTGTCGAGATCGCACAGTTCACGTAAATCTTTGGGTAAATAGATCTCCATAAAATCCCGCGCGGTGTCAGGGTGGGTGAGAAAGGATTTAAATAATGCGTCATGCGGCGTGCTGGTTGTGAAGTTTGTCATGGCGATCCGTCACCTGTTGATAAGATGGCCCGACTTTAGCGACTAACAAAACCATTCACACCTGGCAATTTCCCGTTCCCCGAGGCGCTTTCCAGGCTATTTTTGTTCCTCTGCAAGCGATACATTTTTCCGGAAACAGGCTCGCGTTTTACATTTCCTGTACCCGGCAGATATTCCCCTTTCCAGCGCGCTCTTTTGATTAACCGCAAATTTTAATTACACTTAAGGTGTATATTTTCTATGCAACCCATCAATTCAAGAGGTGTAATGTGCTGATGACTATTTGTAATCGTTATACATTCTGACCCGAAGTCAGAAGGTATTTCTCTGTCTGTGTGTTCACAGGCAGTGTGGTTGATTACATGAAATTCAGTACATTTGCAGTCTTGTTGCCCTTCTCGCCTGCCTTTCGTCATTACCGACGGTATTGAATTTCGTTTTCCCCGTTGGGGTTCTCCGGACAAGGAGTTGTTTGTTATGCCACGTTTTTTTGCCCGCCATACCGCCACGCTGTTTTTCCCGATGGCGTTGATTTTGTATGATTTTGCCGCGTACCTGTCGACGGACCTGATTCAGCCAGGGATCATTAATGTGGTCCGTGATTTTAATGCCGATGTCAGTCTGGCCCCGGCTGCCGTCAGTCTCTATCTCGCTGGAGGCATGGCATTGCAGTGGCTGCTGGGGCCGCTTTCCGACAGGATTGGCCGCAGGCCGGTGCTGATTACCGGGGCGCTAATATTTACCCTTGCCTGCGCTGCGACAATGTTCACAACGTCTATGACACAGTTTCTTATCGCGCGTGCAATTCAGGGCACCAGTATCTGTTTTATTGCTACCGTTGGTTATGTCACGGTGCAGGAGGCGTTCGGACAGACAAAAGGGATTAAGTTGATGGCGATTATCACCTCCATCGTACTGATTGCGCCGATTATTGGCCCGCTTTCCGGCGCAGCTCTGATGCACTTTGTGCACTGGAAAGTCCTTTTTGCCATCATTGCGGTTATGGGGTTTATCTCATTTGTTGGCTTACTGCTGGCGATGCCAGAGACGGTGAAGCGCGGCGCGGTTCCATTTAGCGCCAAAAGCGTCTTGCGCGATTTTCGTAATGTCTTTTGCAATCGGCTGTTCCTCTTTGGCGCAGCAACCATCTCTTTAAGCTATATCCCAATGATGAGTTGGGTGGCTGTCTCGCCGGTGATCCTGATCGACGCGGGCGGCTTAACAACTTCGCAGTTCGCCTGGACACAGGTTCCGGTGTTCGGCGCGGTGATTGTCGCGAATGCCATCGTGGCGCGTTTCGTTAAAGATCCGACCGAACCGCGCTTTATCTGGCGTGCCGTACCCATTCAACTGGTCGGCCTCGCGCTGTTGATTATCGGCAATCTGCTGTCACCGCACGTCTGGCTGTGGTCGGTGCTGGGCACCAGTCTGTATGCTTTCGGGATTGGTTTGATCTTCCCGACCTTATTCCGCTTTACGCTTTTTTCCAATAACTTACCGAAAGGGACCGTCTCCGCATCGCTGAATATGGTGATCCTGATGGTGATGTCTGTTTCGGTCGAAATCGGCCGCTGGCTGTGGTTTAACGGCGGTCGCTTGCCGTTTCATCTGTTAGCCGTCGTGGCGGGCGTTATCGTCGTTTTCACCCTGGCAGGATTGCTCAATCGCGTGCGCCAACATCAGGCTGCCGAGCTGGCGGAGGAGCGGTGATTTTTGCGCGATCCTGCCGTCAGGCTCTATTCTTAACGTTATGAATAAACTCATTGAACTCAGACGCGCCAAAATGTTGGCGCTCTCTTTACTGCTTATCGCCGCTGCTACCTTTGTCGTTACGCTGTTTTTGCCGCCCAATTTTTGGGTGAGCGGCGTGAAGGCGATTGCTGAAGCGGCGATGGTCGGCGCGCTGGCGGACTGGTTTGCGGTGGTGGCGCTGTTTCGCCGCGTGCCGATTCCGATCATTTCTCGTCATACGGCGATTATCCCGCGTAATAAAGACCGGATTGGCGAAAATCTCGGTCAGTTCGTGCAGGAAAAATTTCTCGATACCCAGTCGCTGGTGGCATTGATTCGACGTCACGAACCGGCGTTGTTGATTGGCAACTGGTTTAGTCAGCCGGAGAACGCCCGCCGCGTTGGTCAGCATCTGTTGCAGATCATGAGCGGTTTTCTTGAACTGACCGATGATGCGCGTATTCAGCGCCTGCTTAAGCGCGCGGTCCATCGGGCGATTGATAAGGTCGATCTTTCCGGAACCAGTGCGTTGATGCTGGAGAGTATGACCAAAAACGATCGTCATCAGGTGCTGCTCGATACGCTGATCGCACAGTTGATCGCCCTTCTCCAGCGCGATAAATCGCGCAAGTTTATTGCCCAGCAAATTGTTCGCTGGCTGGAGAGTGAGCATCCACTGAAAGCCAAAATTCTCCCCACCGAATGGTTGGGCGAACATAGCGCGGAGTTGGTTTCTGACGCGGTGAATTCTTTGCTTGATGATATCAGCCGTGATCGTGCGCATCAGATCCGTCATGCGTTTGATCGCGCCACTTTTGCCCTGATCGACAAGTTGAAAAACGATCCGGAAATGGCAGCGCGAGCCGATGCCGTAAAAAGTTATCTGAAAGAAGATGAAGCTTTTAACCGCTATCTCAGTGAATTGTGGGGGGATTTACGGGAATGGCTGAAAGCGGATATTAACAGTGAAGATTCTCGTGTGAAAGAACGTATCGCGCGGGCGGGTCAATGGTTTGGCGAAACATTAATTGCCGATGATGCCTTGCGGGCGTCGTTAAATGGTCACCTGGAACAAGCCGCGCACCGCGTCGCGCCTGAGTTTTCCGCATTCCTGACGCGCCACATCAGCGATACAGTAAAAAGCTGGGATGCGCGGGATATGTCGCGGCAAATCGAGTTAAATATCGGCAAAGATCTGCAGTTTATCCGTGTCAACGGTACGCTGGTTGGCGGTTGTATTGGGCTAATTTTATATTTGTTGTCGCAGCTCCCGGCCTTGTTCCCCCTCGGCAATTTTTAGAAATCCATGAAAAACTAAGTGGCTAACCGCGAGAGAGATCAAATAAACCACACTAAAAGAATGGTAATAATGTGGCCTCTTTTCATTATCTCCCGTG
>SKEU01000959.1_pt1 | contig 16082 bp, 20 predicted proteins | sample 4819571 | NCBI WGS metagenome assembly SKEU01 (sample SAMN11008801, study PRJNA524170) | human gut metagenome | biome: Human fecal sample; material: Feces; isolation source: fecal sample from pouch patient p8, p16 | host: Homo sapiens | place: Israel: Tel-Aviv | collected 2015-06-23
ATAATATTTTGCTTGAAATCCTATAAGTTTGTCCCCTACTTGAATGGGGTTCGTTTCAATATACAAGCGTGTGCGAGGGAGATTGTGGATAAAGAGATAATTTATCAAGAATGAAATGTAAGATAAATAGTGTATAAAATGTAGCAGGGCATCATAAGATAAAATTGTAATTGCATTTTCCACATAGTTCGTGTAAAATGTAATTAGAAAAGCTGTGCATCAGCGGTGGGTTGACACCTAAAATCTGATACGTTTTCCGAACGAAGGTGTCGGAGGTTGGCAGGCAACGGAAAAACCTGATATTTTCCAGACGAAGGTGCTGGAGGTTGGCAGACAACGGAAAAATCAACCATGAGAAGGGAATGTTTAGTGCTGCGGCGTGAACATTCCCTTCTCTAAATTTTATGGGATAAGGATTAAGTTATGGACAAAAGACGTGCAATTCAGATTATGACAAAAGCGGCACAACTATATAAAGAACATCTTGAGGATCAGAAGGTTTTGTTCCTATATGGCTTACCGAAAGAGGTGAATAAGCAATTACAGGAAAGTAATAAGATTTTGTCATCTGTACAGGGATATGAAGTTGTTTTCCATAGATACAATTTTTTACATTTGACAGGAGTTCGATTGAATAAAAAAGAGACAGCTTCTGCAATTCATTTTTACCAGAAATGCCTGGATAAGCGATTAACAGAAAATGATTTTGTTTTTGCAAAAGATGGCTCTACGGGGCAAAAATTGGATATATTGGAACGTATGATGCTTATTAAGAAAAACGTAACAATGATAGGAGAATTTACAGATCGAGGACCGAAATTATATACAGAAAAAGCTGCCGGGAATATATGTGGTTGTATTGGCTTCGTAAAAGATAAAAATACGAAATTAAATGTACCGAACACATTGCTGAAAAAGGACATCAGAGATGTAACAGCACAGCCTACATATAAAGTATTTGCTGTAATATCAAAACACTATACAGATGAGAAATATACAAATCTTGTGAAGATGGACAAAAGTATTGATTTGAAAGAGTGTTGTTTCTCAGAAACAATAGAAAATATGATAGATAGAGAAAATCTATAATGAAATATAAAGAAACCATGCTACTGCTTTTTGTAACAGTATCATGGTTTTATTGTTTGTCGTCTATATTTTAAGTTGATTATTACTTTACAAAATTGGCAATGTTATAATTATCATTGATTTTAGAAGAAGGGAGTATCGAGGGAAATTAGTGGAACTGGTTTTGCAAGCATAGCGTTTGGATATCCAAACGCACTTTGGGAGCCCCCCAAACCCCATTTGTTGGCTTTACAAAGTAGGAATTTTTTGCTCAAGATAAAAAGAGAGTGCGTAAGCGGAAAGAAATCAAATTATGCTTACGCACTTTGTGCCTCACTTTTGCTCGGTGGTTAGCAGTTTGTGAATTATTGGGATGAAGCAATATAACTGTTTTGAGAAAACGGGATATTTTTTATATTAGTAGTTTAAACATTATAGTTCTGTGTTGTGCGATTTTTGCCTGGATTGAACAGGATGTTTTTTTTGCAATTCCTGTTTCCTCTGATATTCAAGTTCCCAGGTACGATGAGAGAAGCTATAGGGATCTTCCATATTGAGATCATCCACTTCATGGGTTGCGATATCACGATAGTGATAGTCATAATATTCACCAAAAGTACCTTTGAGCTGCTCAATCAGTTTCTCTCGGAAAGTAGGTCGTATCTGGATTCTGGCATCCAGTAATTCTGTATATTGCTCTGGTTTAGGCCGGAGTTTTTCCTCTTGGAAAGCGACAGCATCTTTTTCAAGCTGCTCTTTGAGAGCCATATCCTGAGAATCGAGAATATCCAGATTCTTATCCATCTGGTCGTATTTTCTGGAAAGGCTCGCCATATCTTTCTCTGTGGAGCATTCAGCCTGAAACAGCAGCTGTTCTTTGGCAGATTTCAGTTCCTCGATTTCTTCTGTTACGGTTGTAAGCTGCTGGTTTAACTTTATATGCTGGAAAGGATTTAGAATACTGGTTTTACTTTTTTGCACATTTAGTTCTTTCTTTTCAGTAACTTTCGCTTTGAGCTTTTTCTTAATGGTATCATATTTATTTAGGATAGGACGAAAATGCTGCATCCAGTCATGGATCACTTCTTTTTGCATTTCATTATGAAGCAAATGATATTGTGTAAAAATCATGTGATTGCGGATTGCTTCCAATGTTTCTGCAATTACCGGAATAGATTTTTCGACAGCTTGAACCAATTTTTTTATCTGTGTTTTTAATTCCCGTAGTATTCTGTTATCCGCACGAACCCGACGGTTGATTTCACACCGGTCTGCTATCATGCCTTTCTTTTCCATATTCTGGGCAATGTAGCCTTCATGGATGGTTGGCTGTTCGGTGATTCCCTGATCTGCAAAGCTGCGGTGATCAATGGTAGCATTTATCTGATTACGTGCAAGCATTTTATTTACGGCATCTGCCCAGTTTGCCCGCCAGATGCAAAGTTGTTCATCACTGTTCCATTGTTCGGAAATAGGATTCTGTCTGCCATATCGGCTGCTCTTGGGGTGTTTATCAATCCGTTCATATCCTTTTTCCTGTGCAACAGAGGAAGTCAGATATTCTTTCTTTTTCCCAACTTTATAGCGATATTGCTTTTCCCATCCCTGTTTCTGAGCAGTTTTAAATTCAGAAGCAGTAAATCCTTTTTCTTCTCCATCTTTGATACAGAGATATTCTTTTTCGGTTTTATACTGCCATGTTCCATTTTCATTTAGTGGTCGGACAGTAAGAAGAATGTGTGCATGGGGATTGTGACCATCTGTATTGTGAATGGCAAAATCAGCACACATCCCCATATCTACAAAATTCTTTTTAATAAAATCCTGAAGAAGAGAAATATTGCTGTCTTTATCCAACTCAACGGGGAGTGCGACAACAAATTCTCTTGCAAGTCGGCTGTCTTTGGTCTTTTCGTTTTCTTCCACAGCATTCCAGAGTTGTTCCCGGTCATTCCATTCCAATGGAGCCATTGGAGGAAGCATCACCTCCTGATAGATCAGCCCCTGCTTTCTGGTATAGTCATGCTGGATGCCGTCATAATCATTGTACATGCGGCTACAGCTCATATAAGCAGAAGCAGCAACAGCAGATCGACCGGAACCACGGCTGACGACTTTGGCTTGCATATGATAAATTGCCATATCTGGCACCTCCTTTCGATGTTGCCTGCAACAGCGGATAAAGCCCTCGGCAGAGCGCACGAGCCCCGAAGGGGATACCACTGCCTGATTTATCAGGTGGTGAGTAAGTGCGCCCTTCGGGAGTAGAACTTGTGCGTTTACATTCCCCGTAGCCGGATCATCAGCTCCCGTTTCAGGGAATCTAAATCCATTTCTTTAATATGGGGAACAATACTTTCCAGAATGGCTCCTTCCTGGACTAATCGGTGTGTTCTGGCATCACGTTCTTTTTTGCGATTTCTTGCTTCGGCTTCTTCCTGGCGGTGTCTTGCCTGTAAAAGTGCTTTTTCTTCCGGTGTCATGATTCTTTTATCTGCCATATCTGGCACCTCCTTTTTATGCCCGTATCCGGGCAGTTTTGGTTTTAAAATCTTTTGGTTTGGTACTATGGTTTTAGATAACTGACAGTGACATATTTCCGGTAATAAATGAGGAAAGAAAGTAGTACCACTGTCAGTGAAAAGTAATCATTGTGTTATACTTTTTCGAGTCAATTCTGGTTCGGAGCATGATTGTTCAACAGAATTCTTTTCGCCTGTTTTAAATTAGCTGTTGCATTGTCCTGACGGATATTCCGGTTATTGATACGGACAGGAATACATCTCTCCAGAATACGGTCATAAATTCGTTTGTGTGCGATATCAGCGGCATTATTCAGCTCTGATAAAGTGAGATTGGTCGTTATGATCAGGGGCTTTTTACTGCGGTAACGACTGTCAATCACATTGAATACCTGTTCCAGTGCAAAGTCAGAGTTCCGCTCAATTCCGAGATCATCAATAATCAGAAGACTGTAGCGGTTTAAGTTGTTGATGAACTGGTTTCTGTCTTCAAAATGCATTCCGGTAAGGGTATTCAGAATCCGGGAAAAGTTGGTCATCAGTACAGGAACGCCTTTTTCCAGAAGGGCATTGGCAATGCAGCCTGCAAAAAAAGATTTTCCAGTACCGACATCACCCCAGATGAGAAGTCCGGAAGCGTTTGCTTTCATCTCTTCCCAGTTGCTTACATAATTGTGTGCCAGTTTTATTTCCGGATTGATGCCGTTATCCCTGGCAAAAGTGTAGTCATAGAGTGCTTTGTCCTGTAAGCCGCTGGTTTTAAGATGCTCTATTTCCATTTGTTTTTCATGAAGTTTTCTCTGGACTTCTTCCTGCTCAAAGATTTCCTGCTGTCATTTACAGCGAATGGAAGGAATAAGAACCTTTCCCTGTAATTCATGCCGGCATTGTCTTGGCGTATTGCATTTGGAACAGTAGATCAGGTGGTCTGTTTCGTTAAAATATTCATCAGGCTGAAGCTCTCTGTTTGGGGTTATAGCGGTTGCTTTTTCTGTAAATCTTGTCATAGTGTTTCGTATTCCTCACTTTCGTAATTTCTTTGCCGGGAAGCAGGATGATCCTGTCTTGCCCAACTGATGATGGTAGCTGCATGGTTCTGATATTGTTTTCCGGTAGAAGCCATATAACCGGATAAGCGTTCAATATAATCCTTCCAGTCAGGGATTGTCTGCCGGATATCTTCAAGCTCTTTTTCTGACAGAAAAACATTTTGAAATTTTCCATAGGGTGAGAGTGGCTCCTTACTCCCTCTTATTGCTAAATTGTTCTTTTTTATCTCTTTCTTATTACCAGACAGTTTTCTGTCTGTATCAGGGAAAGAATCCTGTCTGTCAATAGGACAGTTTTCTGTCTGTCTTAGGGAAAGAAATCTGTCTGTATAGTGGATGGTTTCTTTTGGGAGTTTTACATAAATTCGATTGGGCTGTCCGGGTCCCTGCCGTTTTCGGAAGATAAGCTCCTGTTTTTCCAGTACTGCCAGAGCAGTTTTAACCGTCATCTGGCTTTTGTGGAGAACTTCTGCCAGTGCTTCAATTGTAAAGTAAATGAACACATGACCATCGATATCTGACCAGCCCTCATTTTTCTGGGAAAGCCTTGCCCGGTCGAGCAGGATAATATAAAGCATTTTGGCAGTTTCGTTTATTTCCATGTCCAGAAGGAAACGGGGAAACATCATATAAGATGGCAGGTTGGTGTCTGCTGTCAGAAAGTCAGTCATGTGTTCACCTCCAATCAAAAGGGGTTATTCTCCAAGAAAATCCCAGTCTACATCACTATCTGGCTGTGAATTTTCAGGTGTTGGAAAGGACGCCCTGATTTGGGGCTCCCTTTGCACCATGCCTGCAGTCAGTCCGGAAAGAAAAAGTGGCAATGCCTGTTTCAGACTGTTTTCCACTGCATCTACAATCTGTTTCACAAAAAGTTCTTCCCGTTCTCTTGTTTCCAGATAAGGATCAGCCTGTGTGCGGTAGTAGCGGTCAAAATAATCTACCAGTGCAAGAGAGATTACCTGACTGTAAGATTTAAAATCCTGCCTGTCCATCGTCTGTAAATATTCCCAGGCTCTCCGCTGTTGTTCTTTGTCCAGATTAAAGCGCAGGTTTGTGTTGCGGATATTGTTCTGCATGGTTTATCCCCTCCTTTTTTCGTATTGATTGATTCAGCAGGTCGTACCGGTGTGGTACTGCTCTGCTGTGGGATAAGCATACGAAAATCGGAGGAAAAAGGCATTGAGGGGAAATTGAGCTGGAATTGAGAAAAAGATGCAATATTTTTTGAGTTGAAGTATAATATCAAGTGTTAAGCCAATAGAAATAAAAAACGTTATTGCTAACGTGTATATAAGAACAAAGGAGTGAATTACATGATGTATAATCCACAACTTGATACATTTATCTGCGTTGTAGAAGCTGGAAGTTTTAGTAAAGCGGCAGAAGAATTATATATAAGTGCACCTGCGGTTATTAAACAGATAAATTCTTTGGAAAACAGCTTAAATTTGCAACTATTTGAAAGAACACACAGAGGTCTTATTATTACGGAAGCTGGTAAATCGCTCTATCAGGATGCAAAATATCTGATTCAATATTCAAAAGAATCGTTGATACGGGCGCAGGAATCAATGAATCATAATGAAGAAATCATTCGTGTTGGAATATCTCCGATGACGCCACCGGAAGTTTTTGTGGAACTTTGGCCTAAGATACAGAAAATATATCCGGAGATGAAGTTTAAATTGATTACATTTGAAAATACACCAGAGAATGCAAGAGAGATACTGGCTAATATGGGAAAGAATATTGATGTGATAGCTGGAATCTTTGATGAAACAATGCTTGAACTCAGAGGTTGTGATGGTACTGAGATTTCAAGAGAACCATTTTGTGTGGCGGTATCAATTCATCACAGGCTGGCAAAAAAAGAAAAAATTACACTTGATGATCTGGCTGGAGAAAATCTTATGCTCATGAAAAGAGGATGGAGTTATTATGGCGATATGCTAAGGGATGATATGATGAAAAATCATCCTGAAATCAATATTGTAGACTTTAATCTGTACAATGTAGAAGCATTTAACCGATGCGAAAACAATAATGAGGTATTACTGGCATTCAAGAGCTGGGAAAGTGTTCATCCACTGATCAGAATCATTCCAGTAGAGTGGGATTATACTATGCCGTTTGGAATTCTTCATTCGAAAAAACCGTCCATTAAGGTTAAGCGGCTGATAAATGCTATTAACAAGGTAAAATAAAAATTGAATACATGCGAGTAGAAACCTAAAGGTTAATACTAAATAACAAAACGAGACTTCTAATGGAGTCTCGTTTTGTTATACTTTAGCTGAAGTGAAAATGGAGGATACTATATGCAGATAAAGAGGATAGCTCTTGGAGGAATCATCATGACTGTTATCATGTTCAGTGGGTGTAGCACAACAGTCCAGAACCTGGCAATCGGGGAAGAAAAAGCGCTGGAAACAGGAAAAACAGAGCAAGAGAGCGTGACAGAGAAGGATATCAATATGAATGAAAAAGAAAGTTTTAATGCAGAGAGTAATATAAATGATGTTATCCATGATTCAGCTTTCGATAATTATGGCAGACTCATATTTCCGGTAGATATGGAAATAGAGGACAATCTGAAATTAAAAGACGTCAGCTCTATTTTGCCGTGGTATAGCGAAGTCAACACCGATAAAACAGTAGAAATCGTAAATTATATGAAAAATCAGGCAATGAATGGTGAGCAGATTTTTTATCCAATATACAGTGAAGAAGAAATGCAGGCAGATGCGGATAAAAAGGATACAGGTTTATTTTTCTTTCGGGGAAATGCAGGAGCAAAAACAACGATTATCAATGCAGGAGGAGGCTTTGTATATGTAGCCGGAATACATGATAGCTTTCCTCATGCCTTAGAATTGTCAAAGAAAGGCTATAATGCATTTGCTCTTATTTATCGTCCGGGAGCACAGACTGCCTGTGAGGATCTTGCCAGAGCAATTGCGTTTTTACATGAAAATGCAGAGAAACTACAGATTGATATGACGGATTATTCTCTCTGGGGTGGCTCAGCAGGAGCAAGGATGGCGGTCTGGCTTGGTTCTTATGGAACAGCTTACTTTGGAGAAAAAGAATATCCTGCACCGGCTGCGGTGATTATGCAGTATACAGGACTTTCACAGGTGACAGGAATGGAGCCACCAACCTATGCCTGTGTCGGAACAAGTGACGGAATTGCATCATACAGAAGTATGGAAAAATATATTTCCCAGATACAACAAAATGGCCCAAATACAAAAATAGAAGTATTTAAAGGCCTTTCTCATGGATTTGGATTGGGAGAGGGGACTGTAGCAGAAGGATGGATTGATCGTGCAATATCTTTCTGGGAAGACAATATGAATGCTTTAGATAAGAGGTAGGATATGAAAAATAAACGATTTACAGCAAAAATATTGATAGATATAGGAATGACGATATGTTTGCTTCTTCTTATGCCATATAGTCTGCTCAGCGAGACTGCACATGAGTGGATTGGTATGGCGATGCTTGTGCTTTTTATTTCACATTACATACTGAATCATAAATGGGTGACCTCTGTAAGGAAAGGAAAATATAATGCGTTCAGAGTGATACAGACAGTACTGGTTATCATCATGCTTATTCTTATAATGGGTTCCATGATAAGTGGAATATTATTGTCAAATCACATATTTAAATGGATAAAGATTTCCGGAACATATATGACAGCCAGACAGATACATATGTTTTGCGCATACTGGGGACTGGTGGTGATGTCATTACATCTCGGATTTCATTGGAATATAGCGGTAGCAATGGCAGGACGATTATGGGAACATCCATCCGTCATCAGAACATGGGCAGCAAGATCTGTCGCAACCACAATTGCAGGTTATGGTTTATATGCATTTTACAGGAGACAGATAGGAGATTATCTGATTATGAAGATGCATTTTGTATTTTATGATTATGAAAAGGGGATCTTTCCTTTTCTGCTGGATTATCTGGCAGTAATGATATTGATAGCATTTATTGGATATTATAGTGGAGTGTTTCTAAAGAAAACAGGTAAGAGAAAACGAAAAGGTTCATACTGAAAGAAGGTGGTGTATTTATGGAAAAGCGGAAATTAGTACTTACAATTATTGGAGTTGTTATTTTAGCAATGGTAATCATGGTATATATCTACTTTTTAAAACCCGGCAGGGATGAAAAGAAGAATCAACAAACAATAAACCAGGTACAGACCGTACAGCAGAAGACAGATGAGCAAAAAGAAAATACAGAAAAAAATACATCCGGAGATGAATTGGAAAATGTTACACCGGGAAGCGAAGAATACCGGGGCTTCCTCCTGGATAATGTTCTTCATTCTCCAAATGAAGGGGACATTCATTACAATGTATATATTCCGGATGCATATGACGGGACAAAGGAATATGCACTATATGTAACATTACCCGGATATCAGGGATTATATTTTCAGGGCGTGGGAGAAAATATCCGGACAGAAGATTTTGGATTTGAAGCACAGAAGTATATTACCGATATGATTATTGTAGCTCCACAGTTAAATGACTGGGGACAGACATCAGCAGATCAGACAATTGAACTGACACAGTATTTTCTGACACATTATATTATTAATCCATCGAAAGTATATATTAATGGTTATTCCGGAGGAGGAGAAACCCTGTCACTGGTATTGGCAAAGCAGCCGGAATTATATACAGCGGCACTTATGTGCAGCTCTCAGTGGGATGGTGCATATGAGCCGGTTGTGGAGATGAAAACGCCGGTATATTTTGTGATTGGCGAAAGCGACGAATACTATGGATCAGAACCTTTTAAAGAGGCATACCAGCAGATACATGAGCTTTACAAAGAACAGGGATTATCGGAATCAGAGATTGATAAACTGGTGGTACTGGATGTAAAAGATAAAGATTACTTTGAAGGAACACCGGTCACTTATCAGCATGGCGGTGGCTATCTGTTTTGTCGTGACAAAGAAATTATGGGATGGCTGTTCAATCAGTAAGAACCAGAATAAACCGAAAGGTTAAGACTGAAAAACTTATCGAAACTTCTCAAAGGAATCTATCAGTATTATAGTATGAATGTAAGATGAATGAAAGAAAACAAGGAGGATACGACAATGGAATATGTTTCATTAAATAATGGTGTAAAAATGCCAATACTGGGATATGGCGTATATCAGGTAACAAAAGAGGAATGTGAAAGATGTGTGCTTGATGCTTTAAAAGTTGGATACCGGGCGATTGATACAGCACAGAGTTATTTTAATGAGGAAGAGGTTGGGAATGCAATCCAAAAGTCAGGCATTCCAAGAGAAGAAATCTTCCTTACAACAAAGGTGTGGATTGAACATTATGGATATGAAGAAACAAAGAAATCAGTTCTTGAATCCATGAAAAAGTTAAAGACAGATTATCTGGATCTGGTATTGCTTCACCAGCCATTTTCAGATGCTTACGGTGCTTACCGTGCATTGGAAGATCTGTACGATGAGGGAAAAATCAGAGCAATCGGAATTTCCAACTTTTATGTAGACAGAATGGTTGATTTTGCATCCTTCAACCGCATTAAACCTATGGTAAATCAGGTGGAAACCCACATCTTCAATCAGCAGAAAGAGATGAAGGAATGGGCAGACAAATATGATATCCGGTTAGAAGCATGGGCACCATTCGGTGAGGGCAGAGGAGGCACCTTTGAGAATCCTGTCATCGCAGAGATTGCAGAAAAATATCAGAAGACTCCGGCACAGGTTATGCTTCGCTGGCATATTCAGAGAGGGGTAGTGGTTATTCCGAAATCAACACACATTGAGAGAATGGAAGAAAACTTTAATGTTTTTGATTTCACACTTTCTGATGAAGATATGAAGACTATTGCAGAACTGGACAAGAAGATAAGCTCCTTCTTCTCGCATCAGGATCCGAATATGGTGGAATGGTTCGTGAAGATGGTTGAGGAAAGAAAAAAGAATAATGACAGTTCAAAAGAAAAAAAGAACTGGTAAGCATAAGAGGAAAAATCAATGAAAGTATTACTTGTCAATGGCAGTCCACACAAAAATGGCTGTACTTATACAGCTCTTTGTGAAGTATCCAGTGCATTAAATGAAAATGGCATAAGTACAGATATTTTCTGGATTGGAAACAAGCCGATTTCAGGATGTATTGCCTGCAGAAAATGTCAGGAAAAAAATAAATGCATCCTGGATGATATCGTGAATGAATTTCTGGAAATAGCAGGGGATTATGACGGATTCGTATTTGGAACTCCGGTACACTGGGGTGGTGCAGGCGGTGCAATCACATCCTTTATGGACAGAGTCTTTTATGCCGATTTAAACGGTGGCGGCGACAGATTCCGCCTGAAACCTGCCGCTGTGGTAATTTCAGCAAGAAGGGCCGGAACAACTGCCACATGGGACCAGGTAAATAAATATTTTGGTCTGATGCAGATGCCGATCATCACATCGAGATATTGGAATATGGTACATGGGACGAATCCGGATGAAGTAAAACAGGATCTCGAAGGAATGCAGGTTATGCAGATTCTTGGAAACAATATGGCATGTTTCATTAACTGTAAAAATGTTGCGACAAAAATGGGAATTGAAATGCCAAAGGCACCGGATTTTGTATTTACCAATTTCATCCGATAGAAATTAGCGTGACAAACATTTTATACGACAGGAGGTGACCTTAGAATGAAAACAAAGAAAATAGCAGCAGTACTCTTAACATGCATCATGGCAATCGGTTTGATGGCAGGATGTGGAGCAAGCAATACAACCAGTCTGCTTCTAATAATGACAGCCATCTACAAGTACAAACCAGTCTGGAAATGAAGAAGCGGATACAAATTCCGAAAACACTACAGATACAACAGAAAATACATCAACAGGAAATGGAAAAACATTGGTTGTATATTATTCAGCTTCAGGAAATACAAAAGATGTTGCTGAAAAGATAGCAAAAATTACAGAGGCAGATCTGTTTGAAATAGAGCCTGTGGAGCCATATACAGATGATGACCTTGACTGGACAGATGATGACAGCCGGGTGTCAAGAGAACATGATGATGAGAGCTTAAGAGATGTGGAACTGGTATCTACAACAGTTGATAACTGGGAATCATATGATACGGTATACATTGGCTATCCTATCTGGTGGGGAATTGCAGCATGGCCAGTAGATAACTTTGTAAAAGAGAATGACTTTACAGGAAAAACAGTCATCCCATTCTGTACAGCAGCGACCTCGGGAATCGGTGACAGCGGTAATCTTCTGGAAGAGATGACAGGAACAGGTGACTGGAAAGAAGGGGAACGATTCCATGGTGGAGCGTCTGAATCAGATATCAGTTCATGGATAGACAGTCTTGGATTATAAAAGAATATAAAAATATTTGGAGGAATCGTAACAAAGAGAGACTTCTGTCCGGAGTCTCTTTTTCTTATACTTACAGTAAAGTTTGAAATATAGAAAAGGAAGATAAAGATGGAGATAAGAATTTTAGGAAGAGACTTAGAAGTATCAGAAATCGGATTTGGATGTATGGGAATGAGTCATGCATATGGAACTGTTTCAACACAGAAAGAAGCAGAAGAATTGATTGAAAAAGCGATCGATGAAGGCTGCACATTTTTTGATACGGCAGAGATATACGGAACAACAGAAGACCCTCATAACAATGAAAAACTGCTTGGGGAAGTGTTAAGGCCATATAGAAAAAAAATTGTCCTTGCATCAAAGTGTGGGATACGTTTTGATGAAACTGCAACAACTGTAAATAAACCTTTGATTCCTGATGGACGACCGGAGACGATTAAAGCATCGATTGAGGGATCTTTAATGAGACTTAACACAGACCATCTTGATTTATATTATATTCATCGTATTGACATGACTGTACCGATTGAAGAGACGGCAGGAGCTATGAAGGAGTTAATGGAGCAGGGAAAAATCACACACTGGGGGTTATCAGAAGCCAGTGAAGAGATTATTCGACGTGCACATAAAGTATGCCCGGTTACAGCGATTCAGAACAGATATTCCATGATGTACAGGGATTATGAGAAATTATTCCCGGTGCTTGAAGAATTGAAAATAGGATTTGTTGCATTTTCGCCGCTTGCAAATGGATTACTGACAGCAGCATATCATTCCCATGGGGAATTTGAAAAGCCGGGAGATTATCGAAGCGCAATGCCACAGTTTACAGAAGAAGGATTAAAGGAAAATAATGAATTTATGTCCTGGATAAAAGTGATTGCAGAAGAAAAAAATGCCACGCCTGCACAGATTTCTCTTGCCTGGATGCTTGCAAAGAAACCATATATCGTACCAATTCCGGGAACAAGAAAAGTAAATAGACTGGAAGAAAATATGGAATCAGCAGATATAAAGCTGACTCAGGATGAAGTAAAATCTATTGATGAGATGCTTGACCATATGCCGATGTCGCAGGTGTTTGGAGGTTCAAAAATACAGAAGAAATAAAAGAGGTGAGCAATGAAAACAAGGAAAAAGATAACCATCGGGGTAATAGTGGCTTTCTTAGCGGTAGTCATGGTGGGTTATATCTATCTGTTTACAGGGGCTAAAATAAGTAAAGGAGAATAGAGATAATGAAGAAAATGTTAGTTGTATATTATTCCTGGTCAAATGGAAACACGAAAAGAATTGCAGAGCAGCTGACTAATGGGACAGGTGCAGATATTGCGAGAATCGAAACAGCAGAGCCATACAGCGGCAGTCATGAAGATGTGGTTGAACAGGGAAAAAGAGAGGTAGAGGCAGGCTTTATGCCTCAGATCAATCCGATATCTGTAAATCTTGCTGATTATGATGTGATTGCTATCGGAACTCCAACGTGGTGGTATACGATGGCACCTGCAGTGCTTACATTTTTGACAACAAATGATTTTACAGGAAAGACAGTGATTCCATTTATGACAAATGGTGGATGGCCGGGGCATGTTATAAAAGATATGAAGGAAAATTGCAAAGGAGCTGCCTTTGCACATGAAATGCAGATTCAGTTTGATTCCAAAGGAAAAGATCATCTGGAAACTTCAGAAGAGGTGATTACAGAATGGATTGGGCAGATAAAGATGGAGATAAACAAATAACCATAAGGTTAAGACTGACAAAAAAACAGGAACTTCTGAAAAATATGCAAACTACTTATAATAAATGTATAAAAAAACAGTGCCAACGGTAGACGGGCAAAAATAAGAATAAGGAGAGATAAAACAATGAGAAAAAATTTTGGAGCAAAGCCATTTTTATATCCACAGCCGGTTATGATTCTGGGAACCTATGATGAAAATGGAAAGGCAAATGCAATGAACGCTGCATGGGGCGGAATTGTAGGTGCAAATGAGATTATTGTAGATTTGTCTGCCCATAAGACAACAGACAATATTATAAAAAATAAGGCTTTTACAGTAGGGGTGGCAGATCTTGAACATCTGGTTGCCTGCGATTATGTGGGAATTGTTTCTGCAAATAAAGAAGCAGATAAGATGCAAAAAGCAGGCTTTACTACAACGAAAGGTGAATTTGTAAATGCACCAGTTATCAACGAACTTCCACTGACTCTTGAATGTGAGCTCGTAAAAGTCATTGATGGCAGTAAATATCTTGCAGAAATTAAAAATGTAAGTGCAGATGAGAAATATCTCGGTGATGACGGAGAAATTGATCTTAGTAAGTTTACACCAATTACATATGATCCGGTACATCACGGATATTACAGACTTGGAGAACGTGTGGGAAATGCTTTTAAGGATGGAGCAAAGTTAAAATAAGGACAGGTGATTAAAGTGAAGAAAATTGTACAGACAGCAGGAAGAAACGCGTTGAATGAATTTGCACCACAGTTTGCACATTTTAATGATGATGTTTTGTTTGGAGAAAACTGGAATAATCAGGATATTGATGTAAAGACAAGATGTATTATAACAGTCACAGCACTTATCGCTTCAGGAATGATTAATACATCTTTAGTACATCATTTTGAAAATGCAAAAGCTCATGGAGTGACTCAGAAAGAAATTGCAGCCGTGATTACACATATAGCATTTTATGCAGGGTGGCCAAAAGGATGGGCGGCATTCAATCTTGCAAAAGATGTCTGGAGTATAGACGAAGGTGATCTTTCATATGAAGATGAAGCAATGAGAGCTCATGCTAAAAAGATGATATTCCCGATTGGAGAGCCAAATGATAAATTTGCACAATATTTTACAGGAAAAAGTTTTTTGGCTCCTGTGTCTACGTCACAGGTTGGAATTTTCAATGTGACTTTTGAACCTGGTTGCAGGAATAACTGGCATATTCATCATGCAAAAAGCGGAGGCGGACAGATTCTTATCTGCATTGCAGGACGTGGATACTATCAGGAAGAAGGAAAAGAAGCAGTAGAAATGAAACCTGGAGATTGTGTCAATATTCCGGCAGAAGTAAAACACTGGCATGGAGCAGCACCAGATGAATGGTTTTCACATCTGGCAATTGAAGTACCGGGAGAAAAAACATCATCCGAATGGTGTGAAATAGTAACGGATGAGATATATGGAAAACTGAAATAAGTACTTTCTCCCAAAAGTGGGAAAAAGAAATTTTACGGCGAACAATTATGTCCGCCGTAAAATTATGTCCGCCGTAAAATTATGTCTGTTTTGTTAAAAAGTCTGATAGCTGTTGTCCAAGAAAGAAACCAACCTGTGGATATAACTCCTGGATTTCCTGATATTTTGCTTCAATCATTTCTGGTTCATCAGTCCAGATCTTTTCATATATTTTGAAAGCTCTTTTAAAATGTGTTTTGGCTTGCGGAAGATTGGCAGTCATCAGATAAATGGTTCCAAGGGTTTCCTGTACTTTGGCATAATCCAGACAGTCATCGGAATGGTATTCCTTGATGATGCCGGATAATTTTTGCAATTCAGAGATGCCTCTTTCGGGTTCCTGCTGTTCTGTCAGGAACATTGCATAATTGGCAATCTGAGGTATGCTGTCATTTATATGAAGCAGGTTAAATTGGTCAAGCAGTGAGATACTTTTTTCCATGTGTTCTCTTGCAAGATCGGGATGACCGTTCATGCGGTAAAGTCCACCGAGATTGGCATGAAGGTTGGAAACAAGGCGAGCATTGTCAACAGTGATAGTTTCTATCTGGGCAAGTGCATCCTTTTCCAGTTTTATTGCTTTTTCTGGCTTGATTTCAAGAGTAGCCTGAAAATCCAGTAATAATGCCCGGTCAGAGTCGGTGCCAATGTTTTTTGTCTTTAACAGCCCCTTCAGTTCCTGAATGATTCCATTCATACCTTTGTGGTAGTTATAGTTATCCATGTATGGAAATGCATTTTCCAGAAAAAGCAGATACTTTGGTATATCATCCTTTTCAATCAATTCTATGA
>SKEU01000963.1_pt1 | contig 16028 bp, 18 predicted proteins | sample 4819571 | NCBI WGS metagenome assembly SKEU01 (sample SAMN11008801, study PRJNA524170) | human gut metagenome | biome: Human fecal sample; material: Feces; isolation source: fecal sample from pouch patient p8, p16 | host: Homo sapiens | place: Israel: Tel-Aviv | collected 2015-06-23
TCATTCTCAGACGAACCGATGACTGGATGGATGGCCGCCGCAGTCGTCACACTGATGATACGGATGTGCTTCTCCGTATACACCATGTTATCGGAGAGCTGCCCACGTATGGTTATCGTCGGGTATGGGCGCTGCTTCGCAGACAGGCAGAACTTGATGGTATGCCTGCGATCAATGCCAAACGTGTTTACCGGATCATGCGCCAGAATGCGCTGTTGCTTGAGCGAAAACCTGCTGTACCGCCATCGAAACGGGCACATACAGGCAGAGTGGCCGTGAAAGAAAGCAATCAGCGATGGTGCTCTGACGGGTTCGAGTTCTGCTGTGATAACGGAGAGAGACTGCGTGTCACGTTCGCGCTGGACTGCTGTGATCGTGAGGCACTGCACTGGGCGGTCACTACCGGCGGCTTCAACAGTGAAACAGTACAGGACGTCATGCTGGGAGCGGTGGAACGCCGCTTCGGCAACGATCTTCCGTCGTCTCCAGTGGAGTGGCTGACGGATAATGGTTCATGCTACCGGGCTAATGAAACACGCCAGTTCGCCCGGATGTTGGGACTTGAACCGAAGAACACGGCGGTGCGGAGTCCGGAGAGTAACGGAATAGCAGAGAGCTTCGTGAAAACGATAAAGCGTGACTACATCAGTATCATGCCCAAACCAGACGGGTTAACGGCAGCAAAGAACCTTGCAGAGGCGTTCGAGCATTATAACGAATGGCATCCGCATAGTGCGCTGGGTTATCGCTCGCCACGGGAATATCTGCGGCAGCGGGCTTGTAATGGGTTAAGTGATAACAGATGTCTGGAAATATAGGGGCAAATCCACAGATTTATACATTTGTTTCATAACTTCCTTCGATAATTCAATGAAATCACTTGAAACAGATTGTTGAACTAAAGAGTATTTATGAAATAGTTCTGGTATAGGGCCTTGCTTTGTTTTATTTTTAATAAAAACACCATAATGCGCTGAGTTCCCTTTTGAACCATACAAATCAATAACACCGTCTACTAATTTTTTTACTATATCATTTGTTTTATCTAGTTCTGTATCACGAAGATTGTATGGTTTGGAGTGATCGAAGTCTTTATTAGATTCTTTTAAGAGCTCATGAACGATTACGTGGCGTATGCTTGCTTTGCTCATTTTTTTGGTCAATTCCATGCGGTTAAGCTAACAATTGTAAAGAGCATAATAAATTACTAACGCGTACGCAAAAACTATCATAATCTGTTAAGAGTGGTTACTTCGCCACACAGCTTAAACCCGCCGTAGAGCGGGTTTTTTTGTACCTGTAAACCTGGTGCAGTACGGTAAACACGCTGGTGGTCGTGAATACTGACTTTTTATCTTGCTGGCTTTTTAGACAAGAGTTATTGGTATGTCATGTTAACCAGAAGGAAAAAAGACATGCTAAAACAGCAAGATATGACAGAAACGGCGAAAGTTGTTTTTAATGAATTAAGCATCGAACCGGCAACAGTCGGGGAGATTGCACAAAACACATATCTTTCACGCGAACGCTGTCAGTTAATACTGACCCAGTTGGTTATGGCGGGGCTGGCAGATTACCAGTTCGGCTGTTACAGACGCCTTCAGCAATGAAGGACTTTTAATTTGTGAAAATGGGCGGCTGGTGGGTGTTGGTAGCACCTGCCAGCCATTCGCTCATGCTTACTGGTCACAAGCGAACCACGGCCCACTGCTTTAGCGCAAAAGCAGAGTGAGCCTACCAGAGTTACGCTTACTGATCCATGAAAAATACTGTAAAAATAAACAGTGTTGATTTAATCAACGCTGATTGCCTGCATTTTATTCAGTCCCTGCCTGATGATTCCATTGACCTGATTGTTACCGATCCGCCGTACTTCAAGGTGAAACCCAACGGCTGGGACAATCAGTGGAAAGGGGACGAAGATTACCTTAAGTGGCTGGACCACTGTCTGGCCCAGTTCTGGCGGGTGTTAAAACCTGCCGGAAGCCTTTACCTGTTCTGTGGGCATCGCCTGGCATCTGATATTGAGATCATGATGCGTGAACGTTTCAACGTGCTTAACCATATCATCTGGGCGAAGCCGTCCGGACGTTGGAATGGGTGTAATAAAGAAAGTCTGCGCGCATATTTTCCTGCCACAGAGCGCGTTCTGTTTGCTGAACATTACCAGGGGCCATATCGCGGCAAAAGTGACGGCTATGCGGCAAAAGAAAGGGAACTCAAACAGCACATAATGGCACCGCTGATATCGTATTTCAGGGATGCTCGTGCCGAACTGGGTATAACGGCAAAACAAATTGCCGAAGCCACAGGTAAGAAAAATATGGTTTCCCACTGGTTTGGTGCCAGTCAGTGGCAGTTGCCGAATGAGGCTGACTATCGGAAGTTACAGGCACTGTTTTCCCGTATAGCGGCAGAGAAGTTTCAGGAACAACAACTGGAACAACCACACCACCAGCTGGTGGCATCTTATGATTCACTGAATCGCAAATATTCTGAATTGCTGGATGAGTTTAAATCTCTCCGGCGCTATTTCTCCGTATCAGTCTCCGTGCCTTATACCGATGTCTGGATGCATAAACCCGTTCAGTTCTACCCGGGTAAACATCCGTGTGAGAAACCGGCGGATATGCTCAGGCAAATAATCAATGCCAGTAGTCGACCTGGTGATCTGGTTGCTGATTTTTTTATGGGATCCGGTTCCACAATAAAAGCAGCAATGGCGCTGGGGCGTCGGGCCTTAGGTGTTGAGCTTGAGTCAGAGCGGTTTAACCAGACAGTGAAAGAGATAAACGAGCTGGTGGGGAAATAATCTGGTGGCCACGTCAGGTGGCCTTTTTATTTCCATTACACAGCACCCGCATCTGCGAGGTGGGGTTATGAAATCCATGGATAAGTTAACAACGGGTGTCGCCTATGGCACCTCAGCAGGTAGTGCCGGTTACTGGTTTTTACAGCTGCTCGATAAAGTCACGCCCTCACAGTGGGCAGCAATAGGTGTGCTGGGTAGCCTGGTATTTGGCCTGCTGACGTACCTGACAAACCTTTATTTCAAGATTAAAGAAGATAAGCGCAAGGCTGCAAGAGGTGAATAATGCCTCCATCATTACGAAAAGCAGTTGCTGCTGCTATTGGTGGCGGAGCAATTGCTATAGCATCAGTGTTAATCACTGGCCCAAGTGGTGACGATGGCCTGGAAGGTGTCAGCTACATACCATACAAAGATATCGTTGGCGTATGGACTGTATGTTACGGACACACCGGAAAAGACATCATGCTAGGTAAAACGTATACCGAAGCAGAATGCAAAGCCCTCCTGAATAAAGACCTTGCCACGGTCGCCAGACAAATTAACCCGTACATCAAAGTCGATATACCGGAAACAACGCGCGGCGCTCTTTACTCGTTCGTTTACAACGTGGGTACTGGAAATTTCAGAACATCGACGCTTCTTCGCAAAATCAACCGGGACGATATCAAAGGTGCGTGTGATCAGCTACGTCGCTGGACATACGCTGGCGGTAAGCAATGGAAAGGACTGATGACTCGTCGGGAGATTGAGCGTGAAGTCTGTTTGTGGGGGCAGAAATGAGCAGATTAACCGCGATTATCTCCGCTCTGGTTATCTGCATCATCGTCTGTCTGTCATGGGCTGTTAATCATTACCGGGATAACGCCATGACTTACAAAGAGCAGCGCGACAAAAACACCAGAGAACTGAAACTGGCGAACGCCACCATCAAAGACATGCAGATCCGCCAGCGTGATGTAGCGGCTCTGGATGCCAAATACACGAAGGACTTAGCTGATGCTAAAAAGCAGCTTGATGATTTGCAGCGTTGTGTTCGCACTGGCAAGTGTGGGCTGCACTTCAACGCCAGATGTCCCGCGAATGGAGCGACCAGCACCGGCAGCTTGGGCGATGTTACCAGCCCCCGACTTAATGACTCCGCTGAACGGGATTATTTCACCCTTAGAGAGCGAATCGTCACAGTGACTAAACAGATTAGTTATCTGCAGAACTATATCGTCACCCAGTGCATTATGTAGTATGTAGTATGTAGTATGTTGAGCGCTCTCACTAAAGGATGAAGAAATGAATATATTAGATGATTTTGAAAAACATGCTGAAATCCATGGGTATCTCAAGGTATTGAAAATGGGAGCGATGCACTTAGGTGCAGACTTCAAAATTTCAGAGGCATTCTCACATGATAATGTGCTACCTCAATTGCAAGCATTCTATAAAAAAAATTATATAGAGAAAGAAGCACTTGAAGCGATAAACTGGTGGTCGTCACTGTCGCCGGAGTTACGAAACAAATTCGACAGTTAGTATTTAAGTTTTTGATCTAACATACGTCACACTTGAAATGCCGCCTCCGGGCGGTTTTTTATTGCTATTACAAAGCCCATTCCATGTCGAGTGTCTTTGACAATGGCTTATACCCTACACGGGATAATTTAACTGATATCCCTTTTAACGGATAAAGGTATTCAAGCCTGACACATCATGCGCTGTATCGTCGCCGTATTCCCGTATTAACAGAGACCGTAGCCCGACGGGGAACTCCTTCTGCGAGAGTGTGCGGGAATAATCAAAAACGATGCACACCGGGTTTTTACCGCGTTTATGGTTCGCGGGTTTGTCCCTCATGCTCGCCAGTCCTGTGCGGGGGTGGAAGAAACAGGACACTTACACAGATTCTTGTGGGCACGATGCTATGCCTTTCTGGATTATCCCGATGCCATTCATGCAAGGCGTTGTATCAGACGTTCGTCAGAGCTGTCAGGCTGACGGGTCCTCCCGGTGGGGTGGCCTGCCACGGGGCGGGAGCGTCGCGGAAAAAGGCTAGTTTTTGCATTTTTATCGGCCACCATCATCTTTACATCTTATTGATTATTAATGATTATTTGTTTTTTGTATGTCGAATTGCGTGTTTTTTGTTCGACATCGAACGCGTTTTCTTAAAGTTGTTCGCACGATGCATGTTTAAAGCTCTCCGGAGGAAATATGGATCATGAGTTGAAAAACCTGGTGCTGAATATTAATCAACTGGCGGCTTTATCTGGTCTGCACCGCCAGACTGTCGTGGCAAGACTGAAAAACATTCGTCCCGCTGGTGGACATGACAAACTCAAGCTATACCGGTTGACCGATATTCTGACTGAATTTATGGGGTTACCACCGCCGGTTGCTGAGGGCGAAATGGATCCACATGAACGCAAAGCCTGGTATCAGTCTGAACGTGAGCGTCTTAAGTTCGAACAGGAAACGGCACAACTCATTCCGGCCAGTGATGTCAGACGGGAGTTTGCCATCTGGGCAAAAGCGGTCGTGCAGGTGCTGGAGACATTACCGGATATTCTGGAACGTGACTGCGGCCTGCAGCCTGCTGCTGTGAGCCGTGTTCAGTCCATTATTGATGATCTGCGCGATCAGATAGCCCTGCGGGTGACCGAAGCAGGTGCGGATGATGAGGAGGAATTACAGCAGGAGGAGTAATGCTGAATCAGGAAACCGCAAAGGCAGCACGAACCGATTCAGGTTATATCCTTCGCGCACCGAGACGAATGCGGGTTGCTGATGCCGTTGCTCAGTATATGCGGGTGCCCATGGGGGCAGGGAACTCAGTCCCGTGGGATCCGCTGGTGGCACCGTATGTTATTGAGCCTATGAACTGCCTGGCCTCGCGTGAATACGACGCAGTGATATTTGTTGGCCCGGCACGAACCGGCAAGACTATCGGCCTGATTGACGGCTGGGTGATTTACAACGTGATTTGCGATCCTGCTGATATGCTGATCATTCAGATGACGGAGGAAAAAGCCCGCGAACACTCCAAAAAACGACTCGCCAGAACGTTTCGCGTCAGCCCGGAAGTGGTCAGTCGCCTGAGTCCGAACAAAAATGACAACAACGTTTATGACAGAACATTCCTTGCTGGCAACTACCTGAAAATCGGCTGGCCGTCAGTCAATATCATGTCTTCATCAGATTATAAATGCGTGGCGCTGACGGATTATGACCGTTTTCCGGAAGATATTGATGGTGAGGGGGATGCCTTCTCTCTTGCCTCAAAACGTACCACCACATTTATGTCCAGTGGTATGACGCTGGTGGAGAGTTCCCCCGGCAGGGATGTGAAGGATGTGAAATGGCGACGGACTTCACCGCATGAGGCTCCACCAACCACGGGGATCCTGTCGCTCTATAACCGTGGCGATCGCCGTCGCTGGTACTGGCCCTGTCCACACTGTGGTGAGTATTTTCAGCCCTGCGGCGATGTGGTTGCTGGTTTCCGTGATATTGCCGATCCTGTGCTGGCAAGTGAGGCGGCTTATATTCAGTGTCCTTCCTGTTCAGGACGGATTTTGCCTGAACAAAAACGCGAGCTGAACGGACGTGGGGTCTGGTTACGGGATGGTGAATCCATCAATGCAGATGGCAGTCGTTATGGTGATCCCCGGCGTTCACGTATTGCGTCATTCTGGATGGAGGGGCCGGCAGCTGCTTATCAGACACTCTCGCAACTCGTTTACAAACTGCTTACTGCAGAACAGGAATACGAGACAACCGGAAGTGAAGAGACACTCAAGACGGTTATCAATACCGACTGGGGATTACCTTATCTTCCCCGCGCCAGCATGGAGCAACGAAAAAGTGAATTGCTTGAGCAGCGGGCAGAGCCAGTTCCTTCCCGCAGTGTGCCGGATGGCGTTAATTTCCTTGTGGCGACAGTGGATGTGCAGGCGGGACGTCATCGCCGTTTTGTGGTTCAGGTAACGGGCTATGGCAGCCGTGGCGAACGCTGGATTATTGATCGTTACAACATCACGCAGTCATTGCGCGGTGACAGCGACGGGGAGAGCCAGCGAATTGATCCGGCCAGCTATCCGGAAGACTGGGATGTCCTGCTGACGGATGTTTTTCATAAAAGCTGGCCGCTGGCCTCCGATCCTTCTCAACAAATGCGACTGATGGCAATGGCGGTGGACTCCGGCGGTGAAGACGGGGTCACTGATAATGCCTATAAATTCTGGCGTCGTTGCCGTCGTGATGGCCTTGGTAAACGTATTTACCTGTTTAAGGGCGACAGCATCCGGCGCGCAAAACTGATCACCCGTACATTCCCTGATAACACCGGACGAACGGGCCGACGGGCGCAGGCCGCAGGTGATGTACCGCTCTGGCTTCTTCAGACGGATGCCCTGAAAGACCGGGTGAATAACGCGTTATGGCGTGACTCGCCAGGTCCCGGCTATGTGCATTTCCCTGACTGGCTGGGGAGCTGGTTTTACGACGAACTGACGTATGAAGAGCGGAGCAGTGACGGGAAATGGAGTAAGCCGGGTCGCGGTGCCAACGAAGCTTTTGACCTGATGGTGTATGCCGAGGCTCTGGTCATTCTGCATGGATACGAAAAGATCCGCTGGCCGGATGCACCGGAGTGGGCGAGCCGGGAAACCTGGCTGGAGTGTGTCCCGGACAGTACCGAACCGTCACCCACACCGGAACCGGTATCCACGCCTGTTAAAAAACAAAAACGGAAGAAAACAGTAACTGACGATGTTAACCCCTGGCTGACTTCCGGAGGATGGTTATGAATCAGAATGATATTGAAGCCATGATTCAGCGTTATACGGAAGCTGAAATGGCGGTGCTGGACGGAAAATCCGTCACTTTTAATGGTCAGCAGATGACCATGGAAAACTTATCTGAGATCCGGCAGGGGCGGCAGGAGTGGGAGCGCCGCCTTGCGGCTCTGATTACACGACGACGGGGGCATCCCGGGTACCGGCTGGCGAGGTTCTGATGGCAATTCTTGATGATGTGATTGGCGTTTTTTCACCAGGATGGAAAGCGGCAAGGCTGCGTTCCCGAGCGGTGATCCAGGCTTATGAGGCCGTAAAAACGACGCGGACACACAAAGCCCGACGGGAGAACCGAACTGCCGACCAGTTAAGCCAGTACGGGGCCGTGTCGTTACGTGAGCAGGCCCGTTACCTTGATAACAACCACGATCTGGTCATTGGTGTATTTGACAAGCTGGAAGAACGGGTGGTGGGGAAAAACGGGATTATTGTCGAGCCACATCCGGTATTACGCAATGGGGCCATTGCCCGTGACCTGGCAGCGGAGATACGCACCCGATGGAGTGAATGGTCTGTCAGTCCGGAAGTCACCGGGCAGTTTACCCGCCCGATGCTGGAACGTCTGATGCTGCGTACCTGGCTGCGCGATGGTGAGGTGTTTGCCCAGATGGTTTCCGGGCGCATAAACAGCCTGACGCCTTCTGCCGGTGTTCATTTCTGGCTGGAGGCGCTCGAGCCGGACTTTATTCCCATGACCAGTGATGAGAGCAACAGGCTGAATCAGGGCGTGTTTGTTGATGACTGGGGGCGTCCCGAAAAATATCTGGTGTATAAAAGCCGTCCTGTATCCGGACGGCAGATGGAAACCAAAGAAGTGGATGCAGAGCGAATGCTGCATCTTAAATTTGTTCGCCGTCTGCACCAGATGCGCGGGACGTCTTTATTGTCCGGTGTACTGATCCGCCTCAGTGCCCTGAAAGAGTATGAAGATTCTGAGCTGACTGCAGCAAGGATCGCCGCTGCTCTGGGGATGTACATCCGGAAAGGCGACGGACAGAGCTATGAACCGGATGGTAATGGCAGCAAGGAGAATGAACGCGAGCTTACCATTCAGCCAGGCATTATTTACGACGATCTGAAACCCATGCGACTGATGCTGCAGGCTCAGCACGTGCAGCCAGCACATCAGCCGGGCAGGCCGCGACGTCGGCTCAGTCAGCGTCTTCCAGCGCAGGAACGGCATCAACAAAGGCTACTGAAGCATCAAAAAGTGCTGCCGCTGCAGAGTCCTCAAAAAGCGCGGCGGCTACCAGTGCCGGTGCGGCGAAAACGTCAGAAACGAATGCTGCAGCGTCACAAAAATCTGCAGCCACTTCTGCATCCACCGCGACCACGAAAGCGTCAGAAGCTGCCACCTCAGCCCGGGATGCGGCGGCCTCAAAAGAGGCAGCGAAATCATCAGAAACGAGCGCAGCCTCGAGCGCCAGTAGTGCAGCCTCTTCGGCAACGGCGGCAGGAAATTCCGCGAAGGCCGCAAAAACGTCTGAGACGAATGCGGATAACAGCGCACAGGCGGCAGCGGCCTCACAAACTGCATCGGCAAACTCCGCGACAGCAGCCAAAAAATCAGAAACCAACGCGAAAAATAGCGAGGCAGCAGCAAAGAGCAGCGAAACTAATGCTAAATCCAGTGAAACAAACGCGGCGAAATCTGCAGCGGACGCACTTAATTATCGCAACCAGGCACAATCCGTTGTTGGTAACAATATTGGTCTTGGTGAAGTTGCTATGACCTGCACTGATATCTCTGTTGAGCCATCAGGTTATATTGGATTTATCAGGATTTACATCTCAGCGAAAGGTTATCCATCAGTAGCGTCTAGTGCCGGGGATAATCTTATTTCTGGTTATATAGTTAGATCAGAAGTGTCAACAAAAAGATATTCCGGTCTATTTGTTGGTTCAGATACAAAATCATTGTATTCGTACATTTACAGCCAAAGTTCTGGCCCGCAATGGATACGTCATACCCGCAGAGATGAATTAAGCCGCTTTGGTCAAAATGAATCAACAACTCGTATGTATGGTCCAACTGGTGATCGTTTCTTTGAAATCCATACTAACGGGAGTTGGGGGGTTTATGATTCTTCTTCTGGACAATGGTCTCCGTTAGGTTTAGCCCAGGGTGGTACTGGTGGAAGAACTATCGAGCAAGCACGTGCGAACTTGCGGGTAATGTATGAGCAAAAAGCTGGCCTTGCTAATACTGACCTAAACACCCTTACCGGTGAATATTCTGGTTTCTATCAACAACCAACGAGCGCTTACGCAACAGAAGAGTTAAATTACCCAATCGGTCTGGCGGGCGCTTTAATAGTGCTCCAAACGAGAGCCAACACTGCTTCTTCCTGCGTTCAGGTGTACCACCCTTATAATAATCCGGGAATTACTTATAGACGAATATATGAAGGAGGTAGCGGTACCTGGTCTGAATGGAAGAGAGATGTATCAACAGAAAGGGTTGAAGAGGGAAAAGAAACAACTTACGTATATTCTACGTATTCTTCAGGCGCACCACGCTTACAGGTTTCCAAATCTGGTTTGTGGGGTTGTCATAATGGCACTGGCTGGTTGCCATTAGCTGTTGGGCAAGGAGGTACAGGTGCGACAACAGTAGAAGATGCGCGAAACAACTTAAGTCTTGGCGAAAGTAGCGCAGTTAAATTTAAAAACCTTACTTTAACCGAAGCGCTCGACACGACATTAGGACTGCTTACAAAAACAGGACGAGACTGGAACGCTCAGCATACTGATAACGTCGACAAATTTAGACCAATTGCAGGCAGTACAAACGGCCCGGCAGGCTCTATGGTTCTTGGCGGCATTCATGTTCAATTTAGTAAAAATTATGCTGTGCAGTTCGGAGGCCGCAATTCCGGTTTTTGGGGAAGAACAATTGAAAATGGAACGACGCAGGAATGGAAGAAATTACTAACAGTAGACGATCTCAATTCATCTACCGCTCTTGCTGTCAGGTCATTAACCACATCTAACCCGATAAAATCTGGCGGAGGGCGGATTGATGTCCTTGGAAGCACGTCAGACTATAGCAAAATGGATTGCTTTGTACGTGGGTTTGATAGCACCGGTAATTCTCTCGCGTGGGCGTTGGGTTCATCAGTCGGCGTAAGTAAGATGCTGTCGCTAAAAAATTTCTTTAGCGGAGCTGAGATACTGCTAAATGGTAATGACGGCGCGGTTCAACTCAAAACAGGTGCTGTTAACGGTGCTAAAGCGCAGGCGCTCACTATCAACAAGGATGAGGTTAACTCAACTGTTGATTTAACTCTTACAAAACAAACAGGGACTGGCAATCGTTTTGTTTTACAGAACTTAGGTAATACAGAACTACCATTTGCTGTCAAGGTGTGGGGTTCAGGTGATCGACAAAACGTTTTTGAGGTTGGAACGTCTGCCGCGTATCTGTTTTATGCTCAAAAAACATCGTCAGGTCAGCTGTTTGATGTAAACGGTGCTATTAACTGTACAACACTGAATCAGTTATCAGACCGCGAGCTGAAAGACAATATTCAGATTATCAGTGACGCAACCGAAGCTATCCGTAAAATGAACGGGTACACCTACACACTTAAGGAAAACGGACTGCCTTACGCTGGTGTTATTGCACAGGAAGCAATGGAGGCAATACCGGAAGCGGTAGGCTCATTCACTCATTACGGTAAAGAGTTGCAGGGACCAACGGTTGACGGCAATGAATTACGTGAAGAAACACGTTATCTGAATGTTGACTACGCCGCCGTGACGGGCTTACTTGTTCAGGTCGCCCGTGAAACAGATGATCGCGTTACCGCGCTGGAAGAAGAAAACGCAGAATTAAAACAAAGATTATCTGCAATTGAGGCGGCGCTTGCCTCTAAATAATATTAAGGGGCTGTGCGCCCCGTTTTATTGGGTAGGATGAAAATGGGTATAACACCTTTCCTTCATGCACTTTGTGCTGTGGCTGCGCAGATACTGGTGGGGCTTTTTACCGGAAACTGGGTTTACGGAGCGATAGCCAGTTGTACGTTCTTCATTGCGGGCGAACACACCCAAGCATAATATCGCTGGATTGAAATGTTCGGGCATGGCAAGCGGATTAACATGCCGTGGTGGGGCGGTTTTGATCCACGCGCATGGGATGTGGCAAGCCTGATGGATTTTGCTGTGCCGATGGTAGCGTGTCTTCTGATCTGGCTGTTGATCCGTTGAACATAAAAAGCCGCAGCAACTTGCCATGGCAGGATACTGCGGCTGGTTTGTGAGTTTAAATAGTGTGTTTATTGCGATATATTTTAATGACTTAATGGATTACATATCTATGATATTCCTGAAATATCCTCTTCAAGCTCTTTTACTGATTTCGCAATTTTAAATTTAAACTTCCTCTCTATTTCACTATTGCTAAGTTTTTTTTCCTTCTCTTTACCTATCCACATAGAAACAAGTTCTCGTTTCTGAGATATATGTAGATTGTCAAAGTTAGGTATGTATTTAAAAGTCTCCGCTCTACCTCTGCGGAGTTCATAGAAAGTTTTAATCAAAGATTTTGGTTTTATTTCTGATGAAAGGCCGAATCGGCGGATAAGATTATTGATAGTATGATTAACAGAGCGAAGTTGAGCTGTTGAGGTTATTTGTGAGAAGTACGATACCCATCCCAATCGTTTACCTTCAAACACACATCCCGTAATTCTGAGATTTAGTTTCCACTGACAATATGCAACAGCTCGTTCTTTATCACGCTTACTTTTAGCTTGTAGTAGAGCGTGCCTATATGCAGTAAAAATTTTTGCTAAGGATGACTCAAATCTAAGAATGCTCTCATGTTTTATCAATAATTCTCGATTTTCTATGTGGTATCCCAAAAAGTTAAAACTTTCATCCAAACTGCCTACTTTGGATTTTGAGTTCTCTTCATTTAATGGATGTGGGTTTAAATTTAATGATTGAAGCTTATCAATGATATGAGAAGCTATTTTTGTTGCTTGATATTTTGGTGTTAAAATAAGAATGTCATCAACGTATCGCATGTACCATATGTCATGCATTTTATTGATTTCATCATCGAAATTAGATAGTGATATTTCAGCTAAAATGTTTGATATCGCTAATCCCTGAGGTACTCCTCTGGTATTATTAGGGATACCTTTGCTTCCTGTGGTTCCACTTACAGTAGGCACGATTAATGATGATGTTATTAACTGTCTAATTTCTTTTTTTCTAATTTTATTTTTTATTGCATTAATTATCAATTTATGTTCAATTGAAGGATAGAAACTTTTAAGATCTATTTTTGCATATTCAGCATATAGACTGTTGTTTAATGCTTCTTTCAATGAGTCAATTACTGTATGTGGTAGTTTTAATCTGGACTTAGGATATATTTCCGTAAGGCATTCACAGAGAGCTCTAAGAGTAATTCTGTCCCTAGCAGTTGGTATGGAAATCTGTCTGGGTGTAGAGTTAGCGCCTTTAGATATTAATTTTTCTTTATATGCTGTAAATTTGTAATTGCCAGAATTAACCTTTTCAAAAATGAAAGTGATCTCATTTTTTATTGTCAAATCAAGTTTTGATGGGCGAATCCGATCTATGCCAATCGCTCCTGATTCTTTGATTTTTTCAGAGTATACTTTTAGAAGATTTTTTTTCGAGAATGACTTTTTAAAAATTCTGCTTGCAGTCATAGTCAATCCAAAGATATATTAATGGGAGTATATAAAGTGCGGCAGTAATAAATATTCGAAGTAATATCCATAAAATAACAATTATTTTTTCTTTTTGTGTGGGGATCCTCGTCTTAAGTCCAACTTGAGTTACCCTTGAAATTTTATCATCTATGTCACGGTGATTCTCAACCTCATTGAGCAAATTAAAATATTTTTCTTTCTGTTCAAGAGATAACTGTTGACTGGTGGTAATGTCAAAATAGAGTCGCTGTAGTGCAATATAATTCCTTCTCATGGCTATTGCTCGACCACGAAAATCTAGGTTAGATACGATCAGAGAAATACCCAGTAGAGCCACTGAAAGTATCGCCGCAACGACATCTGTATTATCTCCTAGAACCTTTGGAAATCGCAACGTTACAATTGAAAGTACCGCACTCAATATAGCATACCAAACGAGGATAAATTGAGAGTGTTTTTCAAGCCATTCTAGTCGATGGTGCGCTTGGATACGTGCTTTATATGTAAACCAAATATTGTCATGCATAAAAGATCCTTTTTAAAAGCGGAAGGGGCAGGATATATTGGAACCGTTGAACATCCTGCCCGGCAGGATCAGTGAGCATAAGCTCAACAGTAAAATATTACTGTTCATTATCAGAGCCGCCCTTGCATGCGCAAGAGGAAAAACCTGCCCCATCCCTTTGAATTATTACAATTTAATGATCTTAAAGTCAATACAAGTGAATGGTGTCCAGAGATGATGAACTTAATGAACAAACCACTCGTCAGCAGACTCCCAGGTATCTTTCAGAGTCTCCTGAACAAAAGTTTTAGCTGAATCTTTATCAGCGGTGCGCGTAACAGAAAGGCCATCGTTGCTGGTGGCTTTTACGATCACTTCTACATCGTCATAACGTTTACTGATGCGTCGGGTTAATTCTTCCTTTAACGCATCCACAGCACCGGTTGGCATTTTAGTCATTTTTTCTTTGGCTATGCAGATTTCAATACGCATAAAAGTCCCCTACACTGTATTTGTATACAGTATTATTTTTAACTGTATGGATAAACAGTGTCAAGAGGTCTTATTTCTGCTCCTTTGGAGTTCTTCAAAACGATTATGTAAAGATTTCGGATACAGTTCGGTATATACCTGCCATAGCACGTTTAATGAACGATGCCCTGTAACCTGAGCGACTTCCTCAATACTAAAACCAGCCTCAAATAAGCGACTTGCCCCTTCTCTACGCAAATCATGGTATCTCAGATCTTTAATACCTAATTTGCTTCTTACCCTCTGAAATCCTGCGGTAACAGAAGTGCTGTTATATGGAAAAATGAATTCTGATTTTTTGGGTTGTCGCTGGACGATATCCCAGGCTTCCCCAAGCAAGGCAACTTTCATATGGTTGCCTTCCTTTTTACGTGGATCTTTCCTGTCTCTTACTAGTATAGATTTTTGTTCCTGGTCGAGATCTTCCCATCGTAACCGGCATACTTCTCCGATTCGCATACAGGACCACACAGAAAATTTGAGGATATCAACGAACGGAATTTTTGAGCATTTATGAGTAGATCGTTGTTGAAGGCCTTCAATGAGCATGTTCAGTTCATCAGATGCTGGTCTACGATTACGACGGTTTGATTTACCAATCAAACCGAGTTTAAGTAGATATGGACGAGCGCTTTTCGCCGGGTTTGATGTGTAATTGATTCCGTATACAGGTTTTGCCGCATCCAGAACACTGCCAAGATAACTAACATCGTGGCTGACTGTTGCTGGGCCTGCACCAGCGTTGTTTCTTAGCCTGCAATGTTCAATTACGTCATTTTCTGTCAGTTCAGATAGTTTGATCGCGGAGATGTCACTATCCATAAGCAGTTCCAGCACATATCTTTTAGTACGGCCTGCTTTACCTCCGGCATTTGGGTCATTTAAATATTTGTGTAGTAAGTCACGGACTGTAAGTCCGTCAACAGCATTTGATGATGGAATGCCATATAGATCTAATTCCATCACTTTCTGTGCGCCCCATGTTTTGGCATGAGCATGTTTAGGGAATGTTTTGCTTTCCCTGTAAGTGATAACACCTTTTTCTTTGATAATCACATTACAGCGATAGCGTGGTGTGCCATCGGATTTTAGTCGTTTCTCTATGTTATAGTACGCCATTACACGACCTCGTTATTTCGGGTTCCCATAAAGCGTGGGAACCTGTGCGGGAACCTAACGCGAGAAAAATAGCCTGAAATGTTCAAAAATGCACGATAATCCTGAAACACAGAAAACTAATCAAACCAGCGTGATGCCTGAAAAAACTGGCGCTTACTGGAGTTCTCGGTTTAGCATTGCTCCTATGCTCGACTGGACGGACAGACATTGCCGCTATTTCTTGCGTCTGCTTTCCCGCAATACGTTGCTGTATACCGAAATGGTGACCACAGGGGCGATTATTCACGGTAAAGGTGATTACCTGGCGTACAGTGAAGAAGAACATCCGGTAGCGTTGCAACTCGGCGGTAGCGATCCGGCGGCGCTGGCACAGTGTGCGAAGCTGGCAGAAGCGCGTGGATATGATGAGATCAACCTGAATGTCGGCTGCCCGTCTGACCGGGTGCAGAACGGCATGTTTGGTGCGTGTCTGATGGGTAATGCGCAGCTGGTTGCCGACTGCGTGAAAGCGATGCGCGATGTGG
>SKEU01000967.1_pt1 | contig 15988 bp, 10 predicted proteins | sample 4819571 | NCBI WGS metagenome assembly SKEU01 (sample SAMN11008801, study PRJNA524170) | human gut metagenome | biome: Human fecal sample; material: Feces; isolation source: fecal sample from pouch patient p8, p16 | host: Homo sapiens | place: Israel: Tel-Aviv | collected 2015-06-23
GTGGAAGCCAACCAGGCCATCGCACAGGCATCCCCGACCGGCGTGACCGAAGCACAGGCCAAGGCCGACGCCGCCGCAGCCGCACTGGACACCGCCAAGCAGAACCTCGACAACGCCGCCGCCCAGCAGCAGACAGCCGCAAACAACCAGCAGCAGGCGCAGGCGAACTACGACGATGCCAGCAAGGCCCAGCAGCAGGCCGCACAGGATGCGACCGACACGGCCGACAAGATCGCCGCCGCCCAGCAGGCCGCGAACGACGCGTCCAACGCCATCAACGACGCCAACAAGGCCATGCAACAGGCCTCCGACAACCAGTCGAAGGCAGAAGCCGACAAGCAGACCGCACAGACCGCGAAGGATGAGGCCACGGCCGAATCCGTCTCCCATCAGAAGGACGCCGACAAGGCCCAGACCGATATTGATGCGGCCGACAAGCAGACCACGGACGCGCAGAAGAAGGCCGATCAGGCGGATACCGCCATCAGTGATGCGCAGAAGAAGGCCGGCCGGGCCGACGCGGACGCGAAGCAGGCCGCGGCCGACAAGGCCGCCGCCGAGAAGGAGCTGACGGAAGCCAGGAGGCAGCAGGCCTCGACGACCGGCGACAAGACGAAGGCCGACGAGGCGGTGAACGCCGCGCAAGCCAAGCTGGATGCGGCCAGGCAGGCCGAGGCCAAGGCGCTTGAAGCCAAGCGGAAGGCCGATGCCAAGGTCGAGCAATTGTCCAAGGATGATGGAGGTCTTTCCGACCTGGCCGCGAAGCTCGAAGCGGCGAAGAAGGCCGCAGCCGATGCCGCCGCCGCCCAGCAGAAGGCGGAACAGGCGCAGAAGGATGCCGATAAGGCGGTGTCCGACTCCTCTTCCAACGCCGAGGCGAAGCAGCAGGCCGCCGCCGATGCCAAGAGCGAGGCCGACGCCAAGAAGGAAGCGGCAGACGAGGCTCAGGACAAGCTGTCTCAGGGCGCAGTGGCCTACTTCGGCGACAAGGGTGCCTCTCAGGCAGTCAAGGTTCTCACCGATCCGACCGTCACCGAGTATCTTGACGCCATTCATAATGGTGCCAAGGGTGATGCGACCACGTTGGACAACATGATCGAGGCCCTGAAGTTCATCCAGGAAGCCAATCAGCTTCGCGCGAAGGAAGGCCTGCAGCCCCTCAAGGTCAGTGACACCCTGATGGCACAGGCCATGGCGGATGCGGATTATGCCAACAACAACGTGAACCATCCACTTCAATTCCCCGCCAGCGAAAACCTCGCCTGGGGTTACACTGATCCCTTTAAGGGCTGGTACGACACGGAGAAGTCCATGTATGAGAAGGACATGTCCGACGGTGTCCTGGATTGCAAGGCCTCGGACGGCAAGCCCTTCAACCCCTGCGATTATGGCCATTACACCACGCTGGTCAACCCCGATTTGACCCTCACCGGTTTCGGCGTCAGCCAGAACGGCAACATCACGGGTATCGGCGGGAACACCCATAGTCAGCTGTTCACCGAAAACGCTAACGGAATCGGCTCCGACGCGGGCCGCATCATGGACGTTGACGCATACCTGGCTGATTTGACTGCCTACCGTGATTCCCTGACCGGAGCCGACGCCGCATACCAGACCGCATTGTCCAAGAGCAAGCAGGCCGCACAGGACGCTTCCGATGCGGCCAAGGCGCTGGCCGCCGCCCAGCAGTCCGCACGGAAGGCCGCTGAGGAAGCCCAGCAGGCCGCGCAGAAGGCCAGGGATTTGCAGGCTGCCGCCGACGAGGCGCAGAAAGCGTATGACGAGGCCGTGAAGGCGAACGAGGACAAGGCCAAGGCGTTGGAGGAAGCCAGGAAGGATCAAGCCGATAAGAACGCGGCTTATTCCGCCGCCCAGCAGGCCACCAAGGAAGCCCGGTCCGAAGCCGACGCCGCCACCGACGCCCAGACCGCAGCCCAGACGGCAGTGGACAAGGCGAACACGGCAGTCGCCGCCGCACAGGCGAAGATCGATACCGCCGACAAGCTGGCCCAAACCGCCGCCAAGAACAAGACGGATGCGGAAGCCGCGATCAAGCAGGCCAACACGGACAAGACGAAGGCCTTGGCCGACCTGGCCGACGCCAAGGCAGCCAAGGCCGAGGCCGAGAAGGCCAAGCAGGCCGCGCTCGACGCCAAGACCGTTTCCGACGCGAAGGTTGAAGCCGCCGCCAAGCAGGTCAAGGCCGCCGACGAGGCCATCGCCGATGCCAAGGCCGCATACGCGAAGGCGAAGGACGACCTCAACACGGCCACCGGCAAGCTCAACGACGCCCAGAACACCATCAAGCGTCTGCAGAACGCCGAGGAGAACCTCAAGAAGGCGAACGCGAAGCTGGCCGACGCCCAGGCGAAGCTCGACGAGGCGAACAAGGCCAAGGATGAGGCCGACAAGGCATACGAGAAAGCCAAGGCCGACTATGATGCCAAGCTCGCCGACAAGCAGGCGTCCGACAAGGAGCTCGCCGCCGCGAAGCAGGCCGAAGCCGAAGCCCGGAAGAAGGCCGAGGAGGAAGCCAAGAAGCAGCAGGAAGCCCAGAAGAAGGCCGACCAAGCCAAGAAGGATGCCGAAGCCAAGAAGCAGGCTGCAGGTGTGACGAACAATGGTCTGGCCTCCACCGGATCGGACACCACCGCAATCGCCACGCTGGCGGCGATCATGACCATCGCCGGTGCTGGCTGCGTGCTCGTGCGTGTACGTTCCGCCAAGCATGCCGATGGATGGCATGCAGTCGAGGACTGATTCTCACCGCACCAAACGTGTTTTGCCCGCCTTCGACCCGAAACAGGGGAGAGGCGGGCAAAACCGTATTCCCACATACCGAAGCAAAACGGTAGCTTCTTTTGTTACTATCAGAAAAAAGTCAGTGAATTGCGTGAAAGGGTCTGGCTATGAACGATGTGGGCCATGCGCCACTCCCAGGCGACGTGCTGCTACACCAATACCTGCAACCAAACAACATCACCATGTACCGTCTGGCGAAAGCCATGAACCTGCCACAAATCACCGTCAGCGGAATAATACGCGGGAAAAGACGCATCACCACAAGCCTCGCATACCATCTCGCCTACGTGTTGGACACATCACCGGAATACTGGCTGGAATTGCAAATGCACTACGATATTGAAAACTACGACAAATTCGATGAAAGCGGACTGACGGTCCTCATTGATAATACGGTCGGCGACACTGTCCGATCAGAACGATGACGAGCAGAAGAATCCGCTAACGCCAGTTTCGTCCATGTCCACTTTGATGGCCTCGATTCCGCCAATTCGTTTTCCGCTGCCGCGCATTGTACTGCTGAGGATATTCTGTGCTGGCGCTTGTCCTTGTGTTCTCTCCCTCGGAGTGGCTGAATAGGGCTTGTTTCCATTGGTTTGCGTTCATAGAATTCTTTCTTAGTTGGGAGAGGGGACTTCTTATTGAGAACTATTCCTATCTGACATAAGATACATTATCGGCTAAAAAACGATTTTAGGATAATGCTTGTTTCGCTCCCTCCTAGAAGAGCTCGTTTTGTATTGGTTTGCTGAGTCGTGCGTGGATCAGCTTGATATAGTCGGAATCGAGTTCGCTTGCCGTGCATTGCATGTGTTCGAGCAGACATGCTTCCAATGTGGTGCCGCTTCCGGCGAACGGCTCCAGCACGAGACCATCCGCCGGGGTGACGAGACGGACAAGCCAGCGCATGAGTTCGACCGGTTTGACTGTCGGATGGAGGATGCCGTCGACTTTCGGCCGTTCAGACGGTGAGGCTTTCGGACAATACCTGAAAACCGGGTAGAATCGACTCGCGCCGCCCATATCGTCATATTCGGCACCGGTATGGGTCATGCTCCAGCCGTCACCGGGTTTCGTGCTTGCGCGTGGTCTGCCTTTTCGACTGACGGTGACGCCGGACTGTCGGTCGAGTTCCTTGGCCGTGGACTGGTCGAACAGCATGTTCGGCGTGAAACGGGCGGCAGCCGTGTAGTCGGTGCGATTCGCTTTGTCCGCACCATATACATGGTTGTCTCTCGGCCCGGAGCCGAACCGTCCATGCTGGTTCTTGCCCTTCGACTCCGCCTCGTCCGCCGTGTTGCGGAATGGGACGCGGCATGCGTCGATATGCAGTGCGCCTGTCCCGTGTCCGAGCAGATTGTGGGCGAGATTCCCGTCCAACGGCTTGCGGGCCAGACAGATGGGTTCGTGCGCGGGCTTCAGCTGGCTGTACCAGCCTTTGAACGGTTTCGCCGTCTCGGATCGCGTCGGCTCCACATCCTCGCGGCGTTCCCGGTCGATCATGAGCGTCGCATCCGAACCGTGTGGCATGCCGGACGCGTACACCCAGTCGATCTGGTCGCGGATTTCGAAGCCCGCATCCTCGATGGCGCATGCCAGCCGATGATAGGTGCGGCTCGCGCCGAACGCGGCAACATGCCCGCCCGGCTTCAGGACGCGCAGGATATCCTTCCACAGGTCCACGTCGAACGCGATGCCTGTGGAATCGAAGCTGCGGTTCATGAAACCGATCTCATACGGCGGGTCGGTGACGACGGAATCCACGCTGTTGTCCGGTAAGGAGGCGATGAGTCGGCGACAATCCCCCTTGTATAGGCGGAGGTTGTCGCCCAGATCTTCCAGCTCGATCAATGTCGGAACCGTTTAGAATTCCGGGTCGGTGCCGTCGCCGTTCGGATCCGTGCTGGCTGGCGTGGTCGTAGCCCACGGATCCATTGCGGGCTGTGAGGGTGCTGCAGGTTGCGCCGGTGTCTGTGCGGGAGCCTGTTGGCTGTAACCCTGCTGCTGGTAGTTGTTGTATGCGCCTTGCTGATAACCGTTGTTCGGCTGCTGGTATCCGCCGCCGTAATTGTTCTGCCGGTAGCCGTTGCCGTTGGACTGTTGGCCGCTGGTCTTCTGAAATTGCGTGACGCCGAACCGGAGGCTGACACCCAAATCGGTGACGATCATTTCAAGATTGCTACGCTGTTGGCCGGTGGTCTTGTCCGTCCAATTGTTGGTTTTCATGTAACCGGTGGATACCACGCGCATGCCCTTATAGCAGGAGCGCATGATGTTCTGGGCGAGGTCTCCAAATGCTGCGCATCGCATGAATACGGCATCCCCATCCACGGTCTGCCCGTTACGGTCACGTCGACGCGTATTGTGCGCGATGGTGAAAGTGACCGTATCTCCCCTCTGCTCGGGGTTTGCTGTGATATTGCCTGCGAGTGTGAGTGTCGGCTCTCCTGCCATGGGTTCCTGGTCTCCTTATTTTTTCTATGTGAACATATTCAGTATAACAAGCATATACGAAGAAAAGGCATGTCGGATAAGCATCAGGACAGAGGAGAAAAACCTGACACCAATCCGACATACCCCTTTTAGCAGGATGGGCTCACTCCACTACGGCGGAATGAACCCCTCAAGGTTTCTATCCGATCAGCGTGACCGCCTTACAGGCGGATACGCCTCCTCGAACCAGCCAGAGCGAGAGCGATACCAGCTCCGGCGAGGACCCCGGCCCACAGGAGCATCGGGGTGCCGACACCAGTGGAGGCGAGACCCTTCTCCTTGACGAGCACAGTCTCGTTCGACTTGCGCGCGTCACCATAGGAGATAAGCTTGCCCGTCTGGTCGTACACCTTCTCACGCCAGTAGTAGGTGCCGGTTTCATGCACGGTCACGGTCGGCGAGTGGACGCCGTCCTTCGCGTCGACCTTACCGGTGACGGTGATGAGCACGTCGCCCGACTGGTCGCCGTTGGACTGCTTCCACAATTCGAATTCAGCCTTGGCCGCATCCGAGCAGTTCTTAAGCAGGAGCTCATCGTGCAGGTCGGCCTTGCCGTTTTCGAACGTGACCTCACCCTGCGACTTTGTGGACACCTCGCACTTCGGCACGTCGGGCTTCTTGCCTTGGACGCGCACGATTTCGGAGGCAAGACCGAATGCGTGCTGCACCTTGCCGTGGGTGAGCTGACGCCATGCGAGGGCGGTGAGCGGATTGTGGTTCTGGTCGCCGGTCAGGCTTGGGGTCATGGTCCAATGCCAAGCGTAGGTGCCCGATTCGGTCAGGGTGAACGAGTCGGTCGTGTAGGTGCCGAACTTGGTGACATCCTTGATGTCGGTTTCGTGAACCTTCACCGCGTTTTCGGGCACGGTGTCGGTTTCCTCGATCGCGGCGGACGGGTCGTCACTCACCTTGTAGAGGACGCCGTGGAAGTCGAGGCTGAGCGGGGTGGCCTTCGGGATCTCGCCTTCGGTGACGTTGGTCTCCGGGTAGGTGGGCCACACGTCCTTTTCGTTGGTCTTGGCGACGACGAGCTTGTCGACGGTGGTCTCCCCCGCCTTGACTTCCTTGCTGGACACTGTGGAGTCGAGCTTCGGGGTGAGGCGGAACATGACGGTCTCATCCGCGGTGAACGGAGCCTCATGAACATCCTTGGCGAACGGATAATCGTCGGACGGTTTGATACCGGTCTGGCTTTCCGTGTCCTGATCCTTGTTCGCGATGTCGAACACGAACGTCGCGTATCCGGATGGCAGGTTCGTCAGATCCACACCATCCTCGGCCTTCCATTGGGCGACAGGCTTGTCCTCGTCACTGCTGGAAATCAGGTAGTCGCCGGCCTTGTTCGTGGTGAACGTCGCGGTGGCGAGCTTCACAGCCTGCTTGGGAAGTTCGACGGTCTTGCCTGCGGCGGTATCCTTCTGAGCCTGTTCGGCCTGTTCGCGGGTCATACCACCGTAGATGGCGCCATTCACGGTAAGCGTGATCTGGTTGTCTTCCGTTTCCTTGCCTTCGCCCTGACCGTCCTTGGTGTGCAGCCAGTCCTGGGTGTCGACCTTGCCGTCACCGTTCACGTCGGCCACGCCCAGCGTGACCTTGTCGCGGATGACGCCGCCCTTTTCAAGGTAGACGACATCGGTCCTGTCGGACGCGGCCGCGGAGCCGATCTGGACGGCGGGCCGTTCGATGCCGTCGGCGCCGGTCACCTTGCTCTGGTCGGTCTTGTAGGCGGCGGACACGCTGGACGTGATGGTCGGCTGCATGCTGCGCACGTGCAGCGTGGTCTCCGCTTCCAGCACGTTGTCAGACCAGTCGTAGTCGGCGGACAGGTACTGCTTCATGTTGGCGTCCTGCATGTCGGGCGTGATCTGCCACACCCACGTGTACCAGCCGGTGTCCGGCAGGCTCGACGGGGTGGCTCCCTTGTGGGCCTTCACGAAGTCGGGGTCCATGGTGATGGAGGTGGCGTCCACATGATTGGTGGCGCCATCCTTGTCGCCGATGACGGTCGCGGTCGCGGCCTTCACCCCATCCTTGACGGTCGTCTGACCTTCGACCGGCTTCTTCGTGAAGTAGTAGAGGGTGCCGGTGCTCTTGATGGTCGCGCCTTCAATCCAGTCGCCACCGGACGGATCCACATGCCAGGTCAGATCGTCTTCGGGCGCATGCCCGTATTCGATGCGATGATCGGTCTGGTTGGATTCGATGGTTGGCTTGAAGTTGTTTAGCACCTCGAACTGGATGTTCTCCGACACGGTCTGGGGGTCGGTCGGGCTCATCAGGTTCTGGTTCGGGGATTCCAGTTTGGCGGCCTTCGGGATCTTGCGGCTAATCTTATAAGTCACCTTGCCGTTGCCGGTCGCGGTCCATGCAATATGCTGATCGGAGCCGGTGGTGGTGCCGCTGATGGTGTTCTTGCCGGTCTGGTCGAACACGGCCGGGCCGTTCAGGGTCGCCGTGTACTGGGCGCCCACGATGTTGGCTCCGTTCCCGTTCTGGATGCCGACGTTGATGGTGCCTTTGCGTTTGCCGATGGTGTACTGGTATTTCATGTCGAGGTTCGTGGGCGTGTTGGCGACCGCCTCATTCCACAACTCGTTCATCTTCTTCGTGTACGTGTCCCAGCTGGTTCCGTCCTTCCAGCCGAGGCGTTGGACATTCTGCAGGTATTCGGGGCCTATCGGGTCGAGCTTCTGGTGGATGAGGCCCGCGATCGCGGCCTGCGTGAGGTCGTCCGTGTTCCCGTTGTACCTGTCGGCCAGCCAGGCGAGCCGCTGCGCGTCCGGTTTCGTCTTCGCGTCGGTCCACTCGCCCCACGTGCCCGCCGTGCCCGTGTAGAGCGTGTCGGCCTGGATGCAGTACACGTTCTTCCCGTTGACCCTGTCGACCACGCCGAGCGACTGCTCCATGTCCTCGTACTTGTGTCCGTTGCTGAACGTGATCGTGCCCAGGTTCGCCCACAGGCCCGGGTTGCCGTTCTGGATGGAGCGCTCAAACGGATCGCGCATGTCGGCCGCGTCCGCCGTGCCCGCTACGAGCATGCCCGCCGCCAGGGTGGCGGCTGCCGCGACGCCCGCGGCGATCGTGCGGGCCACATGTCGGATTGTGGAACCGCGAGTGGGATTGTTGTTTCTCCCCATATCGTCTCCTCTGATAGGAAGGATATTTTGTCGCCAGTGATGTTCACTGGACTCTTGCGGTTTTTACCATAACGGCAAATCTTGTAATTAACCGGTTTTTTATTGAAATTGACCGATATTTTTTGTGAGCGGCCACCTTACCGTTGCGCTTGCAAGCGCATATCATTGGATGCACTCTGAAATTGTCCACGAAACAAGGCCTATCGGCGACCGTGTATTGGAAGCACGGTTCAGCCTGACAGACAACGACATAGTATAAGGAAAAGACAAATAAATGAGAAAGAAGAACCTATGAACATGAACGTCACGCCACCGGTTGAGCCGGTGACGGAATTCGAAGTCCCCCTGCCTCCAGATCGTAAGCGTCCGAAGTGGCTGGTTCCGTTGATTGCGGGGAGTACTGCCGTCGTTGTTTTGGCGGCTGTCGGCACCGGTGGATACCTGTATTGGAACCATAATCAGTTGACGGCGGCTTCAGAGGAATGCGCCACCTCATACGACAAGGCGGTGAAGGCGCAGAAGAAGCTGACGGAATACCTGAAGTCGGACGCCCTGCAGACCGCAATCAAGGTCAAGGATTCGGAGGTCAAGGACGCGAAAACGGTCGGGACGTTGGCCTCGACCGTGAAGGCCGCCGAGAAGACGAAGACGACCGTTCCGGAATGTCCCTCCGGCAATCGGGCCGATATCGAGGCGATGACGAAGGAGATCGATGGTCTTGCGACCGCATATGCGAAGACCGTGAACCTGGTCAGGGGCAAGGCGGATGCGGTCAACGCCTCGAAGACCGACAAGACCATCGCCGACGCGACCAGGATCCTGAATGATTCGAAGGGCAGGGTGAAGGACGACAAGGTTCGCGCCGCATTGGAGAACGCCATCAAATCGAAGGACGGGAAGGCGATCTCGGATGCGGTGAAGGCGGTCAACGACTCCATCAAGGCGAAATCCGACGCGGACGCGAAGGCCAGGGCCGAGAAGGCGAAACAGGCGGCCGACAATGCCGCCCAGACGCAGACGGATAACAGCGGCTCCTACACGGGCGGAACAACCGGAGGATACACCGGATACACCGGTGGCGGCTACACGCAACCCCAGGGCGGATACGCGTACACGCCGCAGCAATCCACCGGTGGCGGATATACACCCACACCACAGCCGCAGCCCACGCCGCAGCCGTCCCAGGGCGGCGGCAACGGTGGCTCCAACGGTGGAGACGGTGGATGGTATGAAGATAGTTTTTGCGGTGTGCTTGGCAGCGATCCTGTTCCCTGCTGATTCTTTTCCTTCCTGTTTCCTTTTCGGATGGGGTGACGTGTTCCATACGTGGATCGCGCCGCCCCCCCACGGTTCGAGACCTGTTGTTCTCATGCGGCGTTCACATAGTCGGCAAGTTTGCCTTCCCTGGCGAGCTGCTCGGAGCCGATACGCCGCCGCACCCTCAGCCAGGTCGACGTGCTCGCCCGCCACGCGCGCATCGAGGACCGTGACGCGTTCGCCGAACTACGCAAACAGGTGCTGCGCATGAACGACGCGGCATGGTGGGTCGAACACAAAAACGACGCGGCCACCATGCTCGCCCAGGACATCGAGCTTTAGGATTGCGGAAAGCTGAGGAAGCCCGTGGACTTCGGATCCAAGAGACTGGACGTCCCCTGTTCCGAAGAGGCGTATCTTCGCTTCAAAAAAAGGGATGCCTTTCGGCATCCCTTGTTGATGTCATGCTATAGGAGCCGGTTTGCAGGAGGGTCCCGCATGGCATCAAGATTCAACGTGGGGTTTGACAGGGGAGGGTGTTTGCCTCTCCTGCCAAACCTTCGATGGGTGGTCAGGAGTTTAGCGGCTGATCGGATGACGCTTCGCTGTCATCGGCTTCCGGGGCCGGGGTCTCGTCCGTGGCCTTGCCCTTCGGCTTGCGGACAGCGACCGTGATTCCCAATGCTCCGCCGATGATGGCGAGAATGCCGATGAGCCAGCCAACCCAGCCGATTCCCACGCCGGTGGAGGCGAGCGGGTTCGCGCCGTTCACCGGCGGCTTGGAAGTCGTGCCGTCATTGTTGTTCTGGCTTTTGTTTCCGGCATTGTCACCAGGGTTGGTGGTGGCTCCGCCATCATCCTTGCCTTGGTATTCGAACGTCCAGGTGACGGTCGTGCCGTCCTTGGAAGCGGCGAACACCAGCTTCGAGTCGGATGCGGTCTTGTCAAGCTTCCAATCGGACGGGACGTTCGAGATCTTCACCTCGGCGCCCGTGGCGACCTTGTAGGTGCCGGATTTCGTCGGGTCGAAGCTCGGGAGCGGTTTCCCGTCAACGGTGGCCGCCACGCCCTTCAACGCGTCCACGCCCGTGACGGGCTTGTCCGGATCGGTCGCGGAATCGTATGTGAACGTCCACGTGACGACGGTGACGTCGCCCTTCTTGATGTCGTAGGACAGAGTGCCGGGTTTCGCGTCAAGATTCTTATAGCTCGCCCAACCGTCGGGCAGGCCGGAGAGTTTCACCTCCGCGCCGTCGGGAACGGTCCATGTGCCGGTCTTCGTCGGGTCGAACCCGTCGACCGGTTTCCCGTCGGCGGTGGCGGTCACCCCCGCCAGTTCGCTTGGATCGGTCTTGTCCCCGGTGCTCGGCGTGGTGGTTCCGTCATCGTACTTGAACGTCCAGGTGACGGTCACATCATCCTTCGTGCAGGTGAAGGTGAGCGTGCCGGTCTTCGAATCCGTCTTATGGTCGAGCTTCCATCCGTCGGGCACGTCGCCGATCTTCACCTCCGCGTCGTCGGGCACGGTGTATGTGCCGTCCTTCACCGGATTGAAGTCCTTGACGGCGGTGCCATTGGCGGTGGCGGTCACGCCCTTCAGCTCGCCCGGATCGGCTTTGCTGCTCGCATCCTGTGAGGCGGTGTGCAGCGTGTATGCGACGGTGCCGCCGCTCTTGCCCTTGATCGTGACCCGGTATGCCATGTCGCCGGAGGACGGCTTGTCCTTCGCGATCTTTCCGTCGACGAGCCAGCCGGTGTTCGCCGTGTCGATCTCGAGCGGCGCTTTCTGGGAGGTCAGGTCGGAGTTCGCGGTGGGGATCTTGCCCGCGACCGTGTCGAGCGATGATTCCTTGACGCCGTAATAGTCGGTGGTGGATGGGTCGAACCCGTCGATGCCCAAGGCGGATGCGATCTTGTCGAGGGACGCCTTCTCTTCGGCGCTGAACTTGTCGAGCGGATGCGGAGCCGTCGAACGGGCCGAAATCGACGAGGACGGGTTCCCCGATACCTGATCCGCGAAAGCGGTGGGCAACACGATCATGGGGCTTACGGACAGGGCCAGGCCAAGTGCTACGGCGACAATCCGTTTTTGTTTCATCATGTTCTTTCCTTTTTTCTTGTTTTTTGCCCGACATTTCACGCCGAGTCAGAAAAAATAATGGAAGGCTTGCGGCCTGATGTGGTCGCAAGCCGTTGCTATTAGAAGCTGCGTCCGCGCTGGCGCCGACGTGCAACGAGTCCGAGAACCGTTCCCATAGCCATCAACGCCATCGACAGGAACGCTACGGTTCCGCCGCCGACGCCTGTGGAGGCGAGTCCGAGCGCGTTGTTCCCGTTGCCGCCGAATGGTTTGCGGGTGACATGCACCTTGTAGGTGGTCTTGACCAATCCGTCACCGGATGTGACGGTGATGGTGGCGTCCGCACCCTTCTTCTCGGTGCTGACGGTCATGCCGCTTGCCTTGTCGTACTGCGGGGAGACCATCCATTCGTCCGGATCGTTCACGGATGCGTTGTACTCGTGTCTGGCCGGGTCGAAGCCCTTGACGGCAGTGCCGTCCACGAGGATGCCGGTGAGCTGCGCCTTGTGCGTGGCCGCCGTGATGTAGGTGACGGTGTACGTGTGTTGCGCGAAGGTCGAACCGTCCGGCGCGAGCACGTTGACCGTGTATGTGTAGGTCATTCCCTCGTGGGCTACCGTGACTGTTGCGGATTGGCCGTTCTTTGGCGTGTAGGCGAAAGTGCCGCCTTCCGGGATGATGTAAGAATCCTTGTCGGATGTGACGTATTTGCCGGTTTTGTCGGTGTAGCCGTGCGATGCGAGCGCGGTGTCCTGTTGGTTGGCCGGGTCGACTGTGGAAGCCTGTTTGGCTGGGTCGGCGGGCTTGAATTCGGTTACCGCGGTTTTCACGGGGCGGGTGACGGTCAGACTGTAGATGCGGCTGGTTCCGGTTGCGGTGTCGGTGACGATCCATTCCTGACGGGTGGATTGCGCGTTCTGCGTGATGTTGCCGCCTTTGACGGTGACCCCGTCGGAGGCTTCGGGTAGCACGTATGGGCTTGGATCCTTCTCCCCCAACGCGAGCACGTAGTCGAGCCGGTTCGGATCCCAGTTGTCGATGAGCTGGCCCTTCGTGTTCTCGCCGGTCTTGTTCACGTACAGGCCGGTGAGTTTTGCAGGGGAATCGGCTTTCAGGTCGGCCGGCTGGAATTTCACGTTCACCGTGTAGTCGGCTCCGTTCACGTTCACCTTGAGCATGCGGGAGGCTCCCTCTCCGAGCGCGAGCGTCGGTTTGGATGCCTGGGCGTCGACACCGTGGGTGAGGCCCAGCGTGTAGCTGTCGCCGACCGCATCGGCCGGTAGGGTCAGCGTGTATTCGTGGGTGTCGGGGTTGAATTTCACATTGAAGTCTTTGGCCCCGTCGTATACGGTGGTTTCGCCTTTAGCGTTGGTGCGGGTCACGGTCAGATCGGTGAAGCTTGTATCCTGGGCTCGATCCGCGGTGACATCCACTTCCACCGGCACGGTGACGCTTTTCTTGCTGGCGGCATCCTGGATGGTGACGTCGCCGGAAGCCGTCCCGGTGAGGCGTACGAACTTGCTGACGGTGTCGCCGGTTCCCTTGTCGACAACCTGCACGTCTTTGCCCCATTTGATGGGCAGTGTGGTCTTGATGCCGGTGAGGGTCACCGTGTCCGTGCTGGGTTTGTTGGATTCGTCCAGTGTCGGACCGGCGTAATCCGCATGGTATTTTCCGCCGTCAACCTTGGTGAGTTCCGTTTCGGTGCCGTCCACGGTCACCGGGGTGCCCGAGGTGTAGGCGAACGGCAGTGTCACGTCGAATGCCGGAGTGGGCTTCGTCGCGTCGGCGGCCTGCTTGTAGACGGCGGTGCCGGATACGTTCAGCTGGCCCAGCTTGTCGCCGGATTCCACGGTGACGTTCTGGTTGCCGGGTGTCAGCGTGAGGGTGGTTGCTCCGTTGGTGACGGTGATGTTGCCCGGGTAGGAGGCGCTTTGGTCCAGGACCGCGGATGCGGTGTCGCCTTTCACGCCGAGGGGGTATGTCTTCTTGCCGTCAACGGTGGCGTTCCATGGTTGGGTCGGCTGGTCGTCGACGATTTTGTCGACGATTTCATAATCCGTGACGGCCAACGTGAACTTGGGCGCGGAATCGGCGGCACTGGTGTAGACGACGGGGCCGGTGATTTTCCCGTCCGTAGGTTTCTGGCTGGTGGTCAGAGTGATCTGGGACTTGTCTGTGCCGGACACGATCACCTGGTTTTGGAACTTGCCTTTGACCTTGGGGACGGTTGCCGTGTAATCGCCTTTGCCGTCCTTCGTGAAGTCGACTGGCGTGCCTGCCACGGTGGTCGTGTATTTGACTTCCTGCGTGGCTTGGGCGGCGTTGTTGCCGGTGTTGCCGTTCGCGGTGTTTTCGTCGGCGGTGGCCGTCATGACGCCGGGCCCCGCCATGCCGAGGGTCAATGCCGCGACGGTGGCGATGGTGCCCGCATTGCGCAGACCGCTGCTGTTACGTTTGGTCATTTCGAGGGTTCTCCTTGCCTGAGTTTTCTCAAACAGTTCCCACTGTAACCTCAGGGTTTGTAATTAACCGGTTTTTTATTGAAAATAACCGATTTTCTTCCGTTGCCACATGGCCCGGCATCGACGGCAACGGAAGAAACTTCAGCCAACCGTCGCATCGTCCGCAGTCCAACCCATCAGCTTCAAAGCGTCAGACACGTGGCTTCCGGCGCATTCGAGATCCTTGAACGTCTGGCGTACGAGCTCCCGGACCTGCGGGTCGTCGAAATGCTGGCAGTCCAGCATGGTGCGTGCCAGTTCCGACGTGTTCATCGCATAATCATGCACCAGTCCCAGCATGTCTCGCTTCTGGTCCTCAGTCAGCTGCTCGTCTTCCAAGTCCGGTTCGCCGTAGTCGAATTCGTCCACTTCGCCCGGTGCGTACTGGAATCCGACCGGAGGTGTCGGCATGTCCGGTTCATGCCCTTCGCGCTGCCTGTCCAGCCATGCGTTCCAGAACTCCTCCCCCTCCTCGCGCGTCACGTTTTCGGGAAGGTTGTCCAAGAAGGTGTCTCGGATTGTTTGTGTGGTGATGTCTGCCATTTGTTTTTTTCTCCAATCGGTTTTTTCTGATGGCGTTTTTTTGATTCGATGTTCTTGCGATGGCCGGGGGCTATTCCGCCCGATGCGGCCGAGCCGAGAGTCCGCCGATGATGCTTTGGACGACGGTCGTGACCGGGGCCGGATCGCGTGGATCGGGGTTTCCCCCCGGCCGTGTCTGCGGCAGGCTTTTCGTCGCCCCGTCCCTCGGGCCGCCCAGCATCGGGTGACGGGACAATTCCAACGCACGCTGCACCGCCTGCGTGGCGGGACGGCCACGGCCCAATGATTTGAGCAGAGAGCGTCGGAACTGCCACATCTCGTCGGGGTCGGAAATCTGGTTCTCCTCCATCAGCCGGGTGATGGTCGCCTCCGATGGCATCGACTGCCGTCGTTTCCTTCTCACGGCGAGGTTGATATCCCCCACCGTCATCCATTCGCCGTGAGGATGCAATGCGTAGAATTCCCGTACCGCGGCGTTGGCCTCGTCGAACGACACCGATCTGGACAGCTCCTCGTAGAAGCATTGGGCCTGCGCGTCGCTGATTGGCGCGTTCCCGTGATGTACGTTGATGCGGCGCAGCACCTGCAGAGCTTCGTTAAAGTTCATCGAATTCCTCCTCTCGCGGATGGGCTTCGTCCCAGGCGGCGGCCCGCGCTTGGACTTCCGCATTGTGCATGTCGTTCAGCATGCTCTTCGGCAGCCTGCCGTTCGCCGGCAGGTTCTCCGGGTGTAGCGCGATGTTGTTGGGGTCGCGCCCCATTTTCAGGTTTTGGATGTCCCGTTCGAGCCAACGCCTGTATGTGGCATCCCAGTTGGCGCTGCGGTGTTCGGGTTTCTCCTGCGTGTAGTAGGCGACGAACAGAGTGACTTCGCGGATCAGGTTGACCCCCGCCTTGGCCGTGGCGATGCGCAGCTCGGGCGAGGGCTTCCAGTCGGGAGCCAACACGGTCTGACGGGTCGCGGGCTTCTTCTCTTTTTTCGGAACTTTTCTCTTCTTCGAAGAAACCGCGGAAGGTTTCTTCTGAACCGGAGAGGTTTCCTCAACCCTGCTGGAACTCCGAGAAGCTTCGAAAGAAGCATTCTCGTTTTCAAGCTCTGAGGCGGACTCGTCCGCCGATTTTTCGTTTTTCTCCGATTCTGGATTTTGAGGGGATAGAGAGGAGTAAATATC
>SKEU01000969.1_pt1 | contig 15978 bp, 13 predicted proteins | sample 4819571 | NCBI WGS metagenome assembly SKEU01 (sample SAMN11008801, study PRJNA524170) | human gut metagenome | biome: Human fecal sample; material: Feces; isolation source: fecal sample from pouch patient p8, p16 | host: Homo sapiens | place: Israel: Tel-Aviv | collected 2015-06-23
AAGGCTTTTGCCCTTTCAGGGCGACTTTGTTGTATTTATTCTAAAACCCAGGGCGCTGCCCTGGGCTAAGAGCTTCTGCCCTTTCAGGGCGTTCTCGGCTGCCATTATTTAGACTTGTGACACATCCTCATTCTTTTATCAGTAAGCATTAAAAGCGGAAACTTACATCCACGCCACATTGGAATGGATTGCCACGCTGGGCAAAGTATTCACGCTTGCCCGTAGCCGCATTATCCACGGCAAAGGTGTTGTAATTGGTGTCCGTAAGGTTCTTGCCCCACAGATTCAACTGCACCTTGCCCAAATCGAAGGCCACATGCGCACCCAATACGGCATAAATATCCTGACCATAACTGTTGGCATTATCCCAATAAATCTTGCCCTGCATGTTGACGTTGACACCCAGAACCATGCTGCGCAAGAGACTGGAATCAAACTGCAGGCGATAATCTGCCATCGCCGAAAGGGTGTGCTCCGGCACGTAAGGCACCTTCTTATCCTTGTAGCTCACGGCCTTATCTCCTTCGCCATCCGTGTATTCATCAAACTCGGCTCGGGTGTAACCATAATTCAGCATCCAGTCGAGTTTGCCGTTGGCAAGCTGTCCGCGCAGGGCAGCCTCGATGCCGCAGCTGTGGCTCTTTCCGGCATTCACCATCATTCTTCCGAAACCGTAGTTGCCAGCCATCACGGAGAGCTGCTGGTTCTTCACCTTCATGTAGAAGGCACCCAGGTCGAAATGGAGCGCATGGTCGAAAAGATTGAGATGGGCTCCCACCTCGTAGTTCCAGGAAACTTCGGGCTTGTACGAAATCGTCTGGTTCACCTTTTCGTAATCTTCCGGCGTATGAGGCACGTCGTAATCGCCACGCATCGCCTGCTGGCGGTGGGCATTCAGTTCGGTTTGCAGAATGTCGCTGAACATCTGGATATTGTATCCTCCGGCACGATAGCCCTTGCTCACGGTGGCGTAGAGATTGCTCTGCTGGTCATCGAGCTGGTAGGTGATTCCTATCTTCGGCAAGAGCTGGCTGTAATCATCTTTCGCCTTTCCATCCAGGGCACTCTTCAGGGTAAAGGTGGCCTTCTGCCCCATCATGTTTGCCGTCATCGCCATGAAGGCAGCCGACTGATAATGGATGCTGGTGTGCATCAGGTCGTAGCGGATGCCGAGCGTAGCCACCAGTCGGGAGGTGAGGTTAAAATTGCTCTCGTGATAGAAGCCCAGGTTGGTTTGCGGCGTATGGTAAACGCCCGGAGCACCCATGCTCACCGCCATGCTGATGCCGCCCGCCTTCTCTATCGCAGCCGCAGCAGCCGCCTTAGCCGCAGCCTCAGGCATTCCCTTATTCATCATCGACTTCACCATTGAAGCATAGATGGCGGAATACATCTGCTGCTGAATGCCGTTGCCTATCGGCGTGGTCATCGCCTCGTCGAAGAACACGGGACCATTGGTCTTCAACCATTGGCGGGAGAAGAAGCCGCCCACGGTCCAATTCCAGAATCCACCCACGGCACGATTGCTCTTGAAGGAGAGTTCCTGGGTGAAGGAATTCTGAAGCTGCTCCTGCAGGATGCGCATGTAGGGAGCAGAGAGATAATCCTGATCCATGAGCATGCGGTCTTTCAGATACTGGTAGCTGGAGACGGAGGAGAAGTCGAAGCCCCTGCCCGAATAGCCCAGTTTGAAGCCCGAGATGAGATTGTTTCTTCTATAGGTGCCTGGGAAGGTAGAGGCAGGAAGATCTGCCTTTCCGGTTTCCAGATTCAGCTTGCCATAAGGAAATCCATTCTGGTCTACGTATTGGTAATTGGCAAGCACATCCATCTTCCAGCCCGAATTGAATCGTGCCTTGAGCAGCAGTTTTCCGCCAGCCTCATCGTATTGGTCGGAACGTTCGCCCGTAAAGGTATTTCTGAAAAATCCCTTCTCTCCCTCGTAGAAGCCCGCCAGGGAAAGGGCGAGATGATTGTTGAATTTATGATAATGAGCCGCTTCTACGTTGCGATAATACTTGCTGCCGTAGCTGAGCTTTACCTCAGAGCCTTGATAATCAAAGGGATTGTAGGAATACATTTTTACCAATCCGCCCTCCGTATTCTGGCCGTAGAGGGTTCCCTGAGGGCCACGGAGCACATCCACCCTACTCAACTGGTAGTTGTGGAGATTGAAAGCCGACTTGCTCATCACGGGGATTCCATCGAGATAGAGTCCGATGGCAGGACTGTTGACACGGCTGCCGATTCCTCTTACGTAAACTGAAGAAGAGAGTCGGCTGCCATAATTCGGCATCACGAAATTAGGAACAAAAAGTGAAAGGTCTCTCAAATCAGAGGCTCCCATTTTCTTCATCAGCGAGCTGCTCATAGAAGTGCTGCTGAGTGCCTGCTGGCGGAGTCGCATCACCTCCTTGGGTTGTGAAACGACCACTACTTCATCAATATCAAATACCTTGCTGCTATCCGACAGAGTTGTATTTTCGGCATGGGCAGCAGTTGGGGCTGCATCGGCCTTAGCAGCCGCAGTTGCAGCATCGCCCGCATGAGCTACAGTTGCTGCATGAGCCGATACTGGCAAGACGATGCCGCAACCCGCCATCGCCATCATTACGATTCGATTCATTTTATCTTGTTTTTTATTATTTTTCCGTTATCATTCTGAAATCGGGTGCAAAGGTAAGAAGAAAATGAAAAATGGGGAATCCCCATTAATTAGGAAATCCCCATTTTTCGAAATTCAAGAAGAAAAAGCTTCACCGTAATCTCATTTAACTACCGTAATCTCGCCTTATATTACACCGTAATCTCTCCCGAACCATAGCAGCGATGATGGTTCTCATCATACACTACGCAAAACTGACCGGGAGCCACGCCGTGAATCGCCTCCTCAGAATGAATCATCCATCTGCCATCTTCGAGCTTTTCGATAGTAGCAGGATGATACTCCGGCGTATGGCGAATCTTGAACGTTACCTTCTGCATCGATACCTCGCGGGTGAGGAAATGGAAATCCTGAAGGGGGAAATCCTGCTTGTAAGCCGATTGAGGGTCGTAACCATGACTCACATACAGAATATTGTTCGCCACATCCTTCTTAATCACGAACCAAGGACCGCCGCCGAAGCCCAGACCCTTGCGCTGGCCGATGGTGTGGAACCATAAACCCTTGTGGCCGCCGATGCGCTTGCCCGTCTCCATCTCAATCACATCGCCCGGGTTCTCGCCCAGGTATCGGCGGATGTAATCGTTATAGTTAATCTGCCCCAGGAAGCAAATTCCTTGACTATCCTTGCGCTTGGCATTAATCAAATGCTCCTCTTCGGCTATCTCACGAATTTCATTTTTAATGTGATGACCGATAGGGAAAATCGCTTTTCGTAATTGCCAACTCTCTATCTGAGCCAGAAAATCAGTCTGGTCCTTCACGGGATCAGGACTCGTTACGAGCCATTTGTCGCCGTTCTCATCCGTTTCGGTCTGCGCATAATGACCTGTGGCGATGAGGTCGTAGTTGTGCCCCATCTTCTCATCGAAGGCACCAAACTTGATGAGCCTGTTGCACATCACATCGGGGTTCGGAGTGAATCCCGCCTTCACCTTATCCATGGTGTAGCGAGTTACCTCATTCCAGTATTCCTGGTGACAGTCAATTACTTGCAGTTTGCAGCCATACTTGCGTGCCACGGCTGTAGCCATCTCCAGGTCTTCCTCAGAAGAACAGTCCCATTCCTCCTTCTCTTCCGGTCCAATCTTGATGTAGAAGCAGTCAGGATGCAAGCCCAGACGGGCAAATTCCCACACCACCACCGAACTATCTACGCCGCCCGAAAGCAGCACGGCAATTCTCTTGTCCTTCACCTCGGCAAGAAACTGCTCGTCTCTGGTCTCCAATTCCTTTTCTCTTGGAGTATCTGTTATCATCTTATCCATTTATTATTCGATATTTACTATTCTATTTTCAATTCTATTTTCCAATAACTAAATCTGAAGGCAAAGTTACAATAAATTCCGCAAAATAGCACCTACTTTCTCATAAAAATCTATTATTTTCCCGAAAACTTTTCCTTTCCCCAGCAAAATCCCCATCCATCCGCTTTATTTTCTATCGAAAATACTTATAGCAGAAATCGGCTTATTCCAACACCAATCCTTTTTTTCTTTCGATTTTATCCATAACTTTGCAATCGAAAATCAGAGATATGCGAGTATAGTAAAATACTACAACAAGCATAGAAGATGGCGAAAGTAGTTATGGTAGAAACCAATAACATATAAAAGAAGAAATAAAAATAAGAAATCAATAACATATAATATAAGAATATGGATATCTTAAAAAATCTGTTTTATGGCTTCCCTGACCTATGGGGAGGCGGAGTGGCCCACTCCGTGCTGATCTTGGCGTTGGTCATCACCCTGGGCTTGAGTTTAGGAAAGTTGAGAGTGAAGGGTGTTTCCCTGGGATTGGCTTGGATTCTCTTTATCGGCCTCATCTTCGGTCACTTCTCTCTCAATCTCGATGAGCATCTGCTCCACTTCCTCAAGGAGTTCGGATTGATTCTCTTCGTCTATTCCATCGGTCTGGAAGTAGGACCAGGTTTCTTCGCTTCGTTCAAGAACGGCGGCAAGAGTCTCAACCTGCTCAGCATCATCGTGGTGGCATTGAGCATCGTTACCACCCTCGCCATCTTCTCGTTCTCGGGAACATCCATCACTTCTATGGCTGGTATTCTCTCGGGTGCCGTTACCAACACCCCTGGACTCGGTGCTGCCCAGCAGGCATTCAGCGACCTGCGCCACATCGACGCCCCTTCTATCGCAGCCGGCTACGCCATCGCCTATCCTATGGGTGTGCTCGGCGTTATCCTCTCCTTTATTATATTAAGGTACGCGTTACGTATTAATAAGAGCGAGGAGGAAGCTGCTGCCAAGCGCGGCATGGGACACCTGGAGGCGATGACCCTGAACACCTTCTCCGTGCAGGTGACCAACCAGATGGTATTCGGCGACACCATCAAGCAGATGAGAGAAATCTTGAAGCGCGACTTCATGGTTTCCAAGATTATCCGCAAAGATAGCGATAGGCACGATGAGGTGGTGAACGGTCAGACCCGGATTAACGAGGGCGACATCCTGCAGATTGTAGCCAACCCTACCGTAGAAGAGCCAGTCATCGCCCTGCTCGGCGAGAAGGTGCAGGTGAGCGAGGAGAAGTTTGGCGAGGATTTGATTACCCGCCGCATCCGCATCACCAAGCCAGGCATCAACGGCAAGAGCATCAGCCAGTTGCAGATTCGTTCAAGCCTCGGCGCCAACATCACCCGTGTCAACCGCAACGGTGTGGATCTGATTGCCACTCCACAGCTGAAGCTGCAGTTGGGCGACCGTGTCACCGTGGTGGGTACAGAGCTTGCCATCGCCCATACCGAGAAGGTTTTGGGTAACCAGATGAAACGCCTCAACTACCCTAACCTGATTCCTATCTTCCTGGGCATCATGCTGGGTTGCATCGTGGCAAACATCCCATTCTTCATCCCAGGCATCAACGAGAACCTGCGCCTCGGTTTGACCGGCGGTCCTCTGGTAGTAGCCATCCTGATAGGATATTTCGGTCCGAAGTACAACCTCGTGACCTACAACACCATCTCGGCCAACCTGATGCTCCGCGAAATAGGCATCTGCATCTTCCTGGCTTGCGTGGGACTGGGCACCGGCGAACAGTTTATCCAGACCGTGGCTTCAGAAAGCGGAATGACCTGGATCCTCTACGGCGTTGCCATCACCATGATTCCAATCATCATAGGCGGCATCATCGGAAGATACGTGTTCCACATCAACTATTACACATTGCTCGGAGTATTGGCAGGCGCCAACACCAACCCATCTGCCCTGGCTTACGTGCGTGAGCAGACTTCGGCAGATGCACCATCTGTGGGCTATGCGAATGTTTATCCATTTGCCATGTTCCTCAGAATCGTAACTATTCAGATTATCATTTTCGTATTCGGATAAATAAAATATATGGAAGAAAAAAACATGAAGACCTGCGACTGCGCAGAGAAAGGTATTGACAACTGCAACTGCAAGGAAATAGCAGAAACAGAACTGAGAAGAAAACTCGACTTGTTGTTACGCACCGGCAGCATTCTCATGGAGAGTGCTGCCGACACATCGCGCATCATGCGAACGATGAAGCGTGCAGCAGCTTTCCTCGGACTCGACGAACGCTACATGCACCTCTACATCAACTGGAATGTGCTGATGGTGAACTATAGCGACGAGGAGCATTCCTTCTCCAAATTCCAGCGCTGCGAGAAGCACGGCATCAACCTTACCTCCATTTCGCAGGTAAGCAAGCTCACCTGGACAGCCATCAAGGAAAACTATTCGCTCGAACAGTATGAGCAGGCCCTGAACGACATCAAGGCTACCCCACGCAGCTTCACCCCATGGCAGGTGGCAATAGGCGGCGGATTTGCCTGCGGCGGATTCTGCATCCAGTTTGGTTGCGACTGGCCAGCATTCTTCTTCTGTTCCCTGGCAGCCATCCTGGGCTTCCGCCTGAGAATGTTCCTGCCTACCAAGGGCTGCAACAACTATGTGGCCATCGGAATTTCGGCATTCGTGGCAACGCTGATTGCGTGGCTCACCTCGTTCCTTTCGCTCGACCCATCCATCGCAGCCGCCCTTCCGGGCTTCATGCATTCAGATACCCCTTGGCACCCGTTGATGGCGTGCGCCCTCTTCATCGTGCCGGGAGTTCCGCTGATCAACTTCGTGAGCGACATGCTCGACGGCTACATCGAGGTGGGAATGGTTCGTGCTCTGAACACCCTGCTGATGATCTTTGCCATGGCATTCGGCATTGCCTTTGCCATCCAGGTTTGCCACATCGACAACTTCGTGAAGGATCTCACCATGACTCCTCACCACGAATACTGGGAGTTCGCCATCGCGGCAGCCGTATCGGCGATGGGCTTCTCTACCATCTTCAGTATTCCTAGACGCCTGTTGCCAGCTGTGGCTGTGGGTGGCATCATCGCCGTTTGCTTCCGCAACTTCGTCAACCTGGGTCCATCCAATGGCAACATCGGTTTGGACATGGGCTTGAGCATCGGTTCGCTTGCCGGTTCTGCGCTCATCAGCGTCATCGTCATCAAGGCACGCCACTGGTTCCACACCCCTCACCAGTGCATCACCATTCCTAGCGTCATCCCAATGGTACCTGGAGTTTTGATGTATCGTGCCCTGTTTGCCTTCATCGACATGCACGGCGTGGTAGGCGAGGTAACCGTGGGAATGAACAACCTGATCAAGGCTTCGCTCGCCATCATCTGCATCGCCCTGGGTGTAGCAATTCCTAATGTATTCTTCCGCCGCTTCATCGCCGACAACCGCAAGCGCAAGCTGCTCAACATGCTGGTGGAGAGAAAGAAGAAGAATGGCGAATTCGTGGATCTGCACGAAGTGGAAATCAAGTAAAAATCTGTGTAATTTGTGTAATCTGTGGGACATTGAAACCCACGGATTACAGGATTTACCTGATTATTTTGCCCGAAAGCAGGGCTAATTAAAATAAAAGTTTTATCTTTGCACGCGTAATTATAAGACTAGTGAAATAAGGAAAATGGAAATACGACAACTCAAATATTTTCTGAAGGTAGCCGAGACGCTCAATTTCTCGGAAGCATCACGCAAGCTCTACATCACGCAGAGCACCCTCTCGCAGCAGATTTCGCATCTGGAACAGGAAATAGGCTTGCCGCTCTTCGAACGTAACTCGCACGAGGTTTATCTCACCGAGGCAGGAAAGGAGCTTCTTCCCTATGCCCAGAATGCCGTAAACTGCACCATGGCTTGCGTTGACCACATGAACGACCTGAAGGAGATGCTCACCGGCGAACTGAACATCGGCGTCACCTACTCCTTCAGCAACATCATGGCAGAAACGCTCATCGCCTTCCTCCATGCTTATCCTCACGTGAAGCTGAACATCCAGTACCGTTCGATGCAGGAACTGATGGATGGTCTGAAGAAGCGTGAACTCGACCTTGCACTTGCCTTCAAGCCTCTGAAGACAGACAAGGCGATAGACAGCCGAGCCATCTTCAGCAACCGTCTGGCGGCGATTGTGAACGAGAATCATCCCCTGGCGCGTCTTTCATCCATCAAGCTCTCTGAGCTGGAGCGCTACGACCTCATCCTTCCATGCAAGGGTCTGCAGGCCCGCAACGCCTTCGACTATCTGATAGACGGCAAGGACCTCGACTTCAAAATTATGGTAGAGGTGAACAATGTGAACATCATCTTCGACCTCTTGCATCGCAGCAACCTGGTAACGGTGCTTTCAGAATCCACCACCATCCTGGAGAAAGGCATGAGAGCGATTCCGATAGATGCTGCCGACAACGAGATGGATGGCTGCATCCACATCCTGAAGGATGCGTACATGAAGAACTCGGCGCAGGAGTTCATCCGCATGCTGAGCCAGAGCACCAGCATCCTCGCCAACTTTGCGCTGAAGGATATTCTGAGATAAGGAAGAAGATTCTTATAAGAAAGAAGCTGATTCTGAAGTTAAGGAAAATAAAATAAGAAGAATAAAGGGTAAGATTATAATTCAATCTTGCAAGGCTGTCTCCGATTTCATTGCGGAGGCAGCCTTGATTCGTTTATAGCAGATAAGCAGGTCAACAACCTGTTACCCCCATGCTTTCTAACACAAAAGCATCATGGGAACCAGCCTAATTACTTACCCGCTTGAATTCTGTAATACTGCAATTTTTCGTCCGGATTAAAATCGGAAGGTACAAAGACTACATTCTTGGCACCATTCTGCAACTGCTGCAACTTAGCTGTGCCACTATCCGTGAAGAAATCACCAAAAACCTCAAAGGTAACCTTTCCGTTTTCAAACGATGCAGTAGCCGATAATGTTTCTGGATTGTATGACCATGAGATACTCTTACCATATTGTTCTACTATCTTGCAATATGGGTCTTCTACACGCAAGACAACATTTCCAAATTTCACAGGAAAAACGTAAGACCCCACCTCTATACATTTAATCTTTCCATCAGGACTTCCGATGGCAGTAAACATTGTAGCTCCAGTGCTGCTATCAAAAGCATAATATTTATCACCATCCGGTGCCTGCATGTCATAACAATTGTTGTAAACATCCTGCAAAGACTTAGGGAGCGTGTTTAAATCTGCACCAAGTTGCACAGGTCCAATACCAGTAATTGTAAAAGAAGGTCTATAATCCAAAATCTGATTATCATCAAGAATTAATATCTTGTCTATGCTATCCAACTCCAAACAAAAATTCATCATCATTTTGTATTTATCCTCGGAATTACAGGCTTTCAGCATCCCCTCCATATTGAGCATAACATGGTCCATCATAATTGTCATTTCATACGAGCCAGGCGTTTGCTGCTCTTTCAAGCTTCCATGACTTATCGCTTTTCCCTGTTTATCGACCACTGCATAATGCAAGATATTTTGTGGCAACTTTTTCACTTCCTCCGGATTTGCTTCAAATACAAATGCAATATCATGAGACTTACCATACGAATGTTTTACGCCAAGCTGAATCTTTGCCAGCTTCACGTTACATGATGTCTTATTCTCCCAGGCAACATCCTTCATTGATAGAAGCCTAGCAGAATCTGCAGCCAGATCTTCCAGCAAATCATCTGTACAATGCTGGTATCTCTCTTCCATCTTCGTTATTAAGTTGTGAATCTTTTCTATATCTTCCTTGGTCATCTTTCCCGACAACTGAGTATTGTCATTCTGGATATCTACACAAATATCTCTAGCTGTAGCCAATCTTACAGCTTGTCCCATAGGAATTTTTCCCAGGATTCCATCACAAGAAAAGTCGTAACCATCCAATACGGCACTTCCACTACTACCACACGATGCCAATAGAATCGCCATGACTCCAAGGCATAAATTAAAAAGAATCTTTTTCATTGTCTAATGTTTAGTTTAAGCTATTATTTAAGAATTTTCTGCAGGCAGGAACCATTCCTGCCAATATCAATACGAGCCAACTTACTCATTCCACATAAATCTAGTTTTCTTCATAATTTTCTTTGTTTGGTTATTACTAAAGATAAAAATACATTTTCATATAAAACCATAAATCCATCTGCTGCATTTTTTCCAGGAAATGCAACAAATGGATTATAAGTGTTGGGTTATTATTTTGTAATAGAAATATCGTAGAAACGGGCTTTTGTATCTGCCCATGGATAGGTGTTACGTGCAGTTGAAACATAGCCACTCAGAGCTGAGGCATTTTCACGTACGCCAAAAACCTTAACAACGAAGGTCTTGGTTTCACCAGCTTTCAAGGTTACTTCCTGGCTTACACGGAACTCTCCACCCTCAATAGCAATATCTGCATTATACTCCTCATTTGTATTATCCTTTACCTGATCATGGCTACCAAAATTCTGCAAGAAATCAGAAATATCCTTTGAAGAAGTGTTCTTTACCTGATAAGTAAGATAAACTCTATTTACCATACCATCCAAGCCGCCATCTTCCTGCACCATCTTGCAGCTAACAACCTTATACTCAAGAATCTGATCATTGGTATCAAATCCATTCTTCAAGATTCTGTTATCAACAACCTTGATATTGTTCACCTCTGCACGACCATCAAAGCTAACAGTCTGGCAACGGCCATTGAATATAAGATTGAATTTCTTGGAAGAGTTGGTAAGGTCATAGTTTTCTACCAAGAAAGAACCAGATACCGATGCACCTTTAGCCAGGTTGGTCTCTACACTCGTCTTCCAATCACCTCCCTGCAAGGATACAGATGAATAGTACTCTGTGCCCAAGTCATCTTTGCATCTGTCAGAGCTTCCACCATTCAACATAACGCCCTGCAGGTCCTTTCCGCTGATGTTCTTCAAGTTGAAATCAACTTTCAGGTTAGCACCAACACGCTCGCACTTAGTAACCTGCATACTGAAATAATCGGTAAACTTAGGCTCCTTGTTCTCGTCGTCCTTGTCATCACATGCGGTAAATGCCAACACAGCCAGCATCACCATCAATAAATACTTCAATTTGTTCATTTTGTAAATTATTATTTAATTAAAAATTAATGAAAACGAAGATTTAGGACACAAAAAAGCGTGAACTAGTCTGTCACTCGTTCCGCGCTTCGAGGCCTTCGCATTGCCCAGTGTTGTAGAACGAGCAACGTCGAAGCCCACGCCGATATGGATATACTATTCCCCTACGAACGCAGTTGCCACATTGTATATGGATACAATACGGCCTACGAACCATGGGGGATATGAATAAACATACCCCGGAGCATCTACCGTTGCTAAGTTCATGACAACACTAAGAAGTTTGCGAAGTTTCGAAGTGCCAAGAACAAAGCGTATAGTAAACGCTTTCTCAAATGTCTCGATTCTATTTACCCACCCATTGCTTTCTCTGCGTCACACCTTATTATATAGTAACAGGTGGTCAACATCATCGGCGTAGGGCTTGAACCTCTAAAAACTCGATGCCTAAGCTATTCGAATTCTTGCAATCAAACTGACCCGAAGTCGTAGAATCGTTTGCAAATATATAAAGAAATTCTTAATACACCAAATTTTAGCCTCAATATTTTCCCTTTTATCTGATTTTTCTCGATTTTCAAGAACCACAACCATCTTCATCCGCTATAATCATCCTCCCCTGTCCCAACTTCCGAGACTCCAACTCCCGAACAATTCTTGCATTTCGCCCCTTGATTTTGTATCTTTGCAGGCGAAAAGGTTCTATCCGCCAGTGGCGGATGCACATCCGACAAAGGCGGACGCTTATACGCCAACACCGGATAAACGTACGCCAATGGCAAACGGAACCTATCACGAGAATTAAAAACAGGAATGTATCACCTAAAAATAATAAAAGACTATGGCTAATTACAAACTGCAAGAAATGAACGACCTTCGCAATACGGGCAAAAGAACCGTTTACCCCAAGGTGGTAACCAACCGAACGATGGACACCAACGACATCGTGGAAAAGATGAAGGGCTACAACCTCGGCATCGCTCCCAGCACCACCAAGGCTGTATTGGAGAACATCTCCAATATTCTTGTCACCATGCTTTCGATGGGCTACAACGTAAAACTCGATGGCATCGGCATCTTCTCCCTCACCATCGGTTTTGAAGATAACAAGCCCAAGGAATTGGAGGACGATGCCGACAAGATGCCCTATCGGAAGGTGGGCGTAAAAGGCATGAACTTCAAGATAGCTCCCAACCTCCTGAAGCGTCTGAAAAGCGAAACCGACCTGGAGCGTTGCGAGAGTGAAGTAACTCAACTCGCTAAGTCTCCATACACAGAAAAAGAGCGAATCCATCGTGCCCTGGACGTCATCAAGCACCACGGATTCATCAATCTGCAAACCTATGCCAACATCAACGAACTGAAACGCACCGCTGCATCAGAAGATCTGCGGAGAATTACGGCAAGAGAAAATTCGCCCCTGATGAGCGTGGGAAGCGGAACGCATAAGGTTTGGATTGCAACTCCTCATCCAAGTGCGGAAATCGACAGATAAAAACAGCAGCGGCAAAGCGCAGGATTCCTGTGCCTTGCCGCTGCTGTCTTTTTCCTATCAGCCATAACTTTTCCTAAACTTTTCTCCCCAAATCCTTGCGGGTTTCAAAATAATATATTACCTTTGCGGTATTGATTTTAAAGACTGATGATTATGAAGTACTTAGACCCTAAGGCAGACCTCACGTTCAAGAAGATATTCGGCAATCATCCTGCAAGAATGATTAGTCTTCTGAACGCACTTTTGCCACTCAGCAAAGAAGAGCAGATACACGAGATAAAGTATCTGCCTACAGAACTTGTGCCCCAGCTCGAAGGGGGGAAGAATACCATAGTGGATGTACTCTGCACAGATGTCAGAGGCAGGAAGTTCTGCGTGGAAATGCAGATGGAATGGTCTGAAGCCTTCCAGCAGCGAGTACTGTTCAATGCATCCAAGCTCTATGTGAGTCAGGCAAAAAAGGGAGGAAAATACAGCGAACTTCAACCTGTGTATTCTCTCAACCTGATAAATGATATCTTTGCGCATGATACTCCTGATTTCATCCACAACTACCGCATCGTGCACGACAAGGACAGCAATAAGGTGATTGAAGGCTTGCATTTCACCTTTATAGAACTCCCGAAGTTCACACCACATTCTATCGCCGACAAACGTATGATGGTCTTGTGGCTCCGTTTCCTCACGGAAATCAATTCCAACACGAAGGAGATTCCTGCCGACCTGCTTAATGACCCGGAGATTGGAAAAGCCGTAGAGGAACTGGAGATTTCCGGTTTCTCGGATGCCGAACTCAGAGCCTACGACAAATTCTGGGATTCCGTAAGCGTTGAAAGAACCCTCATAGATGACAGCTACAAGAAAGGTAAGGAAGAAGGTATGGAGAAAGGAAGAGCAGAAGGCGAAATAAACAAGAGTTTGCAAATCGCCCGAAATCTCCTAAACCTCGGGCTTCCAATTTCACAAATAATCCAAGCCACGGGCTTGACGCAAGAACAAATAGAGCATTTGAAAGAAAGCTAACCCCTTCTTTCATGCAAGAAACTACATAAAAGAAAAAATCCTAAGATACATCGTTCTCTGTATCTTAGGATTTTTCCTTTTACGAGCGTGAAAAGCGGAACGCATAAGGTTTGGATAGGAAAGCGTTAAAAAACGCTTCGAAAATAAAAATAATCGCATCAGAATTTGTTGATTTGAAATTAAATCCATATCTTTGCCATTAATTTTACTAACAAAAAACTGTGAACTATGAGAAAAAAGAAAATGATCAGATTGCTTTTAGCTTGCGGTCTGTTGATGTCGCCGGTTATTGCACAGGCTGACAACGAGCCCAAGATGGTTGTGACCACAGTTGAGGGAAGTTCTTATGAGTTCTTCATCGCCGACAATCCAACCATCCAGTACAAGGAGAACCTGTTGGTTTGCCAGAACGACAAGGGTCTGTCTGTCTCCGTAGAGGCAGCTAACGTCAAGTCGTTCAAATTCTTCCCGTCAGAGAGCGACACCGGAATCAACCAGGTTAGCTTCTCCAGCAGTTTCGGCTCGAAACTCTCTGGGCTGACAGCCGGTTCTAAAGTGCTGGTAGTATCCCTGGATGGCAAAGTAGTAAAAAGCCTGAAGGCCAAAGACTCGGGCACCATCGACATCGACTTCACCCAGTTGCCACACGGCATCTTTGTGGTAAAGACGGAGAAGGGCTCATTCAAAATTCAACATTAACAACAATTTTAAAATCAGACGATTATGAAAAAGAACTTTTTACTTGCAATGGTAGTTATGCTGATGACAGCTGTCAGCTCTTTCGCTCAGAAAGAATACAATATGGTGATTACGCTCAGTAACGGCACCACAGTAACATTGGGTCACAACGACATCAAGGAGATTACCTTCAATGATGGCGAGGTAGCGATTTCAGGCAACATGGTGAACACCATCGATAGCCTGGCACAGGTAAGCCAGTATCTGGAGCAGCGTACAAAAGAGGTAGAGGCAAGATCAATGGAAATGAGTTACGATATTTTAAATAGAACAGAAATGCTCAACAAGCAAGTTGAGGAAAAGATGGCCGTAACAAATACCAGAATTGAGAATTTGGAGTCTTATGATGGTGCGTTGAAAAACAATATTGCACTAGCAGAGGACAAGATTGCTGAAACCAGCGCTAGAGTTGCCAATACTGAGGCGGCTTTACAAAATGCCAAAGAATTGATAAAGCAGCAAAGTGATGAGATTAATGCTTTGAATGCGAAAATTGCAATTCTCGAAACTTTAATCGAGAAATATCATCCGGAAAAATAACATCTAGCATTCAATAAAAAATCCTAAGATACATCTTTCTCTGTATCTTAGGATTTTCTATTTTTTTTATTTTCTTTTAATCTTGTATTTTCCCATCTTATTTATCCTTCTATCTTATTTCTTCCTGGCAATGATAACCGTTACACCAGCAAGGATGGCGAGGATGCCGATGGCAAGCTGAAATGTGAAACTCTCGCCGAATATGCAGACGCCGATGATGACCGCCGTTACAGGCTCCAGGGCTCCCATGATGGCGGCTGGCGTGCTGCCGATGAGATTGATGGAGATGGTCATGAAGAAAAGCGACAATACCGTTGGCAATAATGCAAGCTGGGCGGCATAAGCCCATTGCACCGGAGTTTGCAGCATCTGAATCTTCTCACCCGCAATGAACGAATAGATGAGCATCGTGATGAGTCCGAACACCAGAATGTAGAAGGTGAACTTGATGTTCGACATGCCCGGATTCTTCCACTGGTTCACCGAGATGATGTAGAGCGAATAAAGCAGCGACGAACACATCACCAGCGCAAAGCCAGCCGTGCTCAACTTGTCGTTGCCGTCGCCCTGATAGAGCAAGCCCACTCCCGATACAGCCAGCAGAATGGCGAGTGTGGTGGTCCACGTCAACTTCTCATGGAAGAACACCGTCATCAGTATCGCCGTCATGATGGGATAGACGAAGAGGATGGTGCTGGCTATTCCCGCCGCCATGTAGTGGAAACTTACGTAGAGCGTAGCCGACGAGAGGGAGAACATACAGCCCAGCGTGGCAAGACGGATCATGTGCCCCCACTTCACCTTGAAACTCTCCTTGCGGAACAGCATCACCACGGCAAACATCAATACCGCCAGGAGATAGCGATAGATGAGCACCGAACTGGAATTGAATCCGTCACCATAGAGCACCAACGTGCCCAAAGGATTGGTACCATAACACACGGCAGCTACAACGCCCGCCGCAAAGCCTTTCACTTTATTACTGCTTGTCATTTTTAATTAAAATGCTTTTTACTAATTACTAAGTTTTTTCCTATACCTTATTATACTTTTTATATATGATATGTATCTATCTATAAT
>SKEU01000971.1_pt1 | contig 15961 bp, 10 predicted proteins | sample 4819571 | NCBI WGS metagenome assembly SKEU01 (sample SAMN11008801, study PRJNA524170) | human gut metagenome | biome: Human fecal sample; material: Feces; isolation source: fecal sample from pouch patient p8, p16 | host: Homo sapiens | place: Israel: Tel-Aviv | collected 2015-06-23
CCGCTTACGCAAACTAACAATAGCCAAACAGCTCGCTGTTTGGCAGATTGAACACAACGGCGTTAGCCTTTAAAAATGCGATAGCACCAAGAAAAGGAATTCGTTATTTCATTAATAAAATATAGTTTTTTTAATGGCTATCGCCTGTTTTAACAAACTTAGTTTCAGCACGCAAACAGCGTGGCTGTTTGCGCCTGATAAATTGTTATATTGGAAGATTTTATGGGCGCTGCCCAAACCCGCAATTTTTGAAAAAATTGAGTAAACTTTTATAATTGCTTAATAAAGCAATTTGCTAAAACACAATTTGCAACAACTTTTAAACCCACTCAACATAAGCTACATACAAAAATCCCCTCGGCATAAGCCGAGAGGATTTTTTTCATTATAGCATTTTTTATTTTCTTATGCTGCCCAAGCACCTATGTATGTCTTTGACTCAAACTTTGCGTCAGAGCAACCGTTGATTACAAATGTAAGTCCGTCATAATCTACAACTGAATGTGAAAGCTGATCGTATTTTCCGCTTGTTGTTGCTTTCATTGCCGAATATGCTAACTTTCCTGCATTTGTTCTCATATTTGAATTTGCTGAATTTACAAAGCCTACCATTATGCTCTCGTCTATTGCCGAAATCTGGTCTGCTGTGAGTGTTACCTCATATACTGCCCAATTACCTGATGTTACTGTCTTTAAGCCTGTAACCTCAACTGCCTTTGTGCTTGCTGTCTTCTTCATGGCAATTGTCTGTGCTCCTGTAATTGTTGGTGCATTGTTGTAATAAAGGTTTACTCCCTTCCAGCTTGACGGTGCTGCAAATCTTATTGTTGCTGTCGCTGTTGATGTGTAACCTGCTTTTGTGCTCCAATATCCTGTGTATGTTGATCTTTCGTATGACTCGCATGACTTATCATAAGCGTCTGTTATTATGAATGTCTTGCCTACAAACTCTTTGATTGATGTCTTGCTTGTTGTAAACTTTCCGTTTGTTGTGGTTGCGTTAAGGATTGTTTTGCCTGTTCTTGCACCTGTTCTTACTTCGCTTCCCTTTGCAACAAATCCTGCGAGCTTACTGCTGTCTATTGCCTTTATCTGCTCTTCTGTGAGTTTTACTGTATATACGCTCCACTCACCTGCTTTAAGAGTTGTATTTGTTGTGTTTGGTTCTGCCTTTGTAACAAGTGTTGTCTTTGTCATTGGTATGCGTACTGCATCTTTGATTGTTGCGGCTGTTGTGTTGTAGTACAACTCTGCTCCTGTCCATGTTGACTTTGCTGTTGTTCCTCTCGGTGCCGCAAATGAAATCTCGTAGCCTACGCTGCCGCTGTTATTTGCCCAATATCCTGTGTATGTTGAGTTTTCATATGATGGGTTATAGCAATTTGTAATAACGAATGTCTTGCCGTCAAATGCTGCTATTGACTGTGCCTGTGTTGAGTAAGTTCCGTTATCTGTTGCCTTAAGAATTGTGTATGTTGTTGACATACCTGTTCTTACAATAGAATCTGCCTTTGCAAAACCTACTGATTTTGCTGCGTCAACTGCCTTTACCTGATCCTCTGTAAGTGTGAGTGAATAAACATCAAGGTTGCCGCTTTCCACTGTTGTTAAAGCTGAATCTGTCTTTGCAGCAATTACCTTATCTGTCTTTGTCATAGCAAGTCTTGTTGCGTCTGCAATTTTTGTTGTCTTGCTGTAGTAGAAATCAACGCCTGTCCATGCATCTTTTCCAGATACTGTTCTCGGTACTGCAAAGTAAACTGTTGCTGTGCCGCTTGTTGTTGCCTTAGCAGCCTTTACGCTTGTATTAATTGTAAAGTTTTCAAAACCAGGAGTTGAAGTAACATCTGTCTGAGCTACTCCGCCTCTTACAACAGGCTTGAACTTAAGGTTGTAGTTGCTGTCAAGGTAACCTACGCTAAGTGTTTTAAGGTTGAAGTCAACTGTTGTGTCGCCTGTGCCGATTACATTGAAGTAAACTCTTGCAAGAGCCTTGCCGTTGCTGAAATCAGCAAGATTCTGAATTTCACTGAAGTTAGATTTGATTGTGCCCTTAGCGTCAATAATGTTAGTAACCTCGTTAGTAACATATGGCATAAGCTTAGCTGAACGCTCCTTATCAACAGCGAGCTTTGTGTTATCGTAAGTAAGTGTCCACTCTGCATTTACAAGATTCATTGATGAATCTACAATGTACTCAAGACAAACTGTATCGCCCTTCTTAAATGTTACATTTGCATTTGAGAAGTAGTTAGATTTACTTGAGATATTAAGGTTTGTGCCCTGTGTAGGTGACTGTGTTGTCGGAGCTACTGTAGTCGGCTGTGTAGGTCTTGCTGTTGTCGGCTGTGTAGCCTGAGAAGCTGTTGTAGGAACAATAAGGCTTGTGATGTCACCGCTTGACATATTGTATGCACCTACAGCTGATGAAACGCTGTTTCTCTCTGCCTTGAATGTAAGCTTTGATGAAGCGTTAAGTGTAGCTGTTGTAACTGTAAATACACCTGTTACATCGTCAGCCTGTGTTGTGTATGCTGTGCCGTTTACTGTTACTGTTACCTTTGAAGCAGGAGCAGCAACACCGCTTACTGTATTCTTGCCCTTAACTGCATAGCCGAGTGCAGGAACATTAAGCTGTAACTTAGCCTTTGCATTCTGTAATGTTGTTATCATTGCAGCAACCTGATCGTCGTCAGCATCACTGCCCTGTGCAACGAGTGCGTCAACCGACTTCATAACTGATTCAACAGTTGTCCATGAAGATGCTGTGTAATCGGAAGAAGTCATTGCTTTAACTTCTCTTCCCTCTTTCTTAAGCTGCTCGAGCGGTGAAGCAGGAGTTTCTACAATCTCAAGATCATAAGAAGAGAATGATGTATTTTTAACTGTGATAATTGCGTCGCCTGTAATGCCTGTAATATCAGCTGACTGTACTTTGCCGCCGTTATTGAGCACTACATTGTAAGTTTCTGTTGTATTAATGTCAACATAGTAGTCACCGTTATCATCCTTAGATGTAAGCTGTGTGCCAGGCCATGCACCGAGAAGTGCGTTGCTTGCGCCTGTCCAAGCATATACATAAGGAGCTGAACCGTCAGCTGTCTTTACAACAAGACGAGATGTTGTTTTTACAGGAGCTGTTGAGCCGCCCTGTACTTTTTTCTTGAATGTTGCTTTTGACTCAGAAGAACCGATCTCGTTCTCTGCCTCAAGAGTAATTGTAATTGTATCGCCATCGTAAGCTGTGTTACCGATTGTGATTGTGTCGCCGTCTTTTACGATAAACTTGTTACCGCCGTCAATAGAGCACTTAGCCTGCTCGCACTTGTCAAGGCTTACTGTAACAGTCTGTGTACCTGTAAACTCTGCGTCACCCTTAACAGACATAAGTGGTCTGCCATCAGGCTCTTCAACGAGGATTGTACCGTTCTTGCCGCTGTTGAATGTAACCTTACCGTTTGATACAACAGCAGATGACTGATCGTAAGCATTTACAAGATACTGACCGTCGCTCCAAGTGTCGCCAACGCTGATTGTAACATCAGTATTTGCATTAGCATAGATACAGCCGATTACCTTATCTGTAATGCCGTTCTTGTCGTAATCTCTTGCAAAAGCATAACCTGATGTTGATGTAAGGCTTGTGTTAGAGCCTGCACCTACAGAGATGTGGTTGTTACGGAATACACCGACTTTCTGCCAATGCTCAAGAACATTTGTATCCATTGAGTCCCAGTTCATATCACTTCTGAGTGAGTGACCTGCACCGCCGTTACCGTCGTTAGGAACACCTGCTACCATTGGACGGTTTGTTTCGTCACCGTAGAATATCTGAATTCCGCCCGGGCATAAAAGAAGACCTGAACCTGTACCTATAAGGTCGCCTCTTGCGAGAACAGAGTCGTGTGAAGATACATAAGAAAGAACATTGAAGCTGTCATCGTTATTGATAGCCTTTGCAAATCCATCATATGTGCCCTTAACTCTGCCTGCGCTTAAAAGTCCGCCACCCTGAGTTGAGAAGTTGATCATTGAATCAAATCCGCCCTGTGTGTAGTAGCCGTCCTTATTAACACCGTGATCCCAACATTCACCTGTCATCCAGAAATCTTCATCCCAGTCTGCACCCGGCTTGTCAGGGTTGTTTGCTCTCCACTCTTTAAGAGCGTCAACACAAGCATTCTTAAGGTTTTTCCAAGAAGCAAATTCAACGTGTTTTGCGGTATCGCAACGGAAACCGTCAACACCGTACTCTCTTACCCACTCTGAAAGCCAGCCTGCAAGGTAGTTGCTTACAGTCGCGCTTCTGCCTGTTTTGGTGAAGAAGTTATTAATCTTTGCTGTTTCAGAATCAAGTCTGCCCTCTCTGCTCCACTTTGTCTGGAGAATTTTTGGAAGACCTACTGTAGAAGCCTGTTCTGTTTTAAAGTCAGGAAGACCTGCAAGAGATCTTGTGAGGTCACTGCCGCCACCTTCTGTATAACCTGCTACACCGCAACGAATCCAATCAGGACCCCACCAGTTAGCCCAGTCTTCTGCATTTGTATTGTAGTCGATAAAGCTGTGATATGTTTTGTTGTTTACATTCTGATGTGAATAGTATGCGTCTTCCCAGCCCGGTGCTACTGTGCCGTAACCATACTCTGCCATATCGTAAAGCGAGTTGTAACCTGAGTGGTTCATTACGATATCCATAATAACTCTGATGCCGTGCTCGTGAGCTGTGTCAACAAGAGTTTCAAACTCCTCGGCAGTACCGAAGTTTGCATCTGTCTGTGTGTAGTCGAGAACATAGTAGCCGTGGTATGAATAGTGAGCGTAACTTGGATTACCGTCGCTGCCTACCACATAACCGTGTGTCTGCTCATACGGAGCGGAAATCCAGATTGCGTTTACACCGAGGTTATTGAAATAACCATCTTCGATAGACTGTGTAACACCGGCAAAGTCGCCGCCGTGGAAGGTAGCTCTGTCATCAATATTAGAAACAACCTTACCGCTCTGGTCAAGACCTCTGTTGTATGAGTGGTCGTTTGATGTGTTTCCGTTTCTGAAACGGTCGGTTAAGAGAAAGTAAACCGATGCATTGTCCCAAGAAAAGTTATCCTTGCTCTTTGTTGTAGAAGCAGATACTTTTTCTGTAGTATCAACGGTAGCAGCACTTGCCACTGTTGAGAATGCAAAGGTTGTGCTTGACATAACGGTGCAAAGTGCAATTGCAACGCTTGTCGCTTTTAGCATTCCGTGCTTGTTCATTGGTTTGATTACTCCTTTCAAAATTAATTTAAAGGGCAATCTGCCCTATTTTTGAATTTCTGTCATAAATAATATTATCACATAATTATCAAAATTACCATAATTTTACTAATTAAAAAATAAATACGGCAATATTTACAAATAGTTTGAGCTGTTTATGTGTATTATGCCTTATGCTTTGTAAAATTAACGGAGTCGACTATGCTTATACGGTGCTTTATGTAAGGTCAAAAAAAGCAAAGGAACCCGACATAACAATCGGATTCCTTTTTGAAAAAATATATTATTTGTCGCCCGACTTAGTGATTAAACCTGCAATCAAGCCAAAGAATATTGCCGCAGAAATACCTGCCGCCGCACTTTTAAGTCCGCCCGTGAGAATACCGAGAGCGCCGTCCGCAGCAAGTCCCTCTTTTACGCCCTGACTCATCAAAAATCCGAAACCGCTGATAGGAACTGCCGCTCCTGCGCCCGCAAACTCGGCGAAGGGTTCGTAAAGTCCGACTGCGCCCAAAATCACACCTGCCACTACAAAGCCTGTAAGTATTCGGGCGGGAGTAAGTTTTGTTTTGTCAATTAAAATCTGACCGATTACGCAAATAAGTCCGCCTGTCCAAAATGCATTTATATAATCCATAACAATTCCTCTTTACAAGATTTTATTACCTTTAGTTATTTGCAAATGTGCGATTTTTATTCCGAAATGTGACAGAAAAATGAAAATTTGTGTAGCCGCTATGATTTTTCATAAAAAATATACACAAAACTGTTTTTATATAGTATAATATATGCTGTTGCGTTATGACTTTGCGGAGTACACAAAGTTTTTATATGCTTACTATTATTAAGGAGTGAACAAGTCACATGGTTGAGGTTAAAAAACTCACAAAAAATTACGGCAACATCAAAGCTGTCGATAATATCAGCTTTACTGTTGGCGAGGGCGAAATCCTCGGATTTCTTGGCCCGAACGGTGCCGGAAAATCTACCACTATGAATATAATCACAGGGTATATTTCTTCCACATCGGGCACAGTAACTATTGACGGAAAAGAAATACTTGAAAATCCGAAAGAGGCAAAGGCAAAAATCGGTTACCTCCCCGAAATTCCACCGCTTTACACTGATATGACGGTGAAAAAGTATCTTGAATTTATGTTTGACCTCAAAAAGGTTAAACTTCCTAAAAAAGAACACATTGAAGAGGTTATGCGACTTGTTCGTATTACCGAACAGGCAGACAGAATTATTAAAAACCTCTCAAAAGGTTATCGTCAGCGTGTCGGTTTTGCCCAGGCTTTGCTCGGCAATCCGCCCGTGCTTATTCTGGACGAGCCGACTGTCGGACTTGACCCTATGCAGATTATCGAAATCAGAAAACTTATTAAAAGTCTTGGCAAAAAGCATACCATTATATTATCTTCTCATGTGTTGTCGGAAATTTCAGCAACCTGCGACAGAATTCTTGTTATTTCAAACGGTAAAATAGTTGCCGATGCAAAGACAGACGAGCTTTCGTCTTCTACCGCAGGCGAAGAAAAACTTGCGCTTGTGGTCGAGGGTGCCGCTTCGGATATTATCTCTGCAATCAAAAACATTCCTGCGGTTATTCGTGTAAATAAAATCTCCGAAAAGAACGGCAACTCGGCAAAATATATGGTTGAGTACGAAAAAGATCACGACGTATGCCGTGATGTATTTAACGCAATGGCAAGAATCGGCTGTCCGATTCTTGATATGCAGTCGGGCAACGAAACACTTGAGGAAATGTTCCTTAAGCTTACTGCTAACGGCAATTATGACACAGTCGGAGGTAAAAAATAATGGTGGCAATTTTAAAGCGAGAGCTTTCTTCTTATTTTAATTCAGCCGTTGCCTATGTTGTAATGGCGGTATATTTCCTGTTTTCGGGCTTGTTTTTCAGTATGATTTGTATTGAAAACGATACTTCAAGCCTTTCCTATGTTTTCGGAAATATGTTTATTATTATTCTTTTTATAATTCCTATTATCACAATGAAGAGCTTTTCAGAGGAAAAGCGTCAGCGTACAGACCAGGCGCTCCTTACATCGCCTACAAGCCTTTTTGAAATTGTAATGGGCAAGTTCCTCGGAGCACTTATTCTCTTTGCAATATGCTCGCTTATCTTTGTTGTATATGCACTTGTAATTTCATTCTTCACTTCTCCCGACTGGGCGGTTGTGCTTTGTACCGTACTCGGACTTTTGCTTTTAGGCTCTGCTCTTATTGCAATTGACATTTTCATCTCTGTACTTACAGAAAGTATGATTATTTCCGCAGTTGCAGGTATGGGCGTAGGTCTTCTTATTTATATGCTAAGCAACCTTTCAAGCAACATCACCGTTGACTGGATCGCAACTATTGTTAAAAAAATTGATTTTCTTACATACTACACAAACTTTACATACGGTATGCTTAATCTTACAGACATTATATTCTTTTTAAGTGTTACGGGATTGTTCTTGTTCTTTACCGCCCGTGTACTTGAAAAAAGACGCTGGAGCTAAGGAGGTAAAGAGCAATGAGCGAATTGAAAAAAGACACCGTGGCAGAAAACACTGCCGAAGTTAAAACAAAAACAGACGACGATAAAGCGGCTAAGACCGAAAAAACCGAAAAGCCTAAGAAAGACAAGAAAAAGGGCGGATTTAAGAATTTCTTAAAATCAAGAAAAGCCCGCCACGGCTCAATTGCGGCGGCAATTGTTGCAATTGTAATCGCACTTGTTATCGTTCTCAACATAGTGGTTTCGCTTCTCGTTGGAAGATTCCCGAATATGGTTCTTGACTTTACCAAAGAATCTTCATTTGCACTTGAAAACGACACTATAGACTATGTTTCTCACATTGACAAAGACATTAAAATCACTGTACTTACAACAGAAGAAAAGTTTGAGGGTTCGGGTGCGTATTACATTCAGGCAAACAAACTCCTTGAAAAAATGGAGAGCGCATCAAACGGCAAAATCAAACTTAATTACATTGACCTTTCAAGCAATCCGTCTATTTCACAGAAATATGCAGACGCAGATTGGAGCAAAAACTCAAATATGATGATCGTCGAGTGCGGCGACCAGTACAGAGTGCTTACAATTGACGACTGCTTTGAATACGACAAGGATTACTATTCACAGTACGGCACTTACTATGTAACATCTTCACTTGTTGAGCAGGCCGTTGTTACAGCTATTCTCAATGTTACTACAGAAGACAAAGTTGTAGTTGATATGATTACAGGTAACCAGGAGCAGGATTCGTCGGCAATCAAAACTCTTTTACAGAACAACGCTTATCAGGTAAACGATGTTTCTCTCGCTACAGGCGACCTTGATGAGGACGCTAAGTTTGCAATCCTTTATGCACCGTCTGTTGACCTTGACGAAAGCACAGTCGAAAAGATTTCAAAGTGGCTTGACAATGACGGCAAATACGGCAGAAACCTTATCTTTATCCCTACAGAAAACAATGTAGACACTCCAAACATTGACAGTCTTTTAAACGAGTGGGGTATGCAGGTAAATCCGGGCTATGTTTATGAAACAAGCACAGACCGCCTTGTAAGCAACAGCTCACCGTACATCTTCACAGTTGACTACACAGACTACTACACAACAGGACTTAAAAATCCTAATATCCCTGTTGTAACACTCTTTGCAAGAAGCGTTACACTTTCGGATTCAAGCGTTTCACACGCACTTCTTACAACATCCACATCAGCAGGTATTTACCCGACAGACGCAGATGACACTTGGAATTACAAAAACGGCATTACAGGCGAAAATATTAATGTTGCCGCCGAGGGCGTTAAGTCAAATACAGACAACGCATCTTCAAAGGTAGTTGTTTTCGGTTCATATTCAATGTTTACTTCTGACATTATGTCATACAACAGCTTTAACAATTCAGGCTACTTTATGAATATGATTAACACACTTGCAGATAAGGACGATGCGGGTATTACCATTGAGGGTAAATCAATGCAGAATGCCGAGCTCGGAATTACCGATGCAACAACAAAGAACACTCTCTTCGTTATATTTGTAATCGTAGTTCCTGTTGCAGTTCTCGTAACAGGCATTGTAATGTGGTTACGCAGGAGGAACAAATAATGAAAAAGAATGTTAAGCTTCTTATTATAATCGCAGCCGCAGCAGTTGTGCTCGTAGGCGTAATGCTGTTGCTGATATTCCTGCCGAAATCAGGCGATAACGCAGACCCGATGGACAGCATTGACCCGGGTATTGATATGTCAACATCTGTTGATGGAAACGGTATGCACCAGGCAACCATCAAAACAAACGATAAGGGCGAAATTGAAAATAACAGCTACGGTACTTTGATTGATTATGTGCCTGCAAAGATTTCAACAATCAATGTTGAAAACACATCGGGTACACTCGACATAAAGTCCGAAACTCCCGTTGATGATAACGGCAAGACAGAAAAAACCATTTATACTCTTGTAGGCTTTGAAGATTTTGATTTGCAGACAGGCTACTCCGATGCAATCGCAAACGATGCTGCGGCACTTGATTTCAGCAAAGTAATCAGCCTTGACGGTGCAAAATCTTCGGAGTGCGGTTTTGACAATCCGAAAGCAACAGTCCTTGTTACATATACAGACAATACAAAGGCTAAATTCATTGTAGGCGGCGATGCTCCGTCATCGGCAGGAACATATGTAAAGTTCGGTACATCCGACACAATCTACCTTGTAGCAAGCGATGCCGTAGACTCGTTCTCATACAGCCTTACCGATATGTTCTCAAAGGCAATCAATGATGCCGCATCGGATACAGACAATTCACAGTTCAGCAAAATTACACTTTCGGGTAAAAACTTCCCGCAAGCCGTAGTTCTTGAACCGAACAACGACGGAAAGAACTCCGCTGCAACAGTTATCACTTCACCTAATAAGGCTTACGCAAGCGAAGATGCAAGCAGTAAGGTATCGGGTGCAATCAGAGGCTTGTATGCCAAGTCGGTAAAAATGGTAAAACCGTCCGACGCTCAACTCAAAGAACTCGGACTTGCAGATCCGTATGTAACTCTTGAGGCTGTGTATCCGGACACAACAATAAACCTTATTGCATCACAGCCTGACGGCTCGGGCAATGTAAACATTATGGAAAAGGGCGGAAAAGTTGTTTATTCAATGGCATCCGCAAACTTGCCTTGGGTAGATATGAGTTACGAAAAACTTTCGTCAGAGTATGTTCTCCATCCGCTTATGACGGCTGTTTCCACACTTACGGTAAACAACGGTTCCGACACTTATACCTTTGACATAGGCACAAAGGAAACCGCTACAACAAACGATGACGGCGAGGAATCAACTACAACCACAACATCTGTAATGTACGGTGACAGTGAGATTAACTCATCATACTTCTCAACATTCTTCCAGAACCTTACATTACTTAAGAAAAGCGACACAAGCAGTGACAAGCCAAGCGGAAAGGCGGTATTTACAGCCGAGTACAAATATACAGATGGCAGTACAGATACAGTTAAATTCTATGATGCAGACGGAAACAAATACCTTGCAGAGGTAAACGGCATAAGCGTAGGACACCTTTACAAGACAAATCCAAGTAAACTTATAGAACAGGTTAAAACTGTAGCAAATAATAAAGAGGTTTCAGACTTCGCAATATAATTTGTTATAATTAAACGCTGCACAGCCCGATTCAAGAAACGAATCGGGCTGTGTTTTTGCTCTTTGTAAAAATTATGGTTTAGCAAAGTGCTTTGTCAAGCAATTATAAAAGTTTGGTCGACCTTTTCAAAGGTTGTGGGTGTGGGCAAAGCCCACAAATACTTTCCGTTTATGCAATCTAACAATAGCCAAACAGCTTGCTGTTTGGCGGCTTGAACAAATAGGCGAAAGCCTTTGCGAGAGCAACAAAAGGAAATAAACATCATTTTCATAGTCAACGCAATGCGTTGACTATGTTTTTAGCATTTCTGTTTATAATGGCTGTCGCCTGTTTTAACAAACTTAGTTTTAGCACGCAAACAGCGACGCTGTTTGCGACCGAAGAATTGTTATATCGGAAGATAATTATGGGCGCTGCCCAAACCCGCAAGCCTTTAAAAAGGCTTGACCTAAATTTTTAATTATTTCGCTTAACTCGTGCGATACACCATAATTACCCGGCTTTTTATAAAGAACCTAAAAACCACAAAACGCAAAAACCGCCCGACATCACTATGCCGAGCGGTAATTTTTATATTAAATTATAAATTCTAAATTACTTATCCTGAGCAGCTGCTTTGATTTTCTTTGCAAGATGCGGAGCTGTAAGCTCAAACTTATCGAGAAGCTCAAGAGCAGGGCCGCTGTAACCAAAGCAATCGTTTACGCCAACCTTTGTTACCTTAACAGGATATTCCTCACTTACTACAGAACATACAGCGTCACCAAGACCACCGATTACATTATGCTCTTCAATTGTAATGATTCTGCCTGTTTCTTTTGCAGCCTTAACGATGATTTCTCTGTCGATAGGCTTGATTGTGTGAATATTAATAAGGCGAGCGTTAATGCCCTCTTCCTTAAGCTGCTTACAAGCCTTAAGAGCCTCATTTACACAAAGACCTGTTGCAATAACTGCCACATCGTCACCGTCAAGGAGTGTAATACCCTTGCCAAGTTCAAATGTATAAGTTTCAGGGTCGTTAAAGCTCTCAATAGCAAGTCTGCCAAGACGGATATATACAGGACCGTCATACTCGATAGCTGCCTTTGTTGCAGCCATCATCTCATAGTGGTCGGCAGGGTTGATAACTACCATACCCGGAATTGTACGCATAATACCGATATCCTCAAGGCACTGGTGAGTTGCACCGTCTTCACCTGTAGAAATACCTGCGTGGCTGCCTGCAATCTTAACATTAAGGTGCGGATAAGCAACCGAGTTTCTGATCTGCTCAAATGCTCTGCCTGTTGCAAACATTGCAAATGATGCCGCTACAGGAATTTTGCCTGCTGCCGCAAGACCTGCCGCAACGCCTACCATATTGCCCTCGGCAATACCGCAGTCGAAAAATCTTTCGGGAAATTCCTTTTTAAAAATACTTGTCTTTGTTGCCGCTGCAAGGTCAGCGTCAAATACAACGATGTCCTTGTTAGTCTTAGCAAGCTCGCAAAGTGCCATACCAAAGCTCTCACGAGTAGCAATTTTCTTTGATTCAGCCATTAGCAGTTGCCCTCCAATCTGTCAATTTCAGCCTGAAGCTCGGCTGTAGCCTGCTCGTACTGCTCTTTGTTAGGAGCAGTGCCGTGCCAGCCAACCTGATTTTCCATAAATGAAACGCCCTTGCCCTTTACTGTCTTTGCAAGGATAGCAACAGGCTTGCCCTTAACTTCTCTTGCCTTGTTAAGTGCGTCCTCAATCTGATTGAAGTCATGACCGTCTATCTTAAACACTTCAAAACCAAAACTCTCAAACTTTTTGTCGAGCGGCTCAATGCCTGCAACTTCGTCAACTGTACCGTCAATCTGTAAACCGTTCTGGTCAACGAAAATCACAAGATTGTCAAGCTTATTGTGAGCGGCAAACATAGCAGCCTCCCATACCTGACCTTCTTCAACCTCGCCGTCACCGAGTACAGAATATACACGATAGCTCTTGTTGCTGATTTTTGCGGAAAGCGCCATACCGCAAGCCGCAGAAATACCCTGTCCGAGTGAGCCTGTGCTCATATCAATGCCGGGTGTACCCTTCATATCGGGGTGACCCTGTAACATTGCGCCTACATGACGGAGCTTTGAAAGCTCGTCCCATTCAAAATAGCCCTTAAGTGCAAGAACCGCATAAAGGCTTGGGCAACAATGGCCCTTTGAAAGAACAAAACGATCTCTGTCCTCCCACTTAGGATTCTTAGGGTCAACATTCATTTCCTTAAAGTAGAGATATGTGAAAATATCCGCTGCCGAAAGGCTACCGCCCGGATGTCCCGACTTAGCACAAAAAGTGCCGAGAATTGCTCCCATTCTTGCCTTTGTTGCAAGGATTTGGAGCTGCTTGATTTCTGAACTGTCCATTCCATTATCCTCCTGATTAACCTTAATATAAGTAATCAATTTCATATACATAGTAACATAATTGCAATAATTTATTTTTCGATATTGGAATTAAACCGCATTTTCATTAATTATGTCGGAACTTTCTTTAATTATTTTTACAACAGACTGAAATTGCAGATTATTTGTTTGTATTTTTAGTATAATTTTCAAAAAATTACGGCATAAATTGTAGCTTTTCCCTCTCGGTAGCTTGAATATTTTTGCCTATCGTGTTACAATAAAATATATTGCTTTTTGACTTTATCAGTTAAAAATGCAAAAAGGAGATTTTTTAAATGGAATATACATTTTCCGACAGGGTTTCTAACCTTAAGCCAAGTGCAATCAGAGAAATTTTTAAATATGCGGCAGACCCCGAGGTTGTTTCGCTTTCTGCGGGCAACCCTTCCCCCGATGCCTTTCCCGCAAAGGAAATAGCAGAGATTTCCGCAAAAGTTCTTGCCGAAAATCCTATTTCCGTATTACAGTACAGCGTAAGCGAGGGCTACACTCCCCTGCGCCGACACCTTACCGAATATATGAAAAAAGAACATAACATCGGCAGAGAGGGTGACGATATTTTAATCACCACAGGTGCACAGCAGGTTATGGATTTATGCTCAAAGGCTCTTGTAAACGAGGGTGATGTTGTTATTTGCGAAGCGCCGTCTTTTATCGGTTCACTCAACACATTCAGAAGTTACAACGCAAAACTTGTCGGCGTTCCCGTTGAGCCTGACGGAATGAGCATTACCGCCCTTGAGCAGGCACTTAAAGACAACAAAAACGCAAAATTTATTTATACAATACCAAATTTTCAGAATCCGTCGGGCGTTACAATGAGCCTTGAAAAACGCAAGGCTGTTTATGAGCTTGCAAAAAAGTACGGCGTTCTTATTCTTGAGGACAACCCTTACGGAGATTTAAGATACAGCGGCGAATTTATCCCAAACATCAAGAGCTTTGACGAGGACGAAATCGTAATTTACTGCGGTTCGTTTTCAAAGGTAATTTCACCGGGTATGCGTGTTGCTTACTGCATTGCGCCAAAGCAGATTTTCCAAAAACTCGTAGTATGCAAGCAAGGCAGTGATGTTCACACCAATATTTGGTCGCAGTATGTTTGCGATGAGTTTATTACAAAATATGACTTCAACGCACATCTTGAAAAATTACGCAAGCTATACACTAAAAAAGCACAATTCTGTATGGATTTGCTCGACAAATACGCAAGTCCCGCAATTACTTATCATAAAATTGACGGCGGACTTTTCATTTGGTGCGACCTGCCCGAAAGCATTGATATGCCGTCATTCTGCAAAGAAGCCGTGCTCAAAAAGGTATGCGTAGTACCGGGCAATGCATTTCTTACAGACGAAAACGAAAAGTGCAACAGCTTCAGAATCAACTTTTCAACACCGACCGACGAACAGCTTGAAAAAGGCATTAAGATACTCGGCGAGCTGGCAAACAGCAAGCTGAAATAAAGGAGAATATTTATGGAAAACGAAAAGAAACAAATCGCATTCAGTGCCATTCAACCGAGCGGCACAATAACACTTGGCAACTATCTTGGTGCTATCCGCAATTGGGTTACTATGCAGAACGAGTACAACTGCATTTACGCTCTTGCCGATTTACACACCATTACGGTAAGACAAGAGCCGGCTCAAATGAGAAAAAATATTCTCGACGCATACGCATCAATTCTTGCTTGCGGAATTGATACAGAAAAGAGCCTTTTCTTCATTCAGAGCCATGTGCACACACACGCCGAAATGGCATGGGTGCTCGACTGCTACACACAGTTCGGTGAGCTTTCAAGAATGACACAGTTTAAGGACAAGTCGGCAAAGCACGCAGACAACATAAATGCAGGCTTGTTTACATATCCGTCACTTATGGCAGGCGACATTTTGCTTTATCAGGCAGATAAAGTGCCCGTAGGTGCAGACCAGCAGCAGCACATTGAGATTACAAGAGACATTGCAACCCGTTTTAACGGTCTTTACGGCAATGTCTTCAAAATTCCCGAAGGATTTATTCCAAAGAACGGCGCAAGAGTAATGAGCTTGCAGGACCCAACCAAGAAGATGAGTAAATCGGACGAAAATGTAAACGGTTGCGTACATCTTCTTGATACACCTGAGGCAATTATGCGCAAATTCAAGCGTGCGATTACTGACAGCGAGGCTCATGTTCACTACGGCGAGGGCAAAGACGGAATCAATAACCTTATGGGTATTTACAGCACAATCACAGGTCTTAGCTTTGAGCAGATTGAGCACGACTTTGAGGGCAAGGGATACGGCGACTTTAAGACAGCTGTCGGCGAGGCAGTTGTAGAAGAACTCCGTCCTATTCGTGAGCGTTATGAGTCATATATCAAGGATAAGGCTTACCTTGAAGAGTGCTACCGTAAAGCGGATGAAATTGCACTTAAAATCAGCAGTCGTACAATGAATAAAGTTATGAAAAAGATTGGCTTTATCTTATAATATTATTTAGATTAAGCGTATTTTAATGATAAAATATTGTTTTTACTAAAACAAAATAATATCGTCCGAGTTTGACCTTTGCTGCAAATTCGGACGATTTTTATTGTATAATAAAT
>SKEU01000973.1_pt1 | contig 15942 bp, 21 predicted proteins | sample 4819571 | NCBI WGS metagenome assembly SKEU01 (sample SAMN11008801, study PRJNA524170) | human gut metagenome | biome: Human fecal sample; material: Feces; isolation source: fecal sample from pouch patient p8, p16 | host: Homo sapiens | place: Israel: Tel-Aviv | collected 2015-06-23
GCATCGACATCAAAATCGCGCCCTTTACCAAGAGCGAAAACGTGCATATCCCTGTCGTACTGAGCAGAGCCGGGTTCCACGACATGGTCTATAACGACTTCTTTGTCGGCGAGGGTGCAGACGTGACCATCGTGGCCGGATGCGGCATCCACAACTGCGGCGACTGCGACTCCGAGCATGACGGCATCCATACCTTCTACATCGGCAAAAACGCGAAGGTTCACTATATCGAAAAGCACTACGGCGAGGGCGACGGCAGCGGCACGCGCGTGATGAACCCCACCACGATCGTCTACCTTGACGAGGGCGCGAGCATCCAGATGGAGACCGTGCAGATCCGCGGCATCGACTCCACCGTGCGCAAGACGAAGATCGTCTGCGGCAAGGACGCCGAGGCCGTCATCACCGAGCGCCTTCTCACTCACGGCAAACAGCACGCCGAGAGCGACATGGAGATCGAACTCAACGGTGAAGATGCGCGCGGCCGCGTCATTTCCCGCTCCGTCGCGCAGGATGAATCGCAGCAGGTCTTCCACCCCGTGGTCGTCGGCAACAGCAGGTGCTTCGGCCATGTGCAGTGCGACTCGATCATCATGGGCAAGGCCAAGATCGAATCCATTCCCGCCATCACGGCGAATTCGACCGACGCACAGCTCATCCACGAGGCCGCCATCGGCAAGATCGCAGGCGACCAGCTCTTAAAGCTCCAGACCCTTGGTCTCACCGAGGAGGAGGCCGAAGACACGATTCTCAAGGGCTTCCTCGCCTGAAAAATTTGATAGGAACCGACGAAAAAGCGCGACGCCCGAGATCGGGCATCGCGCTTTTTCTGTTGCTGTGTTGGTTCAATCGGTGAAATCAGGATAACCGTCTTTGAGAGACTCATCGTAGATCGCACGCTCGCCGCCGATGAATTTGGGACGCGTCCGCGCGGCCAGCACAATGGCCTGACCGATGCGGTTCTGCTTCAAGCGAACGGGAACGGCGACCTTTTTGAGGTGCATGCCGATCAGCGTGCCGCCGATGTCAAGTCCGGCGTCGGCGTGTATCTCTTCGAGCGCCACGGGATGGCGGAACGCTTTGTACGCGGCCGTCGCAAACGAGCTGCCCGCCTTGGGCTGAGGCAGGACGTTGACGATCTCGCCGTTCGGCACAGCCTCGTGCTCCACGATCAGCGCGCGGTTCAAATGCTCGCAGCACTGGGCCGCGAGGTAGAGCCCGCGCTCCTCTATGAGCGGGTATATGGCCTCGACGACGGCCTCAGCCGCCTCGGGTGTGCTGCCCTTGCCTATCCTGCTGCCCATTATCTCGCTGGAAGAGCAGCCGACGACCACCAGGCTGCCCGGTCTGGGTGCGGCGAGCTCCAGCAGCTCCTGCATTGCGGCGCGGGCCTGTTCTTTTATTTCATCGTACATGACTAAGCATCTCCATTTCGCTTTGATTATTTATATTTTACCACGCTGCTGAGTGTTTGACAACGGGGCCGGACCGGAGTATTATTGTTTTCATATATTCAGCAATGCGAGGTCCTTGACATGAAAAAGCTGCTTTCCGCCGCCCTGGCCGCGGCCATGCTCCTCTCCCTTGCCGCCTGCGGGACCGTGCCGCCCGAGCCCTCGGGTCTGCCCGACCCCACCACCGACGTCACGCCCGCGCCTACGCCCACTGCCACGCCGGAGCCGACGCCCACTCCCCTGCCCTACGTCAACCCCCTCAGCGGCGAGCCGATGGAGGAGGACATAAGCGCGAACCGGCCCTTTGCAATAATGATAAACAACATCCAGCAGGCCCTGCCCCAGTGCGGCGTCTCCAATGCCGAGATCATCTATGAGATACCCGCCGAGGGCGGCGTCACGCGCATGATGGCCATATTCACGGACATCAGCGACGTTGAGAAGATAGGCAGCCTGCGCAGCATCCGACCCTATTACGCCGACGTCGGCATCTCCTACGACGCCATCGTCATCCACGCGGGCGGCAGTCAGGAGAGCTACACCGAGATGAGCGGCTACGACGTGGATCACCTCGACGGCGTGCTCGGCACCTATGTCGAGGGCGCGTTCTACCGCGACCCGGACCGCATGCACTACGGCATAGAGCACAGCCTCTTCTCCATCGGCGCCAAGCTGATAGAGGCCGCCGAGGATGAGGGCTTCTCCCTCACGCACGAGGGCGGCGCCTATGATTACGGCCTCACCTTCTCCGAGGACGCCGTCGACCAGTGCACCGGCGAGGCGACGTATGCCGAGATAGGCTACAACAGCTTCAAGACCACCAGCTTTGAGTATAACGACAACAACGGGCTCTACTACGCCTATGAATACGGCTCCGAGTACGTGGACGACGCAGCGGGCGTGCAGATGACCTTCAAGAATCTGCTCTTCCTCACGACGGACGTCTCCGTCATCGACGACGCGGGCCGCCTCTCCGTGCGCACCACGGGCACGGGCGAGGGCTACTTCGTCTGCGGCGGCAAGTGCGTCGAGATAACCTGGGAGCGCGAGAGCAACACGGAGCCCTTCCACTATTACCTCAAGGACGGCACACCGCTCGACCTCGGCATAGGCACGACCTATGTCGGCATCCGGCCGGGATACGGCTCTTCCGTGAGCTTTGTAAAAGAGGAGGAATAAGGCTTGTCACGCACAAAGAAATCCCTGCTTGCACTGCTGCTGTGTTACCTCATCTGGGGTCTGCAGCCGCTCTACTGGAACCTGCTCGGGCAGTTTGACGCGCTCTTCGTCCTCTGCGGCAGGATAGTCATGAGTGCGATATTCACCTGGCTCTTCCTCATCTGCACCGGCCGCCTCAAGGAGCTGCTGGCCACCTTCCGCAACCGCGCGCTGATGAAATATCTCGTGCCCGCCGCGGTGTTCATCTGCGCCGACTGGGGGCTCTACAACTGGGCCGTCATGAACGGGCACGTGCTCGACGTCTCGCTCGGCTACTACATGAACCCGATGGTCATGTTCATAATCGGCCTCGTGCTCTTCCGCGAGCGCGGGCATCTGCTCGAGTACATCTCCGTCGGCGTGGCCACGCTGGGCGTGCTGATAAGCACGGTGCATTACGGCTCCTTCCCCATCGTGGCGGTGCTCTGCGCCTTCTCCTGGCCGCTCTACGCCACGGTCAAGAAGGCCGCGAATTCCGACCCGATAATCAGCATCGCCGTGGAGACGACGCTGCTGACGCCCTTTGCCATCATCGCGTCTATCATCTTTTTCCGCGGCGAGGGCGGCATGGCCTCCATCGACCTCTCCGGCTCCGTGCTGCTGGTGCTCTCCGGCATAGTCGCGGCGACGCCGATGATACTCTACACCTACGTCGTCAACGACCTGCCCTTCAAGGTCGTGGGCATCATGCAGTACACCAGCTCGACCATCACCTTCATCTGCGGCATACTCTTCCTCAACGAGAGCGCGACGCCCTCCAAGCTCATCATGTTCGGCTTCATCGTCGTCGGACTCATCATCTTCACGGCCGGCAGCTTCAAACGGCAAAAGGAGGCCCTTCCGGACCACGCGGGCTCCAAATGATGCGAGGCAGGGTGCGTTTTTCGCGCGCCCTGCCCTGTTTTTATGCTGTGCAACTGCCGGTTGCTAAATTTTAAAGGCCGCTTGGTTGACCTTCCTGCGGCGCGGCGGGTATACTCGCGATATAATGACCCAGGAGGTACAACTGTTCATGGCGCTTTCAGAAACTATATACCGGCTCCGGACGGAGCATGGGCTCTCTCAGGGCGACCTGGCCGCGGAGCTGGACGTCTCCCGACAGTCCATATCCAAGTGGGAAACCGGGGTATCACTTAGTTAAAGATACCACATCAATCCCACGCTGACTTTTGCTCAACCGATACAGCCGGAGGGCTGGATAACAAGAAAAGGCGGTATGCGCCCCGTGGAGGGGGAGCATACCGCCTTTTCTTGTGGGGGTTTCCAAAGGGGGCAACGCCCCCATTTGGCACACGACTTTGCGAAGCAAAGTGTAGTGTGTTATACGCTCTGTCGGCGTTGCTGTGAAAATGCCGTTGCCGCCGGGGAGGGCAAGGGCATTTGAAGCGGCAGGAAAACAGGGCTGTGCTTGTGTGGCGTAGAGCCGTAAGCACAGGTCTGGTTTCAACAGCAGACTGGGCGTATATGAAAGCCCCCGTCCCTCGTCCTACGCTCCGACTTGTGGACAAAGTGTCCCGAAGTTGTGGCCACACTCCCGGAAAAGTAGCAGGACAGCGGGCAACCGTCAAGACTGAAATGAACGGGGTTACACCCGGCCTTGACCGCCGCCCGCCGCCCCGCTGGATGGGTGGACAAGGCGGCCAATCCCTCAAAGTGCTTGTCCGCGCTCTTTCTGATTTTGAGGTATTCAGTTTTTCAAAATTGAATAATCAAAATAAATTTTTTCGATTGAAAAAATTTTATTTGTTATCATCTTCAATGCCATATTTTTTCTTTTGCCGAATCACATAATTACTGATTTTTTCATCATATAGTGGATACTGGTAATCCAACTGGCATGCCACTTCTGACGAAACCTCCCGGAACAATGCCATACATTGTTCAAAGGATTCCCACATATGGGGATAGGAATCCATATTATAAGTGGACATAAGTCGTTCCCACAATTCCTCTGGGGCATATTGCTTCATAAATTTATAGTTTTTTCCCAAACTGAAATGAAATCCCTGTTTGATACCAATCAGCCAGGAAATCATGCGAAGCAATTCTTTTCGTACTATATCATTCATATGGTCAATAGCAAAAAGAATTTCTTTGCGGCATAAGCCCTTTACTACATATGTTGTAGTATTCCAAAATTCATTACAGCAATCGTCAAACATTCTTTGAGTAGGCTTCTGCAAGTGGTAGTCTATATCCGTTGGTATTGGCGGCTTTACGATACGGTTGTCTTTATCCAACAGTAACTTTACCAGTTTATCCCATGTAAAATACTCGTCTATCAGTTCCAGCGGCAGCAAAGTTAAATCTATCTTAACATCATCAGTAAACAGCATTAAATATGAAAATCCCTTTTCTACAGCTGGAAATAATTCCATATCTTCCGGCTTTTGCAGAATCAACCTTTCACCAAATATATCTAGCCATTTATCATCACTTGTGAAGCTGTCCATATCCGTAACAAAAAAAGTAATATCAAAATCCTGAAAATCATCAGGCGGAATATTTGTATTTGTTCTAGATCCTTCCAAAGTAACCATGCGAATGCGTTTGTCTGTTTTTGCAAAATTCAAAACAATATCATAAACTTCCTTTTCTGATCTCATTTTTATCTCCTCCAATTATTGAAATAGGTGTGAAACCATTTTAGGGCTTTCCCGCCTTGATTACCCTTTAGCAAAGACGGGCGGGACTGTCAACGGCGGCGCATGAAATGCGCCGTTCATCTTGACCGTTGACTGGCTCGGCTGGCTTTGCTATTTTCTCGATGAAAAACAATTTATTCGTACTTATTTCCATCATTGTCATAGTAAGCCACATGAATGGAATACTCTTTTTCTGGGTTTTTAATTGAGATAATATCCATATCATCTGTGTTGTATCTCAATGTATCTTGCACTTGTCCATTTATTGTATAAGTGATTTCAGCATACTCTGTTTTAGCACCATTAAACCAAATTAAATCATACCATTCTCCGTTTATTGCAACGCCACCGACAATAATCTCATCACTATTTCGGTTTGTTGATGTACTAAATTTGTAGTCTCCATTTCCTGTTGGTTCAAAGATAGCAAGTGTAGATTTATTATCTGTACTGTATGCTCCACTCACGATATAACCGCCAAGTTCCAGTTCTTTTGCGATAGTCCATTCATTCCCTTTTGAAATTGCGGTGTTCAATATGCTTTCTCTGCTGGTAATGGTATCTCCTTTGGGAGTTAAACTAAAGAAATATAAAAAAGCGGCAGCAACGCAAATAACAGTCGCTGAAATTATCAGTAACCACTTTTTCATAACCAATACCTCCATATAATCTGATTTATTATTCTCTTACTTGCGTCCCCGCTGCGGCTTTGGATTTTTCAGCAAATCCGATTTCTGTGCAATCTTTTTCAACCACTTCTTTTCTTCCTCTGACAGTTTCCCATAGTTCAGCTTGAGCCGCTTACAGATAAATGCCATAGCCGCCTGCTCCGGGTCGCTGTCCTCTCTGGTGGTTTCCTCTGCGGTCTGCAAAAAATCTTCCAGAGGATTGTCCTCCGGGACGCTGAAAAAATCGTCCTTGTGGGCTTCCCGCAGGTCGAAGGCTATCTTGTTTATGTCCTGCTGTATCACATAGCGGCAAAAGCTGTCATCGTCAATATGGGCGGCGATAAGCTGTCGCAGCTGCGGGTCAGTCAAGCCGGGATTGTGTTGTTTCATAATCGTTGCACTCACAGCGTCCACAATGGCGTTTGCGCTCTGCACCTGCTTTCCCGCTACGCCGTTCACATAGATTTCAAGGTCGGCCATGAGCCGGGGAAAATCCGGGTGGGTCGCCAGTTCACACAAAAGGGAATTGTCCACCAGCCCGCTTTTCAATAGTTCAATCATATCATCACTCAAACGCAGGTCTGCAAGATCGGCGTTTGGGTGATTTTTTGTTTGAGAACGGCCCAGCAGATAATCAACAGTCACTTCGTAAAACTTTGCTAACTCAATAAGGGCATAGTGGCTGATGTCTTTGAACTTGTCCCCCTCATAACTGCCCAAAGCAGACTTGGAGAGATGGGTCTGCTCCGCAAGTTGTTCCAATGTCAGCCCACGCTCCACACGCAGGTCTTTTAGCCGTTCCTGTATGGATAACTCCATGCTCTCCCTCCTTGTCTGCCCGATAAATTAGGATTTAACGCTCATATTTCATAGGGGTGTATCTCATACCATCAGATACTTGTTCAAGGTCCAAGTCCACAAAGCCCAACTTATGATAGACAGGAACTGCATACGGAGAAGAATTAACTGTAATGACTTTACTTTGACTATTTTCACAAAGATATTCCCAAAGTTTTCTACCAATACCTTGTCTATGATACTGGGATTTAACGAAGAAACAACAAATATGTTTTCGGTTATCGTTTGTAGCAATAACGCCTTTTAACTCTTTATTATCGTACGCTCCCCAAAATTCTAAAGTTTTAAGTATTTCTTTATTATCTATAAAATCTTTGAATGACTGAATACCTTCCTCTGAATAATCAGGAGCTTCAAATTGTAGAAATGTTGACCAAATTAGGTCAATGGCATTGGTAAGTTGAATTTCATCTATTTTTTTATTTCCATACATAACATCTCCCCAAATTCCAATTTGTCACTCTGTACTTATTATTTTACCACAATTCCGAGAGCGTGGAAATAGCCTGTTTCTTAAGCCGATTTCCCACCTTTCGGATATACGGAACGGGCGGTCATTTAGGTGTAGACTTAGGGTAGTTCATCGATGGACAGCACCTTGAAAACAGAATGACCGTCCGAAAAGGGATACCCCGGCTGGGGAAGCACCGCAAGGAGCCGGACTTCGGGACAAAATGTCCCGAAGTATGGGGAGCGTGCCAACGCCGGAACACGCCGCAGGAATGGGGCAGGAAACCTTTTCGGGGGAACGGCAACGGAAAGCAAAATGGAGGGAACGCATGAGAGATAACCCCTATAAAGACTTGCCGCCGCTGGAACGCAGGCCGGACGGTTCCCTTTACCGCATGACACCGGCGCAGAGGAAACAGGCGGCCAGCCTGATACGCCGGGAGTGCTGTTGCTGTGAGGACGGCAACTGCATTGTCCTTGATGATGGGGACACCTGCACCTGCCCGCAGATGGTTTCTTTCTCAGTCTGCTGTAAGTGGTTCCGCTGGACGGTCTTGCCGCTGGACGGGACGCTGGAAGCGGAAATTTTCCGGGATAAGGACTTGAAACGCTGTGCGGTCTGCGGCGGCGTGTTCGTCCCTAAATCCAACCGGGCAAAATACTGCCCCGGCTGCGCCGCCAGAGTTCACAGGCGGCAGAAAACCGAAAGTGAACGGAAAAGGAGGTCTGCTGTGGACAGTTAGGAGTGAAAAAAGCCTTGATTTATCAGGCTTTGCAAGCCCCAAACCGGGGCGGGTGGTATAAAGTATCGCCCACCCCGGAAAACGGGCTTCTAACCGTCCACAAAACACCCTATGACAAACACGATTTATATCCATCAGCCGGAAAAGGCGTTCAGCTTCACCCGGCTCCCGAATTTTCTCTTTGAAGCCCCCACATTCAAGCCCCTGTCCAACGAGGCAAAGGTTCTGTATGCCTTTATCCTGCGCCGGACAGAGTTATCCCGCAAGAATGGGTGGGCGGATGACTGCGGACGGATTTTCCTGTATTACCCCATCTGCGAGGTGGTTGACCTGCTCCATTGTGGGCGGCAGAAAGCGGTGAATACCCTGCGGGAACTGCAATACGCCGGACTGGTGGAGATCCAGAAGCAGGGCTGTGGAAAACCCAACCGCATTTTCCCAAAATCCTATGAAGCGGTTCCAAACACCGACTTCAAGAAATCCCGTTCTGGTACACCGGAGGACTGAAAACCGTACCCATGAAGTACGGAAATCACTCTTGAGAAGTACGAAAACCGGACGGTATATAGAAATACAAAGATTAAAATGATTTATTTATATCCATTCCATTCCTATCGTATCAGAGATAATTCCGGCGGGATTTTCCCTGTGGAAAACCCCGGATAGGAAAGGAATGGGGAAAGGAGTAGAATGGCACAGCACGCAATTTTGCGTTTTGAGAAGCACAAGGGCAACCCGGCAAGGCCGCTGGAAGCCCATCACGAACGGCAGAAAGACCAATACGCCAGCAACCCTGATATTGACACCAGCCGGAGCAAATACAACTTCCATATCGTCAAGCCGGAGGGACGCTATTACCACTTCATTCAGAGCCGGATTGAGCAGGCCGGGTGCCGAACCCGCAAGGACAGCACACGGTTTGTCGATACGCTGATAACCGCCAGCCCGGAGTTTTTCAAGGGGAAATCCCCAAAGGAGATACAGGCGTTTTTCCAGAGGGCGGCGGATTTCCTCATTCACCGGGTAGGACGGGAAAATATCGTGTCGGCGGTGGTACACATGGACGAGAAAACACCCCACCTGCATTTGACCTTTGTTCCGCTGACAAAGGACAACCGCCTGTGCGCTAAGGAGATTATCGGCAACCGGGCAAACCTGACGAAGTGGCAGGATGATTTTCACGCCTACATGGTGGAGAAATATCCCGACTTGGAGCGTGGGGAGAGTGCCAGCAAGACAGGCCGGAAGCATATCCCCACCCGGCTTTTCAAACAGGCGGTTTCTCTCTCCAAACAGGCCAGAGCCATTGAAGCCGCCCTTGACGGCATTAACCCACTGAACGCCGGAAAGAAAAAAGAGGAAGCCCTCTCCATGCTGAAAAAGTGGTTCCCGCAGATGGAGAACTTCTCCGGGCAGTTGAAAAAGTACAAGGTCACGATCAATGACCTGCTGGAAGAAAACAAAAAGCTGGAAGCAAGGGCAAAGGCCAGTGAAAAAGGCAAGATGAAAGACCGCATGGAACGGGCAACGCTGGAAAGCGAATTACACAATCTCCGCAATTTCGTTGACCGTATCCCGCCGGAAGTGCTGGCGCAGGTGAAACGGCAACAACGGTACACGACAAAGGACAGGTGATAGTATAAGCAGAAATTTTCGCCGCTCCTGTGCGGCATTGTACCTTGAAAACTGAATATGGAGGACACTGGATGGCAAAAAGCGAAAGCGATATTTTTACACCCCGGACAGGGCAGGTCATACAAGCAGAGAACGGCACGCAGTATTTTGTATGTGGGAACAACCGTATAAAAATCTCCGAACACTTCGCCGCAGGCGGGAAGCCCCTCGGTGATCTGATTGTAGATGTGGTGCGGCATACCGCAGAAAAAGCCGCTTCAACCTGATAGCCCATCATTGATAACACGCCCACGCTTATGATATAATTGCCATAGAGCAAAAGTATTGTAAGCGTGGGTTGTTTCTTTAGAAGGAGGATTTTTAACGGTGAAACAACCTTACAATACTACGATTTACAACACGGCGCTTTATATGAGATTGAGCCGGGACGATGAAAACTATGGTGACAGCGTAAGCATTGAAACACAGCGGACAATCCTGCAACAGTACGCAAAGGAACAGGGACTTCATGTAGTCGGTGAGTATGTGGACGATGGCTGGTCGGGGACGAACTTTGAACGCCCGGATTTTCAGCGCATGATGGACGATGTGGAAGCCGGAAAAGTAAACTGCATTGTCACGAAAGACCTTTCCCGTTTCGGGCGGGAACATGTGATGATGGACTACTATCTGGAATTTCTGTTCCCGGAAAAACGGGTGCGCTATATCGCCGTTGCGGAGAATGAGGACACAGAGAAAGGGCTTTCCGATTTTGTCCCGTTCAAAAACCTGTTCAATGAATGGTTTGCGAAAGATACAAGCCGCAAGGTAAAGGCCGCTTTCAAAGCGAAGTTTGCCACAGGACAGCGTATCGGTGCCTATGCTCCCATCGGGTACAGGAAGCACCCGGAAATCAAAAACAAGCTGATAATCGACGAGGAAACCCGCTGGATAGTGGAGAAGATTTTTGACCTTGCCATTCATGGCAGAGGGGCAGCCAGTATCACAAGAATACTGATTACGGAAAAGGTTCCCACGCCGGGATTTATCAACTTCCAGCGTGACGGGACTTTTGCAAACATCTATGCGGGTGCGCCGGAGGAAAAAAGTTACGCATGGACGATAGCCCAGGTCAAGAGCATTATGAAAGATGAAACCTATATCGGCCATACCATCCACTACCGGGAAACGAACATTTCCTTTAAGAACAAGCGGAGGGTACGCAAGCCCCAAAGTGAATGGGTGCGGGTGGAGAATACGCAGGAGCCGATTATCAGCGAGCAGGTTTTCCGGCAGGTACAGGAACAGATAGCAAACCGCCGCAGGAAGTGCAAGGATGGTACAACGCAGATTTTTTCCGGATTGGTAAAATGTGCGGATTGCGGCTGGTCGCTGTCCTATGGGGAGAACAGGCAGAACAGCAAGCCTTACGGCCATTATCATTGTAGCAAGTACGGACAGGGCACACGCCAATGCTCCATGCACTATATCCGCTATGATGTGCTTTACGCCTATGTCCTCTCCCGTCTGCAATACTGGTCGGGGCTGGTACAGCATGATGAAGAACGGCTCTTGAAGCGGCTGTTAAACGCCAATGACAAGGGACAGGCCGCCGCAAGAAAGAAGCAAGCCGCAGAGTTGAACAAAGCGGAGAAGCGGAAAGCCGAAGTCGATACCCTGTTTGCCCGGATGTATGAGGACTGGGCGGCGGGGCGTATCACGGAATACAACTTCTCTATGCTGTCCGGGAAGTACCAAAGCGAACAGGCTGAACTGGACGAAAAGATTGAGCGGCTTCAATCCGCTATCGCCACTGAAAGCCAGAACGCCGCAGACGCAGAAAAATGGATTGCCTTGATGAAAGAGTGCGTCAATCCAACAGAACTGACCGCTGAACTTTTGAATACGCTGATTGAAAAAATCGTTGTCCATGAAGCGGTCAAAGGTGAGGACGGAAGCCGGGAACAGGAGGTAGAAATCTTCTACCGCTTTATCGGCAAAATTGATTAAATGACACCAATATCTTTAACTATGTGATACCGGAAGCTCGGTACCGGAGCTGGATAAGCTCGTGGCGATGAGCCGGCTCTTCGGCGTGACGCTCGACGAGCTGGTGCTCGGCGTGGCCCAATCGGACGGCGCTGAGAGCGTCAAGGCTCCGGAGCCGGAGGCAAAGCCGGCGGAGCGCGGCCGGTCCATTACCCAGACCATAGTGGGCGCGGTGCTGCTCGCCGTGGGTGCACTGGCCTTTTTCCTCGTGACCCTGCTCGGCGGAGTGCTCACGGGGCTGGTTCTGGCCCTGCCCTTTCTGCTCTGCGGCGTCATCTGCCTTGCGGTCCGGCGCGGGGCCGGGCTCTGGTGCGCGTGGCTGCTGTTCGTCTGTTTTGAGAGCTACATCTGCTATGCAACCGGCTACTTCAGCCCCTTCGCTGTGCTGAGGATGATACTGCTCGTGCCGGTCGCGTCGTCACACTACATTCTGCTGGCCGTATGGGCCGTCATCTATGCCGGTCTGCTGGCCGGGACGGCGCTTTACTTTGCCGGGCGGCCGGTCCTTTCGCCGAAGCGGGAGGCACGGCTGGCCCTGGCGGCGGCGCTGGTCTTTGCCGCGACGTTTTTGTTGGGGCTCCTGGGAGGGCTGCCTCGTTTTGTGCTGCTCGTTTTCCCGTTCGTCCGCTATGTCATGTTCACTGTGCTCGTCACGGTGGGGCTCAGGTATCTGCGGGCGAGAAAGCGTAAATAAATTTGACCCGGGCGCGGTTCACACCGTGTCCGGGTCTTTTAGTGCCCTTATCCTGATGCCAGAGTCTGCCACCAGATACACCGAGCCGCCCACGGCCATGGCCGCGAGGACGGCGGCGAAGATCATGTTCATGTCCCGCTCCATGCTGGAGCCGTTTCCGAAGGCCAGGAACATCGCGCCCTGGAGGAAGAACAGCGCCACCAACGCCGTCATCAGCGTCAGAGCGTTAGCCGCGGAGTAGACGGGCGAGCCCGCGCCGCGGAAGCGGCAGATATTCACTATCGCCATCGTGAGGCTGTAAAACGTATACGCCGCGGCGGCGAAGATGAGGTGCCCGGGATACTCCGTCGCGCCGCCGGTGTAGACCGACACGGCCCCTATAACCGCGATGGGCACGGTCATCACCGCCAGCAGCCAGCCGCAGAAGCGGCGCTTTTTGTAGCCCGCGAGCAGGCTGCCCGTACCGCCGCGCAGCAGCAGGAAGCGCGCCGCGCTCAGCACCAGGTAATACGCCGCCATGGCGCCGAACCAGACCGAGCCGAGCAGCAGGCCCAGCGCCGCCTTGTAAACCGAGTAGCACAGGTTCACGCCGAAGGAGACGGTCAGTCTCAGGCGCAGGCGGAAGTCGAGGTCCGTCCTGTACCGCCGGACATGCCGGTTCTCCATTGCCCGCTCACGCCAGCGCCGCGCGTCCGTTATGAGGCGCAGCGTCACAGCCGTTAGGCTGTACGCGGAGAGGACATAGCTCGCATACGCCATGGCCGTGTCCTCCAGCCCGAGCGTGAACACCGCCGCAAGCGCCGCGGCGGAGATGACCGCCAGCGGCGCCAGGAGCACAAGGCGCGGGCGCAGCAGCTTGTTCGTGATGCGCAGCAGACGCTCCATGCTCGCTTATTTGAGGCCCTTGCAGACCGGCAGCAGCGAGAGCAGCAGCACTATGCCGACGAGGCCGACCACCATGCCAGCTATGAGCATGTTCTCCCAGACCATGACCATGCACATGCCGACGCCCAGCGCCAGCGCTCCGGCGGCGGCGAGGGCCGCTATGCCGACGGCGCGGGCAGTCAGCTTAACGGGCGGCTTGCCGAGCATTCTGCGGCGGATGATGACCATGGCGAGCAGCATGACGAGCCCCGCCGCGCCCAATATCACGCCTGCGTCGAACGAGCCCCACTCCGTCACGAGGCACATGCACATGCCGAGCGCGAAGAGCACGCCGCCTATCGTGCTGAGTATCAGCGTCACGAAATCTGCCTTTTTCATTTGCTCTCCCCTTCTTCGGCCTTTTTGCGCAGCCTCTCGCGAGCCTGCTCGGTGGTCTCCCCGTCCTCGGCGAGGAAGCTGTCGATAAAGGCGTCCTCGATCTTGCGGAGGCCGCCGACTACGCCGCTTTCTACGCTCTTGTAGCCGGAAACGACCCCGTTTTCAATGTTCTTGCAGCCCGTTGTAACGGCCTGTTCTATCTTCTTGTTGGCTTTGCTTATGGTAGACATTTTTTCGTTGCTCCTTTAATCCAACACTTGTTGGTTTTTACGGTTCATAGTATAATGGTGGCAAAGGCATATATCAATCACCAATAACTCAACATTTGTTGATATAAAGGAGCTTCGCATGAACACACCGAACAACAGGCGGCGCAAGGCGTCACGGGACAGGATAGAGACGGCGTTTGTGCGCCTTTTGCAGGACCGGGAGCTGAGCCAGCTGAGCGTGACGGCGATATGTCAGGAGGCCGACGTGAACCGGACGACGTTCTACGCGAACTATATGGACATCTACGACCTGGCCGACGCGGTGCAGAAGCGGCTGGAGGAGGAAGTCAGCGAGATATACAGCGGCGAGGGCTCCATAGGCATGAGCGAGCAGGGCTTTAAAAAGCTCTTTGAGCACATACGGGACAACCAGCTCTTCTACAAGACCTATTTCAAGCTCGGGCTCGACGGCCGATATGAGCTGACCGAGCACGACCTTAAAAGCACAGCCGAGTACTACCTCGGCGAGCGCATGGAGAGGCACCTCGAATATCACCTCGAGTTCTTCCGCAGCGGCCTGAACGCGATAATCAAGCTCTGGCTGAAAAACGGCTGCCGCGAGACGCCCGAGGAGATGGCGGACGTCATCGCCGCGGAGTACAGCCGAGGATAAAGCAAAAGACACGGCGCTTTTTGCGCCGTGTCTTTTTTCATTCCCAGGTCTTCCAGACCTCGGGGCAGTAGCCGACGGTGGCCTGTTTGCCGTTTCGCACCACCGGGGTCTTGATGTTGTCCGGGTACTCCAGCAGCCGCTCAATGCGCGCCGCGTCGTTTGCCATGTACTTTATGAGGTCCGCGTCCGGGGCCTTGGGGTCTATGAGGTTCTCCAGCCCCACCGCCGCGCGGACGGACTCGAACTCCTTCTTGCTCATACCGTAGCGTGGGAGGTCGATGGACTGGAATTTGATCCTCCGCTCCTTGAAATAGCGCTCCGCCTTCTTGGTGTCGAAGCATTTGCTGCGTCCGAATATCTGAATGTTCATGTCGACCGCTCCAATATGTCCATGAGATTGTTGTAAAAGATGCCGCGCACGAGGCTCTCGGGGTGGTTGCGGCGCAGCAGGGCCTCGTATATCCTGCCCACGTCCTGCACGCCCGCTATGCCGCGCGGCGTGTCGTCTATGCCGTCGAGGTCCGCGCCGATGAACACGGCCCTCTCGCCGCCGAGGGCGAGGAAGTGCTCGATGTGCGCGCAGCAGGCTTCGACGTCCCGAGCGAGGCCGAGGAAGTCCGGGCAGAGGTTCAGCCCGGCCCCGCCGCCGCACTTCACCAGCGCCTCGAACTGGGCGTCCGTGAGATTGCGCGGGAAGTCCGAGCAGAGCACCGCCGCGTTCGAGTGGCTGGCGAGGACGGGCCGGGTGCCGACCTCTAGCACGTCCCAAAACGTGCGCTCCGAGGCGTGGGAGAGGTCGATGGCGACGCCCATGTCCTGCGCCGCGCGGACGAAGGCGCGGCCCTTGTCCGTGAGTCCTCCCCCGCCGTCCATGGCCGAGCCGCAGAGCTCGTTGTCCGAGTTCCAGCAGAGGTTCACCATGATTAGGCCGTCGCGCTCGTGCGCCTCGCGCAGGCGCTCTGTGGAGCAGTCCAGCTGCTCCATGCCCTCAAGCGAGAGGAAGGCCGCTATCTGGCCCCGCTCCGCCGCGGTCTTTGCCTCGGCGACGCTCCGGCAGAGGACGCCGCGGCCGCTTTTTTGCAGCTCCGAGCGCAGCAGCGCGGTCTTTTCCTCGTACTGCCCGCCCCAGACGGCGAAGAACTGCGCCGCGGGGGCGTAGGCCGCGAGTCGGGAGAGGTCTAGCTGGTATTCGTTTTTTTCGAGGTTCCCGCCGTACTTGAGTACGGAGGTCACGGTGTCGCAGTGCGCGTCGAAATAAGGTATCGTCATATCAAACCGCGCGCTTTGGCCGCGGCCTCGAGCCGCAGCAGCGCCTTTTCGATATACTCGCGCGGACAGGCGAGGTTCACGCGGTGGAAGAGCTCATAGCCCGAGCCGAAAACGTCCCCGCCCTCGGTGTAGAAC
>SKEU01000976.1_pt1 | contig 15906 bp, 9 predicted proteins | sample 4819571 | NCBI WGS metagenome assembly SKEU01 (sample SAMN11008801, study PRJNA524170) | human gut metagenome | biome: Human fecal sample; material: Feces; isolation source: fecal sample from pouch patient p8, p16 | host: Homo sapiens | place: Israel: Tel-Aviv | collected 2015-06-23
TTTCTCTCATCAATTTCAATGATGGCAGCTCGAGCCCCATTGCCATCCCAGATAAAAGCCTTGATTCCGCATACCGCACGCACAGCGATCAGCTCTACTGGGTAGACGGCAACAATTTGGTCGTATTCTCTCCAGACAACCAGGCCCAAACAGTGCACCCCATCGCTTCGGCCAAATATGCCTACAGCAAAGTAGCCGTCTCCGATGACGGTAAAAGAGCAGCCGTGGAACACTATGACAATGAAGGCGATCCTAGAAAGGTCGAAATCTATGACCTTGAATCCGACAAACTGATCCAGACATATCAATCAGATAAAGAGGACTCTTGGTACAGCTACTCAAAAGACATGAGTCGTCTCTATACTTTGCCAGACAATACTGAGAAAGGCATTGTTTCACTTAGAGTTTTCAACTGTGATACGGGATCGACGGAACTGAAAACCGTTAGTGTAAAAAATGACGACAGGTCTTCGGGCATTGAATACATTAACCCCAGCTCTAAATCGGAGGAAATATATCTTCAAAGCGACACAGCCCTAATAAAAGCTGACAGCGACGGAAATATGAGTGTTCTTTTTAACGATGACGAACACGCCCCCGGCTGGCACAGTCCGTCAGCATCGACTGATTATTATTTCATTTATATTAAAAAAGGCACGAATGATCTTTTTGAAGAAGATGAAGATGGGTATTATCGCCTGAATGAAAAAGACGCGAACCTCGGTGTTTACGATTGTGCAAGCGATAAGATCATCAGCTCGATCGCTTTCCCCTTCATCGATGGAGGGCTTGCCGACGCATCGCAAGATGGCAGCACCCTACTCGGTGTAAGCTCAAACGACGACAAATTCGCGGCATGCCTCGTCGATAAAAATACTGGGGCGATAAACGAGTTTGACCCCCATAAATGTCGTCTATCATTCCTGAATGGCGATCGCAAAATAATGACGACTTACAATGATGAGGACGACCCCTCCACAGTTCATGTGAACATCTATAAGTCCAATATCCCCCATTCGCTGCCTGAAGATGTTCTCTACTTTATCCAGACTCACCTACCGTTTGTTATTGGCGGTGGCGTGGCGATCGTCCTCATCATCGGTGGCGCGATCGTTATCCTTTGCATCCGCAAGAAGCGCACGAGGACAACAAACGGCATGGCAGCCGCAGCGCCCAAGCCTCAGCGCAAGCAGCGTCGTCGTCAGAAGCGCGCCCAGCAGAACGCCGTTCCACCCGCAGCGTCTGCGATGCCGACGGCACCGGCAGCTCCGGCCGAGCCTGCCCGCTTCTGCCGTCACTGCGGAACCCCGCTCGTACCCGAAGCCCAGTTCTGCCCCACATGCGGACAAAAGGTAGACTAGCGAACAAAACCCAATAGATCCCAACCACCAAGGTCCCGTTCCGACACACTCCAGAACGGGGCCTTATCTTGGTGCAGGGTTGCTAATTTGGGACGGTCATCGTCGCACGCCCCAATGAAGTTGCGGTGGAATAGGGACTGTTTTGGCCTCTGAGACTCCCATTTAGTCCCTATTCCACCGCAACATAAAGGGGGCAGAACCAAAGTAACGCCGCAGGCAGAGGACGGACAGCGAGCGGGCACCAGAGCGAACAAATTGGCATGAAAAGAGGGCGGCATAGACCTTCTGGTCATGCCGTCCTCTTTGAATGACAAGTTGTCGCTCTGGTGCCCGCGCAGCGTCGACCAGTTACGGCGTTTGGTAAAACGCCGTAACTACTAAGACTCGATGTAGTCCTTCAGCTTGCTACTGCGGCTCGGGTGGCGAAGCTTGGCCAGGGTCTTGGACTCGATCTGGCGGATACGCTCGCGCGTGACGCCAAACTCGCGACCGACTTCCTCGAGCGTGCGGGGATGCCCGTCGACAAGGCCAAAGCGCAGCTCGATAACCTTGCGCTCACGATCGGCAAGCGAGTCGAGCACCTGAGTAAGCTGCTCCTGCAGCATGGAGAAGCTGGCGGCATCGGGCGGAACGATGGCCTGGGAGTCCTCGATGAAGTCGCCCAGCTGGGAATCCTCTTCCTCGCCGATGGGGGTCTCGAGAGACACGGGCTCCTGCGAGATCTTCTGGATCTCGCGGACGCGGTCGGCGCTCATGTCCATCTCGGCACCGATCTCCTCGGGGGTCGGGTCGCGACCCAGGTCCTGAAGGAGCTGGCGCTGCACGCGGACGAGCTTGTTGATGGTCTCGACCATATGCACGGGAATACGGATGGTACGGGCCTGGTCGGCGATAGCGCGCGTAATGGCCTGACGGATCCACCACGTGGCGTACGTGGAGAACTTGAAGCCCTTTTGGTAGTCGAACTTCTCGACGGCGCGAATCAGACCGAGGTTGCCCTCCTGGATCAGGTCAAGGAACAGCATGCTGCGGCCGACATAGCGCTTGGCGATGGAGACAACCAGACGCAGGTTTGCGCTGATGAGTGCCTGCTTGGCTTCGAGGCCGACGTTCTCAATGCGCGTAAGACGACGCATCTCGGCACGCGTGAGCTCGAGCTCACCGGCATCGGCAGCCTCGAGCTTCTCGGTGGCCTCGAGACCGGCCTCGATCTTCATGGCCAGATCGACCTCTTCGGAAGCGGTCAGCAGGTCGACCTTGCCGATCTCCTTGAGGTACATACGAACTGGATCGCCGGTCAGCATCACCGTGGAGGCATCGATGCCACGCACGCGCGAGCGTGAACGGGACGTGCGCACGGTGCGCTTCTTCTTGCTCTTAGAAGAACCCATCTCGGCGTCGGCCTGACGGGCCATCTTGAGCTCGTGATCGTCGAGCGAGCCGGAATCGTGCTCGTCGTCGTCATCGAAATCGTCAGTATCGTTATCGGTATCGTCATCGTCGGCGTCCATGGGGGCGTCGTCGTTTCCGCTCGCGGAGATAATCTGGATGCCACTATTGCGCAGCGCGGAATACACCGCGGTGAGCTGCTCGTCAGAAACATCGATATCCTTCAGGGCGACCTGAATCTCGTCCTCGGTTACCGAAGTCCTGTTTGAGCCGTTGCCCATGAGCTTTGCAACGTAGGATTCCAGCCCAGTACCCGTGCTCTCAGTCTTTTTTGGCACAGATTCTCCCTTCATAGTCCACAGGACTCAATACTTTAGCACACACATAGACGTCTATACCCAAAAAGAGGACTGGATATAGGCGAGAATACGCTGGTTGACCACAACATCTAGGCCTGTTCGGTGCCTGCGGCCTCCAGACCAATCAAACGGAACGGGTCCGCCACGCCGCCGATCGACTTTTGCAGCTCGCGTTGACGCTGCGAATCCTGCGCGGCTTGCACGGTCAGCGCGCGCCGGGCCTCATCATCGAGCGAACGGTCCTGGCGCAGCTTGGCCTGTGCGGCACGCATGCGGCGCTTGATGGTGTAGAGCTCGAGCGTATCGAGCATAAACACGATGTTCGTCTCGGTGGGGTGCTTGCTCGTCGCCGAGATGCGCCCGGCACTCACAAGCGTTGCCGCCTCGGGACACACCGAGCGCGCCGCATCCATGCAGGCCGCAGGATCGGTTCCCGGCGGCGTTGCCAGAACGGCCCATGCGATGGACTCGTGACGAGGGTCAACCCACTCGATAGAGCAGATGCGGTCGGCATACGTGCGGAACAGGTCGGGGTAGCTCGTAAGCATCGTCAACAGCTCGCGCTCCCCCGCCAAGGACTTGCGCTCAAGATCAGTAAGAACCATCGGCGCCGCCGCAGCCGGTGCGCCCGAACCGTCAGCCACAGGCACAGCACCCATGCCATCAGGCACGTCGATCGGCGGAAGATCGTCGACGACCTCCACGGGCGCGGCACCGTAGGCATCGAGCGGGACATAGTCGTACGGCTCTTCTTCGACCGGCACGGACACCGGCGGCGTCGCGCCCGATGCCCAAGCACCGCGAGATGCCCCCTGCGAACCAGACGTCCGACCGCCCGCGCTACCAGAGCGCTCGAGTTGCGCCCGCTGGCGTTCATAGTTCTGCTCACGACGTCGTTCCGCATCCTCGCGCTTGGCGACATCGCGAAACACACGGCCCGAGCTCGCACGCACTGTCTCCAGATCCAAGCCAAGCAGGTCGGCAATCTGGATAAAGTACGTGTCGATCATGTAGCTATCGCGCAGCGGATAGATGAGCGTCAGCGCATCCTCCAGCGCCTTGGCGCGACCACCCGGCGTGGTGATGTCGCTCGACTCCTGCAGCGAACGGTACACGAAGTCCATGAGCGGCTCGGCGGCGTCAATGCGTTTCTGCAGCTCCTCTCCGCCGTGCGCCGTGATGAACTCCATGGGATCGTTGCCGTCGGGCAGCACCACGCAGCGCAGGTCCATCGAATCCTGCTCAATAAACTGAATCGCGCGACGGGCGGCCTTCTGGCCCGCGGCGTCTCCGTCAAACATATAGACGATGCGCTTGGCAAAGCGGGTGAGCGTCTTGACGTGATGCTCCGTGAGTGCGGTGCCCAGCGTAGCGACAACGTTTTTAATCCCCGCCTCCCAGCAGGCGATGCAGTCGGTATAGCCCTCCACCACGATGGCCGTATCCTGCGCGACGATAAACTCCTTGGCCCAATTAAAGCCGTAGAGGTTTCGCTTTTTATGGAACACGCTCGTCTCAGCGGTATTGAGGTACTTGGGCTGGCCGTCACCCATGATGCGACCACCAAAGGCAATGTTGTGACCCTGTTCGTCAAAGATGGGAAACATTACGCGGTCGTAGAAGCGGTCGGCAAGCTGCCCGCGCCCGCGGCTCACGGCAACGTTGGCGTCGATCATCTCCTGCGGGGTAAAACCCGCCTGGGACAGGTGCGACACCAGCGCGTTACGGCCCGGTGCAAAACCCAGGCAGTAGCGGCGGCAGACGTCGCCACCCATGCCGCGGCTGGCAAAGTACTCGCGTGGACGGCCATCCTTACCGCGCATAAGCATGGTGTGGTAGAACTGAGCCGTCTCGGCGCACAGGTCATAGATGCGGGCACGCTTGGTACCGCGCTCACGGCGATCTCCAGTGTCGTGCAACTCAATACCCGCGCGATCGGCCAAATAACGGATTGACTCGGGAAAGCTCAGGTTCTCGCGCTTCATGATATAAGTGAAGACGTCGCCGCCTTCGCCGCAGCCAAAGCAGTGCCAGACCTGCGTGGCGGGGATAATGTGGAAGGACGGCGTCTTTTCGCCATGGAAGGGGCAGCAACCCCAAAACTCATGGCCGCGGGGCTTGAGCTCAACCGTTTCCTGCACGATGGCAACCAGGTCAGACGCAGCGCGTACCTGGTCTTTTTCCTCATCGCTAATCACGGATGCTCACCCCCTGCTCGCCCAAGTTGTGACGAATATCTTCGATATTACCCTCGACGGTCGAGATCAACTCATCCAGCGATTCGAACACACGCGAGGGACGCAGCCAGCGCGTAAACGCCAGCGAAACGGAAGTGCCGTACAGGTCGCCCGTATAACCAATTAAGTTGGCCTCGAGATGCGCAGATGCGGCATCGTCGGCATACGTTGGCGGCAGTCCGACGTTGACAGCAGCGGGCCACGCGGTGTCATCGACCAGCACCAGACCCTCATACACGCCATCGGCAGGCACCTGAATGCCATCGGGAACCTGCAGGTTTGCCGTGGGAAAGCCCATGCCAGAACCCTCGTGACGGCCGCGAATAACGCCGCCGCGCACCATATACGGGCGGCCAAGTAGCCCAGCAGCAAGCTCCACATGGCCCTGTCCCAGCTCGTGACGAATGCGGGTGGCGCAAATGGCCTCCCCGCCCTCGCAAAGCAGGTCGTGACCATACACGTCAGTGCCGCGCTCGGAACCCCAGGCGCGCATCTCGGCAACACCAGCAGCACCGCCGCGACCCAGCCTAAAGTCACTACCAACGCGAATCGAGCGAATGTCAACCACGCGCGACAGCAATGCGAGAAAACCGACATGGTCAAGCGCCGCAACCTCAGGCGTAAAGGGAACGGCCACTACCGCATCGACCCCGGTCTGAGCCAAGGCATGTAGACGGTCGGCCGTCGTCATCAATTTTTGAGCGGGCGAAGGACTCACCACAACGTCCGGATCGGGATCGAAAGTGACCACGACCGCCTTACAGTCATGGGCGCGCGCGTCGCTAACAAGCGCGGCAATGAGCTCCTGGTGTCCACGGTGCACGCCATCGAACACGCCGATGGCAATCGATGCGGCACCCAAGTGCTCGCACTCATCAAACGCATCGGCAGTAACGATGCGAGCCTCGTCCGACTCGCCCGCGAAAAAGATACGCGCGAGTTCGCGAGCGGACAACATCATCGAACACCGCCGATTGCCTGCGGAAACACGTGCTCCATGACAAAGCGGCCACTTTCGATGCGGGCGAGCGCCTTGAGTCCCCCATCGAGCACCAACGCAAAAGGCGCCTTCGAGGCATCAAAATCGGCAAACGCACGCTCAACGGGAATGCGTCGGCCGCAGAGCAGATCGTCGGCAAGATTGCCAGGCAAGTCAACACGCGTGGCGCCCAGGGCTGCAATGGGATCCAGGGCAAAGCCAGCCGCGGACTCGGGAGAAAGCTCCTCAACCGCATGACAAGCGCCAATGGAAACAACACCGGAGGCCGTGCGGCGCAGCGCAGAAATGTGCGCGGCGCTCTCGCAGGCGCGGCCCAAGTCGCGAGCGAGCGCACGGATATAGGTGCCCTTGCTCACCGAGAACGCCACGGTCCACACACACGCATCACCTTCGCCGCCCACGGCAATCAGGTCGGCGGCATAGACCTCGACGGGACGCGGAGGTAGGTCCACCGCATTGCCCTCGCGAGCAGATTTGTAGGCGCGAACGCCATTGACCGAGATAGCCGAAAACGCCGGCGGCACCTGCATCTGCGGACCCAGCATAGCGGCCAAGCGCTCACGGGCATAGGCAGGATCGCGGAGCTCGTTGGCAACAGCCACCGTGCGGACCGCCTCGCCCTCCGCATCATCGGTATTGGTCTCGGCGCCAAACGAAATGTCGGCGACATAGCTTTTGGTATCGAGCGTGAGCATGCCCAGCAGACGGGTGGCCTGGCCCACGCCCACCACCATGACACCCGATGCCATGGGGTCGAGCGTGCCGGCATGGCCGACGCGCCGCTCATGGAGGGCGCGCCGACATTGCGAGACCACGTCGTGGGACGTGCAGCCCACCGGCTTATCGACGGCGAGCAGCATATTCAGTTGAGAAGGCGTACGACGAGCCATGTACCATCCAAAAAGTTAGAGCTCGACGGTCACCGAAGCGGGATCCTCCCCTACCAGCTCGGCCAGCATGGGAAGTGCCACGGTGAGCGTCTCGAGAATCGTTCCGTTATTGGAGAAACCGGCGGCAGCGGGATGTCCGCCTCCGCCAAATGCAGCAGCGATCTCGGAAACATTGAGGTCGCCCTTAGAGCGCAGGTTGCCGCGCACCTTGGTATCGCCCTCAATGCCCTTCAGGAACAGGCAGACCTCGACGCCCATCACCGAGCGCACCACATCGACCAGGCCGTCGCACTCATCCGAGGTGACGCCGCAAGCCTCAAGGTCACTCTGGTACGCGTAACTATACGCGACGCGCCCGTGGGCCACCGTCTTGATGCGGCCCATAACGATGGACTTGAGGTGCAAAAACTCAACGCGCATGCTCTGGTAGACCTCGAGTGCCACACGCGCCGGATCGGCACCGTGGGCAACCAGACGCGAGGCTGCATGGAACGCGGCGGCATCGGCGTTTTGGTACTGAAAACGGCCGGTATCGGTAACCAAACCACACAGCAGGCAAGTCGCAACGCCATCACGTGCGACAATGCCGCAATTGTCCAAGAAGCGGTCGATGATCATGGCGCAGGCTGCGGCTTCGACGCGCCTCAGGCTGAGCTCGGCAAACTCCTCGCGCGCCGGATGGTGATCGAAGCACACCACATGCTTGGAGCGACGAAGCACCTCGGCGGAATTATTGAGACGCTCGACGACCGGCACGTCCACCGAGATGAACAGGTCCGGATTACCGGTGTACGCAGATGCCGGCACCAGGCGATCGGCACCCTCCATAAAGCGGTAGATGCGCGGAACCGGGTCATCGTCTGCCAGCAGCAGCGCAATGTCCTTATTAGGGAAAAACTTCATAAGCGAGAGGCCCAAACCCAGCACGGAGCCCAGGGCGTCGCCATCGGGAGAAGTGTGTCCCGAAATCGCAATGGAGGACGCACCCTCAATAAGCTCGAGGATGCGTCGTTGAATATCTGCAGACTCGCACGAGGCGAGGTCGGCGGAATTAGTCATCTAAAGCTGCCTCCTGGGCGGCATCCACTATCGGATAGCCGTCCTCGTCCTTTTCGATCGCAAGCGTGGCGGGAACGTTTTCCAGCGCACGCGTGATGCGCTCGGCCTCATCGGTCGAGCGATCGATGCGAAAATCGAGCTCGGGCGTAACACGCCAATCGAGCGAGCGAGCCAACAGGCTGCGAATACGGCCCTTAGCGCTTGCGAGCGCCTCCATGACCTCGTCGTAGCGGCTCGCATCGCACGACACGTACACACGCGCGAACGAACGGTCCACCGCGACCTCGACCGCGGTCAAAGTAACCAGGTCGAGACGCGGATCGGAAACCTCAAAGAGCAGGATATAACCAAGCTTCTCGCGAAGCTGCTCGCCCAGACGGCGGGTTGCCTGCGTTTGCTTCATAGCGCTACCCCCTACTCGGTACGGGCAACCTGGTCGATGCGGTAACCCTCGATCTGGTCGCCGGGCTTGATGTCCTGGAAGTTCTCCAGGCCAATGCCGCCCTCGGAACCGCTCTTGAGGCTCTTGGCCTCGTCCTTGTAGTGACGCATCGAGGCGATCTTGCCGTTGAAGACCACGATGCCGTCGCGCACCAGACGCACGGAATCGGTCGCGGCGATCTCGCCCTCTTCGACACGGACACCGGCGGCGATACCGACTTTGGGCACCTTGAAGGTGTCCAGGACGGTCGCGGTACCCGTGGAGACCTCGACCTCGGTGGGCTTGAGCATGCCGATACGGGCAGCGTCGAGTTCCTCGAGGCACTTGTAGATGACGTCGTAGCAACGGATCTCGACGCCCTCGCGCTCGGCGGCGGAGCGGGCCTTACCGTCAGGACGGACGCCAAAGCCGATGATGATGGCGTTGGAGGCGTCGGCCAGGACGACGTCGGTCTCGTTGATGGCACCAACGGCGGAGTGGATCGTGTTGATGCGGACCTCGGACTGATCCATCTTGTCGAGCGAATCCTGAAGGGCCTCGATGGAACCCTGGACGTCGGCCTTGATGATCAGGTTGAGCTCCTTGACCTCGGCGTCGGCAATGGTCTCGAAGAGGTTCTCGAGCGTGACGTGCTTCACGCGGCTCTGCTCCTCGATACGGGCCTTGAGCGAACGCTCGTCGGCCAGCGCACGTGCCTCGCGCTCGTCCTCGAACACGCGGAACTCGTCACCGGCGTTGGGCACGGACTGCAGGCCCAAAATCTCGACGGCGTCTGAGGGACCGGCCTCGGTGACGGCGCGACCCTTGGGGTCAAGCATGGCGCGGACGCGGCCGTAGGTAAGGCCGGCGACCAGCGTATCGCCCACGTGCAGGGTACCGCGGGTCACGAGCACGGTAGCGACCGAGCCGCGGCCCTTGTCGAGCTTGGCCTCGAGAACGTTGCCGGAGGCAAAGGTATCCGGGTTGGCCTTGAGCTCGAGTACATCGGCCTGGAGCAGCACGGTCTCGAGCAGATCGTCGATACCGATCTTCTGCTTCGCCGAGATGTTGACGAACATGTTCTGTCCGCCCCACTCCTCGGGGATGACACCGTACTCGGTGAGCTCCTGGCGTACGCGGTCGGGGTTGGCGCCCGGCTTATCGATCTTGTTGACGGCGACGACGATGGGTACGCCGGCGGCCTTGGCGTGGTTGATCGACTCGACCGTCTGGGGCATGACGCCGTCGTCGGCAGCCACGATCAGAATGACGATGTCGGTCACCTTGGCGCCACGGGCACGCATGGCCGTAAAGGTGGCGTGACCCGGGGTATCGATAAAGGTGATCTTGCGGCCGTTGATCTTGACCTGCGAAGCGCCGATTGCCTGGGTAATGCCGCCAGCCTCACCGGCAGCGACACCGGTGTGACGGATGGCGTCGAGAAGGCTCGTCTTGCCGTGGTCGACGTGGCCCATGACGGTGACGACCGGGGCGCGCGGCTTAAGGTCGGCGGGATCGTCGTAGAACGAGAAGGTGTTCTCCTCCTCGGGGGTGATGATCTTGATCTGACGGCCCAGGTCGTCGGCAACGAGCTCGACGAGGTCGTCGGACATGGACTGTGTCATGGTGAGCGGCGTGCCCAGCAGGAACAGGCGCTTGATGATGTCGTTGGCCGGAACGTCGAGGGCCTCAGCAAGCTCCTGGACGGTAACGCCCTGGGAGACCTTGATGGCGTCGAGCTCCTCGGGGTTCACGCCCTGGGCCAGCGCCTCCTCTATCTTGCGCTCCTCCTGAGCCTTGGCAGCCTCGCGCTCGCGCTTCTCCTTGCGCTTCTTGCGGCGACCGGTGGACTCGCGAGAGGCCTCCTCGACGGCAGCACGAGCCTCCTCGAGCACCTTCTCGCGGCTGTACTCCTCGGCCTCGCGAGCCATGCGGCTATAGTGGTCCTCTTCGTTGTTGTGACCGCCCTTGCGCTTCTTGCCCTTGCCCTGCTTATCGGGGTTGGGGAAGTCCATGCCGGCAGCGACGTTGTTGCTGGCGTTGGTGCGATGGCTGTGCGGACGGCTCTCGGAGGCGTTGCGCTCGGAGTTGTTGTCGGAGGCGTTACGATCGTTACGACGGCCACCGCGGCGGTCGTTGTTGCCGCCACGACGGTTACCGCGCTCGGCGGCGCGCTCGGCCTTGGCCTTGTCCTCGGCGTCCTTCTTCTCCTTGAGCACGGTCTCCTGTGCGGCGATCTGGTCGAGCAGCGAACGGAAGCGCGAACCGGAGTCGGAAGCGGGAACGGCGCGGCGCTGGGCCTCGCGGGCAGCCTCCTCCTTCTCGCGAGCAAGGCGCTCCTGCTCAGCCTTCTTCTTGGCCTCGGCCTCGGCGCGGGCGGCCTCCTCGGCAGCCTGGGCGGCGGCGAACTGGCGGCGCTCCTCCTCGCGTGCCTTCTCGGCGGCGATGCGCTCGCGCTCGGCCTCGGCGGCGCGCGCGGCCTCCTCGGCGGCAGCTGCCTGCTCCTCGGCCTGCTTGGCGGCCTCAACTTCCTGAGCGCGGGCCTCGATCACCGAGGCGAGCTGCTTGCGGACCATGGCGACATAGGCATCCTCCAAGGTGGAGGAAGCGGACTTAGCGGGAATCTTCATATCGGCGAGATGACCCATCAGTTCCTTGGAGGTCATGCCGAACTCTTTGGCCAGGGTGGACACACGGACTTTTGCCATATGACTTCACCTACCCTTTCTGGCACCTTGGGTGCCTAGAGACTGAACGAGCGTGGGAGATGCGCCGGGACCCGCCCGGCGCGACCGCGCGCTAGATCAGGTCCTCCGCATCATCGAAGGCGTCGGTGTCGTGGACACCGCAGAAACGGGAGCCGGGACGGGCCTGGTTGCGGCACTGGACGCCGTCCTCGGACACGTACTCGCAGCGGCGGACGTCCTCGTCCTCCTCATAACCGATCAGGTCGGCGGCGGGCTCCTCGTGAACGGGAACGTTCTTGAGGATGTCGGCGGCAAGCGTCTCGGTCTTGATGTCGATGTGCCAGCCGGTCAGGCGCGCGGCGAGGCGGGCGTTCTGGCCCTCCTTGCCGATGGCGAGGGACAGCTGGTCGTCGGGGACGATGACGCCGGCGTAGGCCTTCTCCTCGTCGATGAGGACGCGGGTGACCTTAGCGGGCGACAGGGCGTTGGCGACGTAGACGGCAGGATCGGCATCCCACAGGATGACGTCGACGCGCTCACCACGGAGCTCGCCCACGACAGCGCGAACACGGCTGCCCTTGGGGCCGACGCAGGCACCCACGGGATCCAGACGGTCGTCGAGCGAGTGGACGGCAACCTTGGAACGCTGGCCGGGCTCGCGGGCGATTGACTTGATCTGGACGGTGCCCTCATAGATCTCGGGCACCTCCTGCTCAAACAGACGACGCATGAGCTCGGGGTGGGTACGGGAGATGACAATCGGCGGACGGCTGTGCTCGCCACGAACCGGCTGCAGGTTGGAGTTGGGGTCGCGAACGTCGATGATCACGGCCTTGATGTGCTGATTGTGCAGGTAGCGCTCGCCCATCGGACGCTCGTTGCGCTCGTTCTCGTAACGACGCTGGTCGAAGTGCGGCAGCTCGGCCTCCACGCCCTCGCGGATCTTGATGATCGTGAAGTCGGGCGTGGACTGCAGCACGGTGCCGCTGATGAGGTCACCGATGCGGCCGGAGAACTCCTCGTAGATCTGCTCGCGGGCGGAGTTACGCACGATGGCGTTGATCTCGGCCTTGGCGTGCTGGGCAGCGATGCGGCTCGTGTTCTTGGGGGTGACGTCGATCTCCTCGAACTCGGTGAAGTTGCCCTCCTCGTCCATGGAATCGTCGATCGGCTCCAGGCGGTAGACGTAGATCTTGCCGGTGGTGCGGTCGATGGTCACCTTGGCGCCCCACTCAAGATGCAGGATCTCGGCATAGCTCTTGGCGAGCGACTGCTCCAGGCGGTCGATCAGGTAGAGCTGGTCGATGTGCTTATCCTGGCAAAGCTCCATCAGGGCGGACATCATGTCGGATGCTGCCATGTTACTTTCCTTCCTTCGCGGGCTTGAAGTCGTAGGTGGGCTTCAACTTGCACTTTTTAACATCAGAGAAATCGAGGGTAACGGACTCGCCGTCCTCGAGCTCGAGGGTCACGTTCGTCTCGGTGGCGGCGGCAATCTTGCCGGCGTACTTGCGACGGCCCTCGGTGGCGGTGGAGGTGAGCTCGCAGTTTTCGCCCACAAAGCGGGCAAAGTCACTCGGGCGGCGCAGCGGGCGCGCCATACCCGGGCTCGACACCTCGAGCGTATAGCTCGAAGAGATGGGGTCGAGCTCCTCAATCACATCGCCGACCCACTTGGTGTTGGCCGTGACGTCATTGAGCGACAGGCTCTGACCCTCGGCACCCTCGATACGCACGCGCACGCAGGGGGCCTTGGTGGCACCCACGAGCTCGACGTCGACGATGTCGACATCGTGCTGGGGGGCGACGGCCTCGAGCGCGTCGATGATCGCCTGCTCGGTCTTGGTCTTGACCATTGCGGCACCTCCATCCATACAAAAAAGAAGCGGGGCCGAAACCCCACTTCTTTCAATTACAACTTCATTTGCAAGCAAACTATACCAATAGCTGCGGAAACGTGCAAGCACAGTACGAATCTGCAGGTCAGCGTGCGCACAGCTTCTCCACAAGAATAGGACAATTGGCCGAAGGCAACTAGGCAGATACATGCAAAACGAGGGACGACCCAACCGGATCGCCCCTCGTCTTTTATGCGTCAGTTAAGCGCGCAGTGCTTACTTGACCACCAGGTTGACCAGCTTGCCGGGCACGCAGATGGCCTTGACGACTGTCTTGCCCTCGAGCCACTTGGCGACGGTGGCCTCGGCGGCAGCCTGCATATCCTCATTGGAGGCATCACGGGCAACGTCGACGCGGCCGCGGACCTTGCCGAGCACCTGGACCACGATCTGCACCGTGTCCTCAACCGACTCGGCCAGGTCGAACTCGGGCCAGGCGGCGGTGTAGGCGTTGCCCTCGCAGCCGAGTGCCTCGTGCCACAGCTCGTCGGCCCAGAACGGGCAGATAGGGGCAAGGACGCTCACGATATCCTTAGCCACGCCGTAGCACAGAGCCTTGTCGCGGTCAGCACCCTCAGTGGCGTTGAGATAGGCGCTCGCCGCGTTGACGAGCTCCATGACGGCCGAGATCGCGGTGTTGAACTGGCCGCGGTCGAAGTCCTCGGTGCACTTGGCGATGGTGCGGTGACGCTCGCGATAGAGCTTCATCGCAACCTCGTCGAGCGCGGACTTGTCGAAGGCCACGTTGGCGTCACCGGACTGGACGAGCTGCCAAACGATACGCCAGGCGCGCTTGATAAAGCGGTTGGCGCCCTCGACGGCCTTGGGATCCCAGTCGAAGTCCTTCTCGGGCGGGGCGATAAACAGGATCGCCAAACGCATGGTGTCGGCACCGTAGGGCTCGATGACCGAGCTCGGGGGCACGACATTGCCCTTGGACTTGGACATGGTGTCGCCGTTCTCGTCCTTGACCATGCCCTGGCACAGCAGGTTGGTGAAGGGCTCGTCCACGCTCAGCAGGCCCAGGTCGCGCAGTGCCTTGGTAAAGAAGCGGCTGTAGAGCAGGTGCAAAATAGCGTGCTCGATGCCGCCGATGTAGTTATCGACGGGCATCCAACGGTCGGCAGCCTCACGGGAGAAGGGCAGCTCAGTGTTGTGCGGATCGGTATAGCGCAGGTAATACCAGCTGGAGCAGGTAAAGGTGTCCATGGTATCGGTCTCGCGCTTGGCCGGGCGGCCGCAGACCGGGCAGGTGGTCTCGTAGAACTCCTTGCACTCGGCAAGGGTCTCGCCAGCGCCCAGGTCCAGGTTCTCGGGCAGCGTCACCGGCAGCTGGTCCTCGGGCACGGGCACGATGCCGCAGTGCTCGCAGTGGATGGCCGGGATGGGGTTGCCCCAATAGCGCTGGCGGCTGATGAGCCAGTCGCGGAGACGGAACTCGACCTTGCGACGACCGCAGCCCATGGCCTCGAGGTCGGCCACGATCGCAGCCTCGCCCTCGGAGTGCTTACCGCCGCGCATGCCGGTGTACTTGCCGGACTGGACGAGCGTGCCCTCGGCAGCGTGGGCGCAATCCCAGTCGACGGTCTCGGCATGGAAGGTATCGATGGTCTCTCCGCTGGCCTCAACGGCAGCACGATCGTCATCGTCCAGGATGATCGGCACAATCGGCAGGTCGTACTTACGGGCAAACTCAAAGTCGCGCTGGTCGCCACAGGGAACGGCCATGACGGCACCGGTACCGTAGTCGGCAACGACATAATCGGCAACCCACACGGGGACCTTCTCGCCGTTGACGGGGTTTACCACATAGCGGCCCGTAAAGGCACCGTGCTTCTCGAGGGTGCCCTGGGCACGCTCGACGGCAGAGATATGCTTGGAGTCCTCGACGATCTTGGTGACGGCCTCCTCGTACTCCGTGCCCTCGACGAGCTCGTGCAGACGGGCGTACTCGGGAGCCAGGACAAAGAAGGACACACCAAAGAGCGTATCGGCACGCGTGGTGAAGACGGTGATCTTGCCCTCATCGCCCTCGATGGGCTCGCCATCCTGGTCGCACAGGGTAAAGTCGACCTCGGCGCCCTCGGAGCGACCGATCCAGTTGGCCTGCATCTGCTTGACGCGCTCGGGCCAGCCGGGGAGCTTCTCCAGGGCGTCGAGCAGCTCCTGGGAGTACTCGGTGATCTTGAAGTACCACTGCTCAAGGTCGCGCTTCTCGGGCTCGGTGCCGCAACGCCAGCACTTGCCCTCGGTAACCTGCTCGTTGGCCAGAACGGTCTTGCAGTTGGGGCACCAGTTGACCGGGTTCTTCTTGCGATAGACCAGGCCCTTTTCCCACAGCTTCTCAAAGATCCACTGGCCCCAGCGGTAGTAGTCGGGGCTGCAGGTCTTGACCATGCGATCCAGATCGTAGGAGAAGCCCATGCGCTTCATCGTGGCGAGCGCCTGGTCCATGTTCTTATAGGTCCACTCGCCCGCCTGGGTGTTGTGCTTGATGGCGGCGTTCTCGGCGGGCAGGCCGAAGGCGTCGAAGCCCATGGGGTGCAGGACGTCGTAGCCGCGCATGCGGGCCTGACGAGCCATGGCGTCGCCGATGGTGTAGTTG
>SKEU01000994.1_pt1 | contig 15641 bp, 10 predicted proteins | sample 4819571 | NCBI WGS metagenome assembly SKEU01 (sample SAMN11008801, study PRJNA524170) | human gut metagenome | biome: Human fecal sample; material: Feces; isolation source: fecal sample from pouch patient p8, p16 | host: Homo sapiens | place: Israel: Tel-Aviv | collected 2015-06-23
TATCAGAACGGATATACCTATGCGAATGTGGAAACCGGATGGACCGGGATGTGAATGCGGCGGTCAATATTCTGAAAGAAGGAAAAAGAATATATAAAAAATGTGCATAATAGCACAGAAAAGATCCGTAACCGGATAAAAAAGAACCGCGGGACACGCGGGGATAGCCTGTTTTAGCTTTGCCCTGAAGGGCAATTGAGCAGGAAGCTCCCACTTCAAAATCTGTAAGATTTAAGTGGCGAGAGCATGTCACTCATGAATGATAATGTATATAAAGACACTAAACGAGAAGATATGGATATCACAAGAAAATTAAGACTCTGAAAGGTTGTCTCGTTTAAGTTTTGACTTGTCGGGTAGTATAAAGTATGCTATGATTCAGGTAGTAAATCGTTGGGCGATGATATATTGGGATAAATAATATGGATGTGAATTGCACAGTAATAACAGGTTATCATGGAACAAGTTCTAATTATGCAGAAAGCATCGAAAAACATGGTCTTGATCCGGATAAAACACATACGAGGCCTGATCATTGGCTTGGTCAGGGCGTGTATTTTTTTGAAGATTCTGATCTTGCAAAATGGTGGGCATGTGATATATCAGGTAAGAAATATAATCAGGGGAGCTATCCGGTCATATATCAGGCTCAGATTCAGGCACCAAGAGAAGAAGTTTTGGATTTGGATAATTATAAAGAATATGATTTGTTTCTGAATCGTATTTTGGAAATGCAGAATGAAATTGAATGTGATGCCAAAAACCGAATGCCTGTGTTCAGTCCTGAACAGCAGAGAGCTGTTTATTTTGATTACTATAAGAAGATGTATCATATATCAGTGATTATGTATACATTCAGCAAAGACTGTGCAAAATATGGAACATTTCGTACAGGTGAAGATTTAGCACAGCAGAAAAAATTAGAAAAAGCTTTAAATATTGCTTATCATGAAAAACAGATTTGTGTATCTCAAAAGAAATGCATAAAGGATCTGAAGGTGTGGTATAATGGAGAAGATGAGGTGATTTAAATGTTTAACAAGGAACTGTTTTATGATCTGTGCAATAAGTATGGCGTTGAACTTAGCGATGAATATAGTAAGCCGATGATAAAAACAGACGGTGAAGTACGGCAACTTGAGGAACAGGATGTGAGAGATCTTCTTCCACGATATCAGGAAACTGTTTTTTATCAGAACAAAAGTAATGCATATAAAATTGAAACCAGTTATGTGTATATTCCACAGGATCTTATGATTGCATAATAGAATAGAGAGGAATCTGATTATGAATATCAAAACAGACTATGAGAGTCCTTTAGTATTAAAAAATATAATAATTACAGAAGGACATTTTAAGCGCAATGAGGATTCTTTGGAAAATCTGGAGCTGAAAGTAGGAGTCTCTCATGATGTAGAGCGTCTTTCGGAACGGGAATATAAGATTACACTTGAATTAAATGTGGCAGATCCAGAAGAAAAATTATCTGTATTTGTGAAAGGTATGGCTATATTTGAAACAAAGCAGGAAAATCAGATGCTGATTGAGCGGAATACACTTGCTATTATGTTTCCATATTTTCGTAGTTATGTATCGACATTAACTACACAGCCAGGTATGACCCCAATTGTTTTACCGGCAATGAACATTATGACAATGCTTGCACAAAAAGAAAAATAAACATTTGAAACATTTGAGTCAGACACCATAAAGGACAAATAAAAAGAATAAATCAATCCTAAAAGATGCATAAAAGAAAAAGAGCTTTCAGATATTACGGGGATACAGCCGTCAAACCTGGCGCGTTTTGAAAGCGGCGGCAGGGTACCGACACTGATTGTATTGGAGAAATATGCGAATGCTTTGGGAAAACATATTGAAATAAAGATCTGTGACAACTAACAGATTTTTATTTCATATAATCATAAATGATAATATAATAAAAGATGATAAGATATTGGAGGGATGAACATAGCAAGAAAATTGAGAACCTGGTTTCCGGGAGCAGTCTATCATATCATGCACAGGGGAGTGAGAAGAAAAGCGATATTTCAGGAAGAGATGGATTATCAGGTGCTTTTGCAAGTATTAAAAAACTCATTGGAGAAGTACAAATGTATCCTGCATGCATACTGCCTGATGACAAACCATATCCATTTGTTGCTTGAGACTGGAGACATGGAGATATGGAAATTTATGAAATATATGTCAGAATGTTATGCCATGTACCTGAATCATAAGTATTCCTACAGGGCCATGTATTTGAAAGCCGGTATAAATCATGTCTTGTGAAAGAAGATGCATACTTTTTGCAGACCAGCCGGTACATCCATTTAAATCCGGTAAAAGTATAGATGACAAACTATCCGGAAGATTATCCATGGAGCAGTTATCAGACAATGATTGGGCTTTCAGATGACAGGATAACGGAGAAAAAGAAGACACTGGCATATTTCCCGAAAAACAGCGAACATCAGGGTCTGACCCTATGAAGTACAACTAAAAAGGATAAAGCAGAGCTAAAAGATCTATAAAAGAAGCATAAACTCTCTTGCCGAGTGTGTATGACTGAAGCGCAGATACAAGGTGCCAATAACATGTAAATTTCCAGTCTAAAATGCTTTTAGGGCTATTTCAGACTGGAAATTAAGGCAAAAAAAGCTTATGGATGTACTTTTTTGAACATCAAAGATAATATAATGTAAATGTAATATATAGAAAAATGTAGATATAATATAGATGCGTTAGATGTCGAAAAATAGTACAATAAAAAAGGTGATTTGATTAAATCAGGTAGCGAAGCGGATTGCCAATATCCGCCTGACAAATAATAGTAGATTTATAGGATGCGAATGTGATATGGAAAAGAGAATTGAAGCTAAGGGGAATATTATAGAGACACTTGAGGGAGAGCGATTTCGGATATTAGAACTTGTGAGTGAAAGCAGAATGTCTGTTGTTTATCGTGCAGAACGTTTGATTGAAGATGGTAAGAAACATAATGTGTTGTTAAAAGCATTTGTGATATCAGAAAAATTTGAGTATTCTTTGGACGTTTATCAGGAATATGTACGTCATGAGCTGGAAATTAATCAAAAACTTAATGCGATTGGATTTACTGGTGCATTGACAATATCGTATGTAGTTCGTGGAAAAAAGGATGGCATTGTCTATGGAGTAATTTTAAATATACAATCAGGAATGACACTGCAGAAATATGCAACAACGGCGAATTTTAGATATGTAACATTAAGGGATAGGATTGATATTATTAAAAAGCTTGCTGTAATACTTGATGAATTTCATAAAGAATGTCGTATGATTCATGGGGACATTTCTCCGGATAACATTTATCTACAGGAATCTGGTATGGGAAGAAATGGAGAAAGTAGTCTGACGGTAGTATTATTGGATTTTGGTTCTGTACAGGAATTGGATGATGGTGGACGGGAATATTTGCCAATTTATGCGAAAACAGATTATGTCCATCCAGATATTATAAAAGGAAAACGAAATATACTTGAAAAAGATGATGACTGGTATGGCTTGCTTTGTTGTTTGTGGTTTAGTTTTACAGGTCGTACTGTAATAGAATATGCACCAGTAGAAGAGAATATTTATGAGGTCTATCAGAGAATTGCTGTAAGCTATGAACAGAATCTTTTTGATTATGCAGAAGATTCAATTATTCAAAAACAAATTCAAAATTATCAAGTAATATATAAAAAGATAGTGGAACTGTTTGATACAGGAATGAAAAGAACAGATCTGATTATTAAAAATCTCCAAAAAATTTTAAGTCTGATAGATGATAACGGGATTAGTACAGAACGGTTATTTGGGAATCTTAAAACGGAATATGAACAATTAAGGGAAAGCAGATTTTCATCTTTGCATATTCTAAAGGATATTTTACCATATGTGGAATTTCATTTGCCACAAAGTACACCGCGCTTTATAAAAACCAGAAATAAGCAATCACAAACACTTCATCAAATTATGGAAGAAAATCAGGATTCCCTGTTTATGATTGGCGATGGAGGTATGGGAAAAACAACGAGTCTGATTGGAATTATGGATTATGAATATGGTGAACTGAAAAATAGTAATAGTCCTGTTATTTTTATTGAACTTTCTGTATTATCACAAAATTGTGAGGACTGGTATCAGGAAAAACGTGGTGGAACCTTTATAGAACAGTTTATAGCTTCTTATTTGACTGGAACACCACGGAAATTTGTAGAAAAAACACATCCATATATATTGCCAATACATGATGAATTATTTAGACTTCCGGAAGATGGAAAAAAGAAATATACAGTACTGCTTGATGGAATGAATGAAATTGGATTTATCAATGAAAAAAGCAGAGCTGTTTTTTATGATGCGCTTAATCAATATTTACGATATGCCAGAAATCTTCGGCTGATCATAACGGGAAGAAATGATGTATATGAATTATCTTCTGAGTATTTATCTCGTTTGAAGGCACTGGGATTAACAGATGACAGCATTATAAATGTTCTTAAAGAGGCTGTAAAAGAGAGAAAGATATCAGGAGAGGATTTCCAAAACCTACTTAGAAAAAGAACTGATATTTCTACAAATGAAAGTCGATTGTGGAATTGTCTCAAAATTCCATTTTTTCTTATGATGTATTGTGTGTCATCTAATAAAAAGAATGTAGAAAGTCAGGGAGAAATTTTACGGAACTTTTTTCATGATAAAAGAGAAATATTAAGTGCAGATACTGTATATGGAGAGCAAAGTCAGGCACAGATTAGATATCAGTTTAAAAAGTATGATGATAATACGGATCTGAGTATGGAATATGCATTAAAAGCGGTATTGGATTTCATAATACCTGAAATTGCGATTACAATGATAGAAAAAAGTTATTTTTTTATAACTGAAGATATGATGTATTCTGTAGTGAACCAATATTTTGAACGTTTGAAAAATTTGAAAAGACAGCAGGTCTGGACGAGAGTATATTATGGATATCAGGACGATATCCGTGCTATTTTCGAAGAAATAGAACGAATAGATGGTGGAAAGAGGATACCGGAATATGCATGTGGAGTGCTGGGAATTATGCGTGCTACAGCGAATGGAACGTATTTTTTTACTCATCAGTATTTCAGAGATTATTTTGCAGCACGTGCGTTGATTAATAAGATATTAGGTATAATAGAGTTAAGAAGTCACGAGAGAGAAAAATGGAATTCAGATTCGGAAAGATTTTCTGAATTTGTTTATCCGTTTCAGGCACAGGAAATGCCGGATTATGTATGTGCATTAGTTGGAGAAATTTTGGGTGAGAGAAAGAATATCCCTGTATTTAAACGAATTAAAAAGGTTTGGGCAGAAAGAAGAGAAATAATACCGGAGCAGAAAGTTCTTACCGATTTTATGGAGTGTTACAGAAATGTCCGACGGAACACCAATGAAACACAAATGGGATTAAGGAATCTGATTTCTATTCTGAAAAAAAGTCGTATCCGAAATGATGGAAATATCGATTTTTCAGGTATTGATTTTTCAGGAATTAATCTGGATCATATGTCATTACGAGGCGTTATATTTTCTCATTTTAGTCGGGATGGAGGTATATACAGTGCAAATCTGTCCGGAACAAAGCATGTATTAGATGCGATAAGAAGTGATGATAAGCAGCAGATAGCAGTATGCTGTGGGGTTCATTTAACAAAAAGAAAAATACTGATTCTGAATGAGAATTTACATTCATTATTAGAACTGGATCTTGAAAGCGGAGAAAGAACAACATTATTAAGTGTTGATCCCGGATATATATCAGCGTTTTATGTAGGAGATGACGACAATATTCTAATTGTCAGAACAGAGCAGGAAAAGATAGAAGATGATGAAAGTTATGCGGAATATGACTCAGATAAATTTTATAATAAAACAATTGTAGAACTTCAGTATTATTTTCGTAAAAATAATAAAAGTGTTTACTATCAGATAAAGAATGTACTGGAATGTCTGGAAGTCATTTATTCGGAAAAGGACAAACAGCTTAGTTTGTTTATAAAAGCAGATGAAGGAATCGTACTTGTACTTTTGGAACTTCTGGAATATTTTGATTCTGATATAGAACAACCCGTCAGGAAAATCGGGAATTATGTACTTCCTCTGGAAATGGAATATTGGAGTAAGATTGAAAGAAATACTTTTATGGTTACAAGGCTGAACGAAGAAGAATATATTTTCAGTGATTGTAAAATTTTTAAGTGGAATATTGGAAAATGGAATATCAGAGAGGGAAAAATTCAATCTGTATGTTATCTGGAAGAAATATCAAAAAATGAAGAATTTTATGCGGTGTGCAGTGATGTGAGCCATAAGAATATAATTTTTTTAAAAGGGGACGAAAAATTATATGTGACAGGTTTGAAAGAAGTTCACAATATCGGGAAAAACCGGGAATGGTCTATAAATGCTCAAAGTGGAGAAAGAGTATACAATTTAAGAGACCATAATATTTTGCTGATACTTTCAAATGGAGTTTTAACTGCTTACGATACAGAAGAAAAGAAGCTAATATGGAGATGTGCTTCTTTAGTTATTACGCAGTTGTTTGTTGGACATGGGGTTGTTATTAATAGTGATAACGGAATTTATGAAATAGATATAGTAGATGGTGGATACAGATGTCTACAGCAATTTCAGAAAGACAGGATTCAGTGTATTGTTGGACGGACCTCTGAAAAAAATAGTATTCTGTTATATGAATCAACAGGAATTGTTAAATGGATTGATATTGAAATGGGGTGTTGTTATCGTTATGTTTCTGTACAAAATTTTGGTCAGACATTGGATAGTATTTTCTGCTATGAGGACAAAGACATTTTGTATGGTATTTCCGGAACAAAGATTTATTCATGGGATGGATGGTCTGGGACGATAAAGAGGATTATAGATTTATCTTTTTCAGAAGAATGGATTCCGTACTTTATAGATTTTAATGCAAAAGAGAAAAAAATAGATGTTTACTTTGAACGGAAAGATTATGAGAAATTTCCATTAAAGAAAAAATATTTTTTAATGGAGTGGTCATTATATCTGGAACGATGGGAATATTCATATCGAGAAGAAATGGAGAAAGAAGAATTATATCGTTATGTTTATTCTGATTATGGAGACAGATTGGTTAAAGAATGTATAAATGTTGAAAATTGTCAAAATGAACAAAATGGATATACGCAAACAAATGTTCGAAAGCGGATTATGAATTTCTTTTCACTGGTGGATGAAAATGACACTAATGATGATCTTCTACGTGAATATGATGACGTAGAAAGTGAAAAAATATTGTGGAATACAAAATACAATGTTGGCAGAGAGAAGCAAAAAGACATTTACTATAAAAACAGAAATAAAAGCGATAAATGGAAATATGTAGATAGTGTTAATGGAAATAAACAGGTTATAGGGGTAACAGAAACTGGTATCCTTTATGCTCTAAATCAGGACGTTGGAGAGGCAGATATGAAGTTATATCGCCCTGGACGGGAAGAACTTATTAAGATTGGTGGTATGGAACAACAGAACTTTATGGATGCGTTTGTGGTAGGTAATATTTTTGTCGGACTGGTACCAGATGAAACAGGAATTTATGGCGATAAGATATATTTTTGGAACACCGAAAAAAATTTTCTTTATGATTATGAGATTTCTGAAAAAGTTTATGTTGCAGGGTGCAAAGTGGATGAAGAAGAAATAGAAAAAAGAAATGAAAAACTTGCACATATGGAAGGGATGAGCAAACCTGCTCGACATATTTTCAGGAAAGTAGAACGATTTGAGAATAAGATTAAATTCAGATCTGTTGAAACAAGGCAGTTATTAAAACAGTGGAATTATCCGGCATTGATCTGTGTGATAATATTGCTTGCTTTGGATGTTTTTCTTCGATTTTTAACTCGAAACTCTTTACAGTATAGTAACAGAGAATTTGTTTATTTATTGCAGAACTGTTTATTAATGGGTGTTCTATATTGTATGGTTATTTTTATACTTAAAGCGGGATATCCACATTTAATCTGTATCATGCAGCAGGAGTCAATTTATTCTAATAAAGTAAATATATTTATTAAAGTATTAATGTTATTATTTTTTAATTTTTTGCTGTTTTTTTATACAAATTTATTACATATGAATACATCAATAAGGATTTTTCTGATAATTCCTTTTGTGTGGGCCTATTTTTATTGCTGTCCAATAAAAAAAGGAAAAGCATTAGCAGTTGGAGTGGCTTATATTGGTGTATTGATTGTACTGATTCTGATAGAAGTTCCACAATCTATTATACTTAAAATGGAAATTATTATATTTGTTATCTTTTCTAACGTATATATACTGCAACAATGCAGACTTCATATTGAAGGAAAAAAGAGATTCAGGAAGACATTATTATGTATATGTTTTGTGGTTTTGTTTGCGATTGTAATCGCATGGAAGAAAATGAATTCAGGAGAAAATCTTTGGGGCGCAGACAGACTTTATAACCTGATATTTTACTGGTCGCAATATTTTGAACATATAAGGGCAACTATTTTCAGCTATAACTTTTGGGGTGCAATGAATACTTTAGAAGAGGCTTATTCAGAAGTTGATTTTTATCAGAATTTTACATTGAGTTATGTAATGGAACATTATGGAATACTTTGTGGGATTATCATTATGAGTGTTATTGGATTTATGCTGTATTTTTTATGGAAAGGTGCAAAAGATCAGACAATTCTGATTGATAAATGTGCCTGTGTGAGTTGCACGATATATATGATAACAGAAACAATTGTTGCGGTTCTGCCTGCATTAGGCATTGGAGTGTTGCCGCCGTGTAGACTGCCTTTCTGGGGAGGAAGAATATCTGATCAAAGAACAACATGGATGGCACTGGGAATTTATATGGCTTTTTATCAGGCACACAGGAGATGCAGGAAATGAAATTTGAGGAACAGTTTGAAAAATTTTATACAAGTACAAAAAGTATATATAAAGAATTAGTCAATATTTCGGGTGATTCTGATGTATGGAAAAGTTTATTTGATAGGGTAAGTCTTGAAGAAATAAGTAAAGAATTAAGTAAACAATCCCTCAGTTTATTTCGTTATGGTGATGTGGAAAAGTCGATTGATACATTACAGTGGAAATATATTCTGGAACAGAGTTGGAAAACAGGAGGACATTTTCCAACTTTGTATAAAGTAAATCAGATTTATGATAAACGAGAAGTGGTTATTTGCTTTTTGATGGTTATGCAATTTTCTTTAAAAGAAGCAGATGAATTTTTAAGAGCTGTATCGTTTAATGAACAGAATTATGATAACAGAGAATTATATCCATTACATTATAAAGAGGGATTTTTTCGTTTTGTTATTTTATGGAATGAGCAACATGATCATGTGCTTTCATTTGATATGGCTGTAGATTATTATAAGAAATACGAGGAAATAGTCAGTGTCTATGTGCTGAAAATGGCTGAAAAAGTTTTAGGTTCAAAGGAATCATTGGAAGACGGAAAAGATTTGAAGAAATACAAAAATATGAAATATTACTGTGATTTGCTGGAACCAATCTGGAAAGAGATGTGTCAGTGGAAGCATCCATATACACTCAGGCAACAGGATATTTTGCAGAGGATGCTTGTTTTGGTATCTCATGCAGAAAGAGCACAAAGAGAATATAATGAATCTGGTTCAGAGGATATGCTGGAATATAATGATAAAACACGAGGACTGCAGGACAGAGGGACAAGGCTGTGTATTTCAATAGCTGAGGAATGTGCAGGAATATCGAAATTTCCAGATGCGATGAAATGTTTTGCAGACAGAGAACTTCCTGAAATGGGAGAAGCGTACTGGAGGGCAATTTCTTATATAATGCAGGCATACGCTGAAAGCGGTAAAAGTCCGTATTACGAATCTGCGCTGATAGAAAAACGTATATTTTCTAATAAAAATGCTGAAGCAAAAAGATTTAGGAAAGTTAATCTGTTTGGAAAGAATAGTGAGTTTATCCAGAAAAGGATATTATCGTTCGCAGCGATGGCAGATGAAGTTCGGGAATATATCCGTTCAGAATCAGCAAATACAGTTTTAATAGCAGAACTAATAAACCCTGTGGGACGAAATGACAGTAGTATTTTTAGCGGAAAACAGGAAGTAAATACTTATTCTGCTTTGAGTGGCTTTATCGGAAGTTATGTTACATGGCTGGAAGGAAAATCCAGGCAGAATAGTTTAGGACAGATACGAGAACCTATGCCATATTATTTTTTTAAAAGAGAGATGGTTTTAAAATATGCTCTGGCTTGTGGAAGTACTTCAATCGAAGAGATAGGTGAATATCTGGAGTTTGCAGGTAATTCAGAGTTAAATATCAAATCTCCGAAAGAAATTTTGATTATGCGGGCAATAGAGTATTGTGAAAAATACAGCTCAAATAAGCAGATAATTGGTATTATCCGCAATATGCAGTCACTGCTATTGTATTTTGAAGCCGAAAGGGCAATAGAAGGAAGTATAAAAGCTGTTGAATTCGAAAAATTTATAAAGAAGAGAGTTGATAAAATTACAAATATATTTTTGTATGAACCGGCGATTAATGCTTTGAATGGAAAAAAAAGAGAGTTGACTAAGCAAGAACTTATAAGTGGTTATTATTCACAGCTTTTTTTATGGAACATGTTAATGGAAATTATATGTCGGACTGATTCAGACATGAAAATGGAGGATTATGCTCCGATGGTCATAGATGTGTCATTATTTATGGATAATAATTATTATGCAGATGAGGGATTTATTAATTGGACTACATGGCCGGAAAGAATGACAGAAGAATATATAAAAGAATTGCAGGAAATATATTTTATTGACGATGGGGCGATTAACAAAAAAAGAGTTTTTAGCAATCTGGTTGAAAGAGTTCTGGCTGAATTAGTAAAAAAAATCTTGCCTTTAGAGTATCTTAGGGATGAATGTTCATTTGAACTGAAAATGTTTTATGAGAAACAATTTTATACGCTTTCTGGAATAAGACAATATTACTTTGATGTTCTTACAAAACAGGGACTGGAGAACTACAGTAAATTGTTGGACTGGACCGTAAAGGCCAGTATATTATTTGCGTTTCATAGCGGATGTAAAAATTTTTCTCTTACCTGGTATGAGAAAAAATTTCGGATTAATCATTTTCAAAATAAGTATAAAGATGAGTCTGGAAAAGGTATAGATGGATATACTTGGCATAGATGGACCGTTTCAATGGATAATTTTGAAAAACAGGAAAATATGTGGGAAATGATTGCATTAGATGCGAAAAGAATTCGAAAATGTTATAGATACTTGGAAAAAAATAACGCTGAATTGATTATAAAAGATATTTATGAGCGATATAACATTCAACGGGACAAAGTGCATAAAGAGTGTATAGAATTACTTGTATGGATGAAAAAGCATAATATGGGAATTATGGATGAGGTTGTTTCGAAACTGCGATACTGTGAAAAAGAATTAGACGGTAATTAAAGTTAATTTATTTTTGAAAATTTTAAATCTGAAGATATGTCGGATGGCGCAAAGGTATTGTATATGCAAATCAATTGACAGGAGGCAACAGATATGACGAATAAGGGATATCTGAAATATATCCAGAATCAACTGGATGCTTTGATTTGCAGATCACATATGATACCAATGAATAAGAAGAAAAAAAGACAATTTGATAAACTTATTAAAAATGTTCGTTTTATGTCAGAGAAAAATAAAAATGAAGCTCAGAAATATATAAAAAAAGCACAGGAATTTCTTGACAGATGCGAGATCGCAAATATTCGAAAATGGAATGTTGAATTTGGAATTGGTATATTTGGGATAATAGTGTTAATCTATCTTGGAATGAAAAGTATGTCGGATTGTTTGTGGCTGGAATATATACATATTTCATGTTATGGCTCAGCTGGTGTTCTTTTATCCATATTAAAAGATACGCATATTGGCTCAGATATTGGATATTTTGATACAAAATCAGAAGTGTTTTGGAAAATTATTGTTAAATATGTGATAGGGGTATTTTCGGCTGTGTTTGTTATAAAGGCATTTAAAGCTGGAATATTTATGAAAGATTTTATAGCGCCTGAGCATAATAATGAGTTTATTTTGCTATTAGCAGTAGTAGCAGGATATAGTAAGGATATGATGTTTTCGTTGGTTAAGAAGATAGAAACAAGAGCTGTTCAAATGAGCGAAATAGCGAGCAAGGAGACAAGCCGCAAGGGTCAGACCCCATGAAAGACCCCATGAAATACCGATAAAGAAGATAAAACAGAACTAAAAGATCTGTAAAAGAAACATAAAATATCTTGCAAAAACTTATCACGAGTGATAAAATCTCGTAAATAAGATATCAGAGATGGGATAGAGGGATAAGCAAATGCAGGAGAACATGAAAGAATACCTGACAGAAAAGGAATCCAGGGAAAAGAGACTGGAAGTATATATAGAGAAGATCCAGGAAAAGGTGTTGAGCAGGTCTTCGGAAACAATCCGGCAGTTAGTGGAGGAGCGACACCGCCAGAAAATGACGCAGCAAGAAATAGCGGATATTACAGGGATAAAACCGTCAAATATAGCCCGGTTTGAGAGTGGCGAAAGGGTACCAACGCTGGTTGTATTGGAGAAATATGCAAATGCACTTGGAAAACATATGGAAATAAAAATCTGTGATGACTGACAGATTTTTATTTTAGGATAATCATAAATGATAGTATTATTGAGAACAAAAAACGAAATGAAAGGAGAAATATCGCAAGTATCGCAAGAAAAGTAAGTGCTTAATTTTTAGTTTGCTTTTAAGATCGAAATTGAATCATAATACGAAAAAATCACATAAAATCATAATTTAACAAGATAATAAATATAACAATCTTGACATATACGAAAAAAACGTATAACCTAAATGCACAGGAGGTGTCAAGATGCTGATACGGTTTAGTGTAAAAAATTTTTTGTCATTTGCATCAAGAGAAGATAACATGTCTGAAGAATTTTCTATGATTGCAGGACGTGTTCGGGGGAAAAAGGAACACCTGTATGATGATGGAAAGATCAAACTGCTGAAATTTGCGGCAGTTTATGGTGCGAATGCTGCCGGAAAATCCAATCTGGTAAAGGCAATGGATTTTATGAAACAGGTAGTGATCAGTGTTCTGCCGGATGGACATACAGAAAAATACTGCAAAGTAAATCCGGAAAATGCTATGAAGCCAAGCTATTTTGAAGTAGAGATTCTGTTAGATGGTAAATATTATTCTTATGGTTTTGAAATTATCCTGAGCCAAAGCAGGTTTATTTCAGAGTGGCTGATGGAACTTCATGCTGATAATTCAGAGAAAATACTTTTTACAAGAGACATTGCAAACGGAACGTATGAACTGTGTGGTATGCTTGCACGTAAAGGGTTAAAGGAAAAACTGGATGTCTATGCAGATGATATTCGTGGAGATGGCAGTGTCCTGTTTTTGGCAGTCATGAATCAAAATAAAAAAAATCTGTACGAGAGTCATAAAACGGCTGCGATTCTGAAAAATGTTTTTTTGTGGATAAAAGATTCACTGGATATCAATTATCCGAATCAGCCGATTTCTGATTACTCTTATCTTGCCCAGGCAGATAAAGTCAGTGAGGTTTGCCGGATCATATCTGCATTTGGAACAGGGATTACGGATTTCGCTTTAGTGGATGTTCCAGTTGAGAAAGTGCTACATGGATTGTCGAAGAACCTGCAGGACAAAATTCTGTCAAATATCGAGCAGAAACAGGTTGAAGTAAGAAACCATCCGCAGATCAAGGGAATCAATATGATATTAAGGACGCTTGCGGATCTGTTTATTATTATGATAGATGGCAGCGATACTGTGAAATGCCAGACAATCGAGTTCAGTCATGGAAGAAAAAATGTGTTATTTAATCTGGAAGAAGAATCGGATGGAACAGTACGTATTCTCGATCTGTTGGAGATATTATTGTCCGGCGAAGGAAAAACTTATGTCATAGATGAACTGGATCGGTGTCTGCATCCAAGTCTCAGTTATAAGTTTGTGGAGACATTTTTAAACCTTGCGGCTGAGAAGAATATCCAGCTTATCGTTACAACCCATGAGTCGAGATTGATGGATTTCGATCTTCTCCGCAGGGATGAGATATGGTTCGTGGATAAAAAGGAAAATGGAGAGTCGGATATCTATTCATTGGAAGAATATAATGCCAGATTTGACCAGAAGATTGACAAGGCATATCTGGAGGGAAGGTATGGAGGTATTCCTATTTTCAGCACCATTTTTCCAGTTGAGAGGGCATAGCGTATGAGAGAAAAAAAGACATTTGCCCAAAGAACCAGAACAAGGAATACAGACGAAGTGCGGAAAAAGTATTTTCTTGTATATGAAGGAAAAGAAACAGAGGAGATTTATTTTGAAGGTGTAAACCAGAATCGTTCCATGATCGGAATCAATCCGTTGATCGAACTGGTTCCTGTAGTAAGGAGCTACAGTGAAGAAGGATGGAGTAATCCAAAGAAGATCGTGGACCGTATGCTTTTGAATCTGAAAGAAAGCAGACTTGGCACTGTTTCGTATGAAACTCTTTTAAACGGGTTCATGGATTATCTGTATGAAGAAAAGATACTGGTAAACAGCAAAGCAAAAGCCAAAAGTCTTTGGCAGACGTTGGAATGGATATGCAGCGAAAAACTGCAGATCACTCTTACAGAGCCTGTTACAGATCTGGAAGAAACATGCAGGATGCTTGCTGAATATTTTCAGGATAAAGAAGGATATGAACAGATTGTTGATGATGTACCACGCATTATCCGAAACCGGGCGATTACTTATGCGGAAGGATTTGATAAAATATGCTTTGTCGTAGATCGTGACAGAGAGAGCTTTGTTGCACATGAGGAAAACAATCAGTATAAATATGTTCTGGAAAAATGCAGGGAAAATGGTTTTGGATTATATCTGACAAATCCATGTTTTGAATTTTGGCTGTTGCTCCACTTTGATGACGTGGAACAACTGGATGAAATACAGCTTTTCCATAATCCGAAAATAACTGCGAAACGCCGCTATACGGAACAGGAACTGCGAAAAAGAATGACTGGGTATACAAAGTCTTCTTATGATGTTGACTGGTTTATGAATCGGATTGATATAGCAATCAAAAATGAAAAGAACTATTGCGAAGATATTGAAGAATTAGAACATTCAGTGGGAAGCCGGGTTGGATTGTTAATTGAAGAATTAAGGGATATAAAATAAGATGATAGAGGGAGATTGCAGTGCCTCGGCATTGTAATCTCCCTCATCTTTTTAAGACTGATTTTTCTGTTGTCCGCCAACGTTCCAGCTCATATGAGCCCCACAAGGGGTAGACCCCAATGTGGTCAACTTAAGCCCAGAATGCTGAAAATTCAACGATTCTGGGCTTACATTCTGGATTTTTTTATATAAATATCTTGACATATCCTCCTAAATATGTGGTTTATAGATTAAGCAATATTACGTTACCAGCGAAATATTTATCTATTCCAATACGTAGGAGGTATGCCATATGAAT
>SKEU01000995.1_pt1 | contig 15618 bp, 19 predicted proteins | sample 4819571 | NCBI WGS metagenome assembly SKEU01 (sample SAMN11008801, study PRJNA524170) | human gut metagenome | biome: Human fecal sample; material: Feces; isolation source: fecal sample from pouch patient p8, p16 | host: Homo sapiens | place: Israel: Tel-Aviv | collected 2015-06-23
AGTAAGCGTATCCCTCAGATGAAGCACTTGGGTGATATTTCAACTATCAACGGTGCGGAGGTTGAACCCGTGGACATTATCACATTCGGCAGTCCCTGCCAGGATATGAGTGTGGCGGGAAAACGTAGCGGTCTTGATGGTGAGCGTTCCTGCCTGTTCTACGAAGCAATCCGAATCGTAAAAGAAATGAGGTGTAAAACCAATGGTGAGTATCCAAGATACATCGTGTGGGAAAACGTCCCCGGTGCTTTCTCCTCCAATGCCGGAGAAGATTTCAAAGCCGTCCTCGAAGCTGTCGCATCCGTCAAAGGTGACTATGCTGTCCCTCATCCTCCAAAAGGAAAATGGACAGGTGCAGGAGAAATCATGGGAGATGGTTTCAGTATCGCCTGGAGATGCGTTGACGCGCAGTTTTGGGGAGTTCCCCAAAGAAGAAGACGTATCTATCTTGTCGCAGATTTTAATGGTGGGTGTGCCGGAAAAATATTATTTGAGTCAGAAGGCCTGTTTAGGAATCTTGAAACGAGCCGATGCCCGTGGAAAAGAACTGCCGGAACTTTTGAAGAAAGCACTCCTGCGACAGGCATCGTCTTAAACGACCAAGGCGGCAACCGTATGGATGTCACCGATGATGTGACCTGCACCCTTCGTGCCGAAGCACATCATCCGCCTTGTGTTATGGAGTCTGCAGGATTTTGCACGGAACACTCTGCCGACAGCCGTGGCATTGGCTATGAAACAGAAAAATCTCCAACACTTAGAGCAGGAGTCGTTCCTGCAACTGTATATGAAAATCACTCACAGGATACCCGATATGTGGGTCCCCTTGATGTAGCGCAGACCGTGGCAGCAACCTACGGCACTGGCGGAAACAATCAGACGTTTGTGGTAGAGCCGACTGCTTTCGGTGTCTGCTCCAAGGACAGCAATGCCATGAAATCAGCCAATCCCAACAGTGGTTTTTATAAGGCAGATACTTCACGAACCCTTGACGGCAACGGTGGGAATCCTACCTGCAATCAGGGCGGCATCGCTATTGTGGAAGGCAACGGCTCTCGTCCTTCCCACCATGGTAACGGTTATGCCGAAAGTGATGTCATGTACACCTTGAACACCGTAGACCGCCACGCCGTTGTCTATGCCATCGACCGTGAAAGTTATAACTGCGGTCAGAACTTCGCAAGGAATATGGGTATCAGTGATGAGGGTGTCAATTCTACACTGAAAGCCACGGGACCCGATGCGGTTGCCGTTCCCACCTACTCAAGCAGTAAGGCATCGTTCTTTACTTCTGCAGAAGAGGAACTTGCCAACACTTTAGTAGCTACGGATTACAAAGACCCTCCGCTTGTCAACGATACTGATGCGGATCTGGAATACATTGTTCGTAGGCTGACACCTACGGAATGTGCAAGGCTCCAGGGATTTCCGGATTGGTGGTGCGCTGACCTTGGTGAGAAACTTCCTTCTGAAGAGGAACTCACACGGTGGGCAGAAATCTTTGAAACACATCGTAAGATTGTGGGAACATCAAGCAAACCGAAAACACGGAAGCAGATATTCAAGTGGCTTCAGAACCCTCATTCCGATTCAGCGGAGTATAAGATGTGGGGCAACGGCGTGGCACTGCCCAATGTGGTGTATGTGCTGACAGGCATCGTGTACTATACACAAAATAAAGGGGTGTAAATCTACAAACTTTCTCCCTTGTATTTTGAACATATTACTTGCTATTTTGAGCCTTTAGAGTGATATATGTAGTACCGAAAATTAAAGGAGGTACTCACAATGAGAATTCATTACAATGTTCCCGGTAAAAAACGCAAGGAACTGGCACAGACCATAGCCACATGGCTTGAGGCAGACTGCAGGTACAATGGAGTTCCCACCTGTGCATACGAAGTGGACTACTTCACAATCGACAAGGAAGGCAACCTGCTGTTTGACGATATGGCAGACAGCGAGGTCATCGAAAAACTTCTGGAGCATCTTTACGATGAGGGATTTGAAAGCGACATCTCAGAGTATGACAGCAAACAGCAAGAGCCTGTAATTTCCGAAGAAGAGCCGATGGAAGATTGCCCGCCGGATTACCTTACTCCTTCCGAAAACAAGCCACAGGGCGAAACGGTGGAACTTACGGTGGAGATTCCCCTTGATAAGGTTGCGGTCGGTAACCTTACAAATCTTCTGGATGCCAAGGGCAGCCTTATAAAGAAAGCCTTGGGCATTCCTGCAACGCCAATCGAAGTCGGAGAGGAAAGGATTTCCTTTCCTTGGTTCGAGAATGGTTTGGATGCAGATGAGGTCAAGGCTTATAGCCATTTCATTGCTGCCCTTTGTGAAATGAGTCGAAATCAGAAACGCATCAGTGCAACGGAAAAAGCAGTCGACAACGAGAAATACGCATTCCGCTGTTTTCTCCTTCGCCTCGGCTTTATCGGGAACGAATACAAGACCGAGAGAAAAATCCTGCTCCGCAATCTTTCCGGCAGCAGTGCTTTCAAAGGAGGTGCCAAGAATGAGATTTCCGAATAAAGAAACGGTTGAGCGTGTAAGAAAAGCCTATCCCGTTGGATGCCGTGTGGAGCTTGTCCGAATGGACGATGAACAGGCTCCCCCGATCGGAACAAAGGGTACGGTCAGAGGTGTGGATGACACAGCCTCCATCATGGTTAGATGGGATACAGGCTCCGGATTGAATGTAGTGTACGGTGTCGATATTTGTCGAAAACTGGACGCAGTGTCCATTACCTGTTACGGTAGCACCGAGGTTTGGGATAGCAGAAAAGAGGCTGTCGACTTCTACCTTGGTGCCATTGCAGGGTCAGAGGGCAGTGAGTGTGAACGCTATACCAAGATTTACACCGAACTGCTTATGGGCAAGGAGGTCTGCAGCGATGAATACTAAAGTGAAAGAGCAGATTCTCGCCATCCGTGCCACAGGACGAACCAATATGTTTGATGTTCCAATGGTGCAGTACATTGCAAACCAGATGCATTTTTACGAATTGGTGGTGTACCTTGAGGAGTACCGAAAGGAATACACCCACTTCATTCTCACAGGCGAAACGGAGGACTGATTATGTGGAAAGAAGGAACTATCGGCATACCGAAGAAAGCCGGCGGCTACAAAGCAGTCCACTACTGGATTAAGGTTTATGAGGAAGGCAGCCAGTTTGGCATCAACGGCGGTAAAATCAGCAAGCTGATGCTGAAACTCGATGGCGAGATTATTGCCAACTATGACAGAGGTTGGGATGTTGACCCCACAACCGAAGAAGCCAATCTTGCCCTTTGCATTTTACTGAACGAACACAATTAAAAATCCTGTAAAGGCAGGACGGAGCCGAGAGGCTCTGTTCCTCGTATACGCAAAGTCGCACCGAATATGGTGGCGGCTATTTTTTATGCCATTTTTGAGGAGGTGACGGCATTTGAGAAAACTGAAAAACTATAAGCCAACCCGCTTTATGGCGGAGGGCAGCTATTATGATAAAGATGCCGCCGACCACGCAGTATGCTTTATCGAAAAATTCTGCTGTCACACTAAAGGCACATGGGATGGAAAACCCTTTGAACTGATTGACTGGCAGGAGCAGATTATCCGAGATATCTTCGGTGTCCTCAAACCAAACGGATACAGGCAGTTCAACACAGCCTATATTGAAATTCCAAAGAAACAAGGTAAATCGGAACTGGCAGCGGCAGTGGCGCTGTATCTTTTATGTGCTGATTTTGAACCGGGTGCAGAGGTTTACGGCTGTGCTGCTGATAAAGACCAAGCACGAATCGTATTTGACGTTGCTTTAGAAATGGTAAGGCGAAGTCCTCTGCTTAAAAATAAGATGACCATCCAGGCAAGCCAGAAGACTATGACCTACAATCCTACGGGAAGTAAGTACAAGGCACTGTCTGCGGATGTGGCAAATAAGCATGGTTTCAATACCCACGGTGTTATTTTTGATGAGCTGCATACCCAACCGAACAGAAAATTGTTTGATGTAATGACCAAGGGTTCCGGCGATGCAAGAATGCAGCCGCTTTATTTCCTGATCACAACGGCGGGAAATGATACACAGTCCATCTGTTATGAAACGCACCAAAAGGCAAAGGATATCATCGAAGGAAGAAAAGTGGACCCTACCTTCTACCCTGTGATTTATGGTGCAGAAGACGATGATGACTGGACAGACCCGGAAGTATGGAAGAAAGCCAATCCTTCCCTTGGTGTGACGGTTGGTATCGATAAGGTGCAGCAAGCCTGTGAACAGGCAAAGCAGAACCCCGGCGAAGAGAATGCATTCCGACAGTTAAGGCTAAATCAGTGGGTCAAGCAGGCTGTTCGTTGGATGCCGATGGCGGTTTGGGATGCCTGTGCATTTCCTACCGATAAATCGGAACTGGAAGGGCGTGTCTGCTACGGCGGTCTTGACCTTTCAAGTACAACGGATATCACTGCATTTGTGTTGGTGTTTCCGCCGGAAGATGAGGATGATAAATATATCATTCTGCCTTACTTCTGGATTCCGGAAGACAACATCGACCTGCGTGTGCGCCGTGACCATGTGCCGTATGACATTTGGGAGCGTCAGGACTTGCTTATGACTACCGAGGGCAATGTTGTCCATTACGGATACATTGAGAAATTCATCGAGTCTTTGGGTGAGAAATATAACATCCGTGAAATTGCCTATGACCGTTGGGGCGCTGTGCAGATGGTACAGAACCTTGAAGGTATGGGATTTACGGTAGTACCTTTTGGGCAGGGATATAAGGATATGTCGCCTCCTACAAAGGAACTGATGAAACTTGCGATGGAGAAGAAACTGGCTCATGGCGGGCATCCTGTTCTTCGTTGGATGATGGATAACATCTACATCAAGACAGACCCTGCCGGAAATATCAAAGCAGATAAAGCCAAATCCACAGAGAAGATTGACGGTGCTGTTGCAACGATTATGGCACTTGACCGTGCGATTCGTTGTGGTAATAGCAATAGTGCCTCGGTTTATGATGACCGTGGAATTTTATTTATTTAACCCCTTGCACATTCTGATTATGTGTGCTAATATTAGATTACAAAATATTATACCACATTATCAGAAAGGGGTGTTGAGTATGGCAGTAACTGTCTCCGTTACATTAACTGATGAAGAATATGAGGAGGTTTTGGTTAAATCCAAAGCAATAGGTTTATCTGTTGCACAGTATGTAAAGAAGTATCCAATCTCAGTAGATGATTTTGATAGCAGATATTCATACCTTAAGGAACAGGCACTTTTACAGCCTGCAGGAGTTCCCTTTACGGTTATGTCTTTGTTTGATGATTGGGATACTATCCCACGAGGAGTAAAACTGTCGCTGGGAAGAAATTTTTATCATCTTGTAAAGAGGGAAACCCAAGAACTAATTCAGATAAAACCTGCGGGAAAAACAAGTTCCAATGTTCAGCTATATGTTAAGGAGGGATAATCGATGCAACCAGATTATGTAAAAAGAAGAGTGGAGCGAGAAATTGTAGACACTATGAAAAAATATCCCGGTGGTCGAGATACAAGAAAACTTATATCAGAAGTATTGGGAAATCTTCAAAAAACTTACCCATCTCTTAACAGGTATCATGTTGCAGGTATGTTGGCTTGGATTCTCCAAAAGTATAATTTTTCATTAACTACACGCTATCCTGGATTTATGGTTAGTGTGTGAAACTAAAAATTCTGGAGGAATGTAAAATGTTATATTCAGTTGATTCTATGAAATATGTAACAACACTGCCTCATGGCAAGGACTATGATAATTGGAAAAACCATATTTCTGATGCAGATTACGACAAAGTGGTAGATGCCATTAACATCCTTGTTGATGCAAAAGAAATTAATACTGCTGGGTGGATGCCTGGTAGCAATTGGGATGGAACAGTGTATGAACCTCTATATTATGCTTGTGGGAAGAATCAAACTCAAGCGGGGATGTTTTTTGGATTGATTGTCTTTAAAACTCTTATGGAAAGAGAAGATAAAGTATGGGGATTCGGTAGATACGGTGATATTAAAAGCATGACTTATTTTGTGCTTGATAATCCTCCACCTAAAAAGTAAATAACTATTATGGATTAGCATCTGTCAAATAAACGGCAGGTGCTTTTCTTATGCCTATTTTTAAGAAGGGAGCGTGATTCTTATGGGAATTTTATCAGGCATATTCAAGGCGAGAGATAAGCCCGAAAACAGAACGGCGGGCAGTGCCTACACATTTTATATGGGTGGTTCGACTTCCGGCAAAAATGTGACGGAACGTTCTGCCATGCAAATGACAGCGGTGTATTCCTGTGTCCGTATCCTGGCAGAAGCAGTAGCAGGACTTCCCCTGCACCTATACAGATATAATGCCGATGGTGGCAAAGAAAAAGCCATTGACCATCCGCTTTACCGATTGCTCCATGATGAGCCGAATCCGGAAATGAGTTCTTTCGTATTCCGAGAAACACTCATGACCCATCTGCTTTTGTGGGGCAATGCTTATGCCCAGATTATACGTAACGGCAAGAATGAGGTTGTTGCCCTTTATCCGCTGATGCCAAACAAGATGTCAGTGGACAGGGATGAGAATGGGCATCTGTACTACACCTATTACCGTGGCTCTGATGAAGCCATTAAAAACAAAGAATTTGCAGTAACGCTGCAGCCTTCTGATGTGCTTCATATCCCCGGTCTTGGGTTTGACGGTCTTGTAGGCTACAGTCCCATTGCGATGGCAAAGAACGCCATCGGCATGGCAATTGCCTGTGAGGAGTACGGTGCCAAGTTCTTCGCCAACGGTGCAACGCCTGGCGGTGTGCTGGAACATCCAAGCACCATCAAAGACCCGCAGAGGGTCAGAGAGAGTTGGCAGGCTGCCTTTGGGGGTAGTTCCAATTCCAATAAGGTGGCTGTCCTCGAAGAAGGAATGAAGTACACACCGATTTCCATCTCCCCGGAACAGGCACAGTTTTTGGAGACACGCAAATTCCAAATCAATGAAATTGCTCGAATTTTCAGAGTCCCTCCCCATATGGTGGGTGACCTTGAGAAGTCGAGCTTTTCTAATATTGAGCAGCAGTCCCTTGAATTTGTGAAATACACCTTGGACCCGTGGGTCATCCGTTGGGAGCAGTCCATTATGAGGGCGTTGCTTTCCAATACGGAAAAGAAGGACTATTTCGTGAAATTCAATCTGGAAGGTCTGCTACGTGGCGATTACCAAAGCCGTATGAATGGTTACGCCATTGGTCGCCAGAATGGTTGGATGTCTGCAAACGATATCCGTGAACTGGAAAACCTCGACCGTATCCCTGTGGAAGAAGGCGGCGACCTTTATCTTATCAACGGCAATATGCTCCCTCTGAAAGATGCGGGTGCTTTTGCAAATACAACCGACAATGACGGAAAGGAGGAAAACCCCGATGAAGAAGTTCTGGAAGTGGAAGAACCAGGCACAGACGGAAACGATGCCGGAGGCGAGGACTCTGTTTCTGAACGGAACAATCGCAGAAGAAAGCTGGTTTGATGATGATGTCACACCACAGCTTTTCAAGGATGAACTGAATGCAGGTTCCGGTGACATTACTGTTTGGATTAACTCGCCCGGCGGCGACTGCGTGGCGGCTGCCCAGATCTACAATATGCTGATGGATTACAAGGGCAATGTCACGGTCAAGATTGACGGTATCGCTGCCTCCGCAGCATCCGTGATTGCGATGGCAGGCACAAAGGTACTGATGTCCCCTGTATCCATGATGATGATTCACAACCCTATGACCGTTGCCTTTGGCGATTCTGCGGAAATGCAGAAAGCCATTGAAATGCTGGCAAGCGTGAAGGATTCCATCATCAATGCCTATGAAATCAAGACGGGATTGTCCCGCACGAAGCTGTCCCACCTTATGGATGCTGAAACATGGATGGACGCAAACAAGGCCGTGGAACTCGGCTTTGCTGATGAAATCATGCAGCGTGTGGGCAGTGCCGAGGATATGGAGCCACCTGCGGTTTCCATGCTTTATTCCAAGGCAAATGTGGTCAATTCTCTCATGGACAAGGTTGCAGCCAAGTGTGCAATCAAGTCCGAACCAACCCGTAAAACCAAAGCCGATGACCTTATGGCAAGGCTAAATCTTATCAAAAATTGGAGGTAATTTATTATGACTATCAATGAACTGCGCGAAAAGCGTAACCAGGCTTGGCAGGCTGCAAAGGCTTTTGTGGAAACCAAGCGCGACAAGGACGGTCTGCTTTCCGATGAGGATGCAAAGACCTATGCACAGATGGAGAAGAAGGTTCAGGACTACGGTGCTGAAATCGAGCGTATGGAGGCTATGTCCGCTATGGATGCCCAGCTTTCCAAGCCTACCTCTGCTCCTATTACGGAAAAGCCTATGAACGGCAATTCCGCACATGACCAGAAGCCTAAGACCGGACGTGCTTCTGATGCGTATAAGGACGGTATGCTCAAGGCACTCCGTACCAACTTCCGACAGGTCAGCAATGTTCTCCAGGAGGGTGTTGATGCCGATGGTGGTTACCTTGTTCCGGAAGAGTACGATACCCGTTTGATTGAGGCATTGGAGGAAGAAAACATCTTCCGTAAACTCGGTCATACCATCACTACCAGCGGTGAGCGTAAAATCAACATTGCAGCCACTAAGCCTGCGGCAGCGTGGATTGACGAAGGTGAGGAACTTACCTGGGGTGATGCAAAGTTCGCCCAGATCAATTTGGATGCCCACAAGCTTCATGTTGCTGTGAAGGTAACTGAGGAGCTTCTGTATGACAATGCATTCGGTCTTGAGAAGTACATTCTCCGTCAGTTTGCAAAGGCTCTCGCCAATGCAGAAGAGGATGCTTTCCTCAACGGTACCGGTGTAGGTCAGCCTTTGGGTCTGCTTGCATCTGAAGGTGGTGCGGAAATCGGGGTGACTGCTGCATCTGCAACGGACATCACTGCCGATGAACTCATCGACCTTGTGTACTCCCTTAAGCGTCCTTACCGTAAGAATGCGAAGTTCATCTGCAATGACCAGACCTTGGCTGCCATCCGTAAGCTGACTGACAAGAACGGTCGTTACCTTTGGCAGGATTCCGTGCAGGCGGGAGAACCTGGCAGACTGTTGGGTTATGAGGTACACACTTCTCCTTATTTCCCTGTAATCACTGCGGGTATGCCTGCCATTGCCTTTGGTGACTACAGTTACTACAACATCGGTGACCGTGGTACTCGTTCCTTTGCGGAACTTAAGGAACTCTTCGCCGGAAACGGTATGGTCGGCTTTGTTGCCAAGGAGCGTGTAGACGGAAAGTTGGTACTTCCTGAAGCTGTGAAGTTGCTCACTATGGCTACTGCCTAAGATGGGAGGTGGCGGTGATGAGCGAACTTCTGACGAAGGTTAAGGAAAATCTGATACTGGAACATTCAGCGGATGATGGACTGATTGAAAGGTTCATCACCGCCGCCGTTTCTTATGCGGAAAGTTATCAGCACATTGCAGCAGGATATTATACGGAAAATGCGATGCCAGCCACTACCGAACAGGCAGTGATTATGCTGGCATCCCATTTTTATGAATCCAGAGACGGCTCTACAGGCGGTTTCTTTGCTGATAATGTGCAGGCAGGTCAGCAGGTGTGGAACACGGTCAACCTTCTTTTAAGGCTCGACCGAGATTGGAAGGTGTGACATGAGTTTCGGAAAAATGAATGGCTTTGCAGACATTATTGCCACGAAAAATCTAAAGGACAGCGAGGGTTTCTCTACTACAACAGATGAAATCCTCGCCTCTGTCCGTGTTTACAGAGAAGGTCGTCACGGCAGTGAGCGTTGGGCAAACCTTGCGGCATTCTCCGAGGCAACCGACCTGTTCCGTTTCCGATGTTTTCCAGGTCTTACCGTTACCACTGACCACATTTTGGTCTGTGAGGATGGGCGTTTTGAAATTACGTCCGTGGAGGATGTCAAGGGGCGTGGAATGTATACGGAGGTACTTGCGAAAAAGGTGGTGGCATCCAGTGGCTAAAGTAGATATTAAGATGCCGGAGGACTTTCTGGAGCGTATCTCAAGGCTTGGTTCAGACTTTGACCCTGTGGCACAGAAAGTGCTTGAAGCCGGAGGCGAGATTGTTCTTGCCAAGGCACAGAGCAACCTTTCTTCTATAGTAGGCAGTGGTACAAAGTATGAATCCCGCTCCACGGGAGAACTGGAAAGTGCCCTTGGTCTGTCTGCTGTGAAGATGGATAAAAACGGCAATCACAATATCAAGGTTGGCTTTGCAGAACCCCGCAGTGATGGTATCAGCAATGCAAAACTGGCGAATATCATCGAATATGGCAAACACGGTCAGCCTGCCAAACCTTTTATGAAACCTGCAAAAACTGCATCCCGTGCTGCCTGTATCAGTGCCATGCAGGATAAATTTGAAGAGGAGGTCAGAAAGCTGTGAGTATACTGTCAGATATCAATATGACTTTGGAGCAACTTGGCATTCCGCTTGAAACGGGTGTCTTTAAAGGACAGGCTCCGGATAAATATATCGTAGTAGTTCCTATGGCAGACAGCTTTGAACTTCATGCAGACAATACTCCTGGCTGTGACATCCAAGAGGCTCGAATTTCTCTGTATGCCAAAGGCAGCTATACAAAAGATAAAAATGCAATTGTCCGTGCCTTGCTTGGCGCGGATTTTACCATAACCGACCGCAGATATATCGGTTATGAAACCGAAACAGGCTACTTCCATTACAACGTGGATGTGGCAAAACACTATGAAATGGAGGAATAAACAATGGCTACTATCGGTCTTGATAAACTTTTTTACGCCAAAATCACCGAAGATGAAACGGGAGATGAAACCTACGGCACTCCGGTGCAACTGGCAAAGGCAATGAACGCCGACCTTTCGGTGGAACTTGCCGAGGCAACCCTTTATGCCGATGATGGTGCATCGGAAATCGTGAAGGAATTTAAGAACGGCACACTTTCCCTTGGTGTGGATGATATCGGTGCTTCTGTGGCATCCGACCTTACGGGTGCGACCATCGATGCAAACGGTGTAGTGGTATCTGCAAGCGAGGATGGAGGCGAACCTGTAGCTGTGGGTTTCCGTGCAAAGAAATCCAACGGCAAATACAAGTATTACTGGCTCTACCGTGTGAAGTTCGGTATTCCTGCCACAAACCTTGCTACCAAGGGTGACAGTATTACTTTCTCTACACCTACCATCGAGGGCACGATTCTTCGCCGTAACAAAGTGGACGGCAAGGGCAAGCATCCTTGGAAGGCAGAGGTCACGGAGGGTGATGCTGCCGTAACTTCGGAAATCATCAAAAACTGGTATCAGGAAGTGTATGAACCTTCCTATGCTACGGAAACGGCTGAGTAAGGAGGCTATGACACATGGATAAAGAACGCTCTGCAATTATCAATATCGGCGGTGATGAGTATTTACTGCTTCTCACTACCAAAGCTACCAAGGAAATCGCAGGACGCTACGGCGGTTTGGAGAACCTTGGTGACAAGCTGATGAAATCCGAGAATTTCGAGATGGCTATTGGCGAAATCGTGTGGCTGATTACCCTTTTGGCTAACCAGTCTATCCTTGTTCATAATCTGAAAAATAAGGACAACAAGAAGGATATTCTCACAGAGGAAATGGTGGAACTTCTGACCACACCTTTGGATCTGGCAGATTACAAAGCTGCCATTACCGAGGCTCTGTATAAGGGTACCAAGAGAAACATTCAAAGTGAGGACAACTCAAAAAACGCAGAGGTCGAGTAAGTGACGAAGAGTTATTTACTCGACTTTTATATTACGGCATCAGTCAGCTTCATCTGTCAATGGATGAGGTGTGGCTGATGCCGTTTGGTTTGCTGTTGGATTTGTGGGAATGCCACAAGCAGTACACAGGCGCAGTAAAACCGAAACGAGAGTATTTCATTGACGATATCATTCCGGACGGGATTTAAGGAGGTGGTTTGATGGCGGATGATTTTGGTCTGAAGATTGGCCTTGAAGGCGAAAAAGAATTTAAGAAAGCGTTGTCCGAAATCAACCAGTCCTTTAAGGTCCTGGGGTCGGAAATGAAGGTTGTAACCTCGCAGTTCGATAAGAACGATAATTCTGTACAGGCACTGACTGCAAGAAACCAGGTGCTGAATAAGGAAATCGAAGCACAGAAACAGAAAATCGAAACTTTAAGGCAGGCGCTTGCCAATGCCTCCGAGTCTTTTGGAGAAAATGACCGAAGAACACAGCAGTGGCAGATTCAGCTTAATAACGCTACGGCGGCGCTCAATGATATGGAGCGTGAACTTGACCGTAATAATACGGCTTTGGACGAAGCGGAGCGTGAGATGGATGATGCCGCCGACGCTGCGGATGATCTGGAAGAAGAAATTGAAGATGCCGGAGATGCTGCCGATGATTCCGAGGGCAAATTCTCAAAACTTGGTGGAACATTAAAAGCTGTTGGTGTGGCAATGGGTGCGGTGGTCACGGCTGCCGCTGCCGCCGCCGTTTCACTCGGGAAAGCAGTGGTAGAAGCCTACGGCGAGTATGAGCAGTTAGTCGGTGGTATCGATACGCTGTTTAAAGACTCCTCTGCATCTTTGCAGGAATACGCCAATAATGCCTACAAGACAGCGGGTATGTCGGCAAATGACTATATGTCCACGGTCACATCTTTTTCTGCATCTCTGATTTCTTCCCTTGGGGGCGATACTGAGGCAGCAGTGAAGTATGCGGATATGGCCATTACTGATATGGCGGATAACGCCAACAAGATGGGTACAGACATATCCCTCATTCAGAATGCCTACCAGGGATTTGCCAAGCAAAATTATACAATGCTTGACAATCTGAAACTTGGTTATGGTGGTACCAAGACCGAAATGGAACGTCTGCTTGCTGATGCACAGGCTATTTCCGGTATTGAATATGACATCAGTTCCTATGCGGATGTGGTGGAGGCTATCCACGTTATCCAGGAAAGTATGGGTGTGGCAGGTGCAACGGCAGCAGAAGCCGAGCATACCATCGAAGGTTCTGTGAACGCCATGAAGGCTGCCATCGATAACCTTATCGTTGGTTTTGGTAATGCAGATGCTGACATTGAGTTGCTCTGCAACAATGTGGTGGATGCGTTCCAGGATGTGCTGACCAATATTACTCCGGTCATTGAAAATATCATCTCGGCATTGCCAACGGCTCTGAACGCACTGCTCTCGACCGTGGGAGAATTACTGCCGACCTTATTGGATACGGTAGTTGACCTGTTCTCTCAAGTGTTGAATACCATACTGACCATGCTGCCGGAACTCATCCCTGTGGTCATTGATGCGTTAATGACCATTGTGAATACGCTGATAGAAAATCTGCCTCTGCTTATCGATGCCGCCATTCAGATAGTGATGTCTTTGGTACAGGGCATTGGAGAGGCTCTGCCTACATTGATTCCAACAGCAGTACAGGCGGTCATTACCATTGTGCAGAGTCTGATTGACAGTCTGCCGATGATACTGGATGCGGCTTTGCAGCTTATCATGGGTCTTGCAGAGGGTCTACTTACAGCCATTCCGGTGCTGATTGAGGCACTGCCGTCCATCATACTTGCCATTGTGGATTTTGTGATTGGGGCAATCCCTCAAATCATAGACGCAGGCGTTCAGCTTCTGACCTCATTGGTTTCTGCATTGCCGGAAATCATCGTGGCAATCGTGGAGGCTATCCCGCAGATTATTGAGGGAATTATCACAGCGGTGCTTGGTTCGATTCCGCAGATTATCCAGGCAGGCATAGACCTTTTAGTGGCACTTATCCAGGCACTGCCGGAAATCATCACAACCATTGTAGCTGCAATTCCTGAAATTATCGGTTCTGTAGTCAATGCACTCATTAACAGCATTCCGCAAATTGTACAGGCTGGTATTACTTTGCTGACTTCACTGATTAAGAACCTGCCAACTATTATCGTGACAATCGTGAAGGCTGTGCCTCAGATTATTTCCGGACTTGTGAATGCCTTAAGCAAAGGCGTATCCCAAATGGCGCAGGTCGGCGGTAACCTTGTCAAAGGTTTGTGGCAGGGCATCCAGTCCCTTGCATCCTGGCTTTGGAACAAGGTATCCGGTTGGATTTCTTCTATCTGGGACGGTATCTGTGATTTCTTCGGCATCCATTCGCCTTCGGATGAGATGGCATGGATTGGTGAGATGTTGGTGGAAGGCTTGGCAGGTGCTATCAATACCAGTGGTAAAGATGCCGTTGCAGCCGCTGAAGGCATGAGCCAGGACATCAATGATGTGATGCAGAGTCTTGCGGATGATATGACAACGGCACTGCCTACGGATTTCAATGTGAACGGTACGGTAAATCGAAATGACACCATTTCCGGTATGGGAACGGGTTATGGTGCGCTGATTACCATTCAGCAGATGATTGTAAGAAGCGAAGAGGATATCCGTAAGATTTCCCAGGAACTTTACAACTTGATTCAGAGTGGCTCCCGTGCACAGGGACATTTCACTACGGCATAAAGGAGGGTTTTGACCTATGGGTTTTATTTTTAATGATATTACATCGGCAAGCATGGGCATCAAAGCCCGTCTGACTTCCTGGCAGGTATGTGGTAAACTTCGAAACTTTACCACCACCGTGCCTGGTAAATATGGTGTGGCAGATTTCGGAGCCGATTTTGATTACCGTGAAATCAAGATACAGTGCAATATCTATCCGAAACACAGCTTCACAACCTTGGTATCTGCCTTGGATGACATTGCTGCATGGCTTGACCCTGTGCAGGGACTTCGTCAACTTGTGCTTGATGATGTGCCGGACAGATATTTTATGGCAAGGCTTAATGATGCAGTGGATTGTGAAAGGCTTATCCGCTCAGCAGGCAGTTTTGAACTGAAGTTTTTCTGTCCTGACCCATTCGGATATGCTATCACGGATGAAACTTTCTCCATTGTGGAGGAAGGGGTTCACACCATTACAAGAACGATTGGCAACATTGAGTCACTGCCTGTGTATCGCATTAAGGGTGTGATAACCGCAGGTGCAAGCAATTATATCAGCATTACCACAAACGGCACGGAAATGAAAATCGTAAATGCCACGCTTTCCGAGGGAGAAACCCTCGTTGTGGATACCGATAAAATGACCGCTTATGTGGTGGATGAAAACGGCGAAACGCTCCGTAACGGTCTGCCGTATTTGCAGGAATTGAACTTTCCAACACTGGCTGTCGGAGATAACACGGTAACCGTGGAAGTAAGCAATGCCACGCTGAACGAATTACAGATTGGGGCCAAGAGCAGATGGAGGTGACGGTATGTCTTTGAAAACAATTCTGAATAAACAGACGGATTTTACGGGAGAGTTTCCTGCAGAATATGCTGCCTCCGGCTTATGGCGTTTCAATGAATCTGCACCGGATGATAATACGGCTCTTGCCGACTCTTCCGGTTGTGGACGCAATTTTACTATCGTGAACTGGTCGGGTACTACGGCAAATCTGTCGAAGAGTCCGAAAGGCAGACAGATTCGTTTTAATATCAATAATCCGACCTCTGAAAAGACTCATTT
>SKEU01001021.1_pt1 | contig 15351 bp, 9 predicted proteins | sample 4819571 | NCBI WGS metagenome assembly SKEU01 (sample SAMN11008801, study PRJNA524170) | human gut metagenome | biome: Human fecal sample; material: Feces; isolation source: fecal sample from pouch patient p8, p16 | host: Homo sapiens | place: Israel: Tel-Aviv | collected 2015-06-23
ATTTTTTACTTGTACTTATAAAATCACTGTAAGCAGTTCCGTTTTCCAACGTCTTGTTTTTTGCCGCTGCCATTTCCGAAACGGTTACGAGCTGATAGCCCTCTTCTTCCAGTTTTGGAATCAGCTGAAGTGCCGCATCTACTGTCTGTGTGTGAATATCATGCATCAGTATGATATCTCCGTCTTTCAAATTACGCATAACCTCGTCAATTATGCTCTGTGTATTTCTCGTCTTCCAGTCCAGTGTATCCACATTCCAGAGGATCATCGGCATACCTACGCTTGATTTCACTGTATCATTAATTGCACCATACGGAGGCCTTAATACAGTAGCCGGACTTCCACAGATATTCTTGATATTTTCATTCGTATCATTGACCTCTTTGGCAATTGCTTCTGCATCAATCTTCGTCAGTTGCTGGTGATCATAGGAATGGTTTCCAAGTTCATTTCCATCTTTCAACATCTGCTTTATGACATCCGGATAGGATTTTACATTTTTTCCGAGCATAAAAAATGTAGCATGTGCATTATATTTTTTCAACTGATCCAGAATCTCTGATGTTCTTGGTCCGGGTCCATCATCAAATGTAAGTGCCACCATCGGTTTTCCCGGATCTATCTCTGTTTTTTCTTTCGAGAGCAATTCTCCCGACTCGCTGAATTTACATTTCTCAAGTCCGAGCTTTAGCTCTCCTGTTGCCGCAATTCCTTTTGAATCAAAATAATACTCTTTTCCGTCAATGCTCTGCCAGCCGATCAGTGCCTTTCCGTCATCACTCAGATATGCTCTTCCGTCATCCGTTGTAATCCATCTGGACTTCTGCATGATTCCTTTTTTATCAAAACAATATAACGCATTCTCAATGGTCTGCCAGCCGGTCACTTTATTTCCATCTGCATCAAAATAATATGTATTTCCCTTCGACACCACGAAATCTGATGTTACATAAGTTCCATCGTATTTTTTAAATTTATTACCATTCCATACACCGATGGGATTCTTCACAGTACAGGTTCCGTTCCTGATTGTTACCTGCGCCTTTTTCTTCCATGCTCCATTCAGTTCTTTTTTAATCTTCTCTGACAGTTTTGCTGTAATCACATAAGTTCCTTCTATATTCGAATCAGCTTTACTGGAAATGGTAATATCTTTTCCTTTTTGCAGATCTTTTGCAAAGTCCTCAGCAGTATATGTCTTTGTAAGCTTGTTCTTATCTTTGTCCTGTATCTTTACATCTGCCGTATACGACGGAAGTGCTGTTCCCTGCGTAACCTCAATATCAGCGACCTGTATCGTAATCTGTGCCGGTTTTCTTAGCATTTCACGTATGACTGGTATTGCCACCGCGATCAGGCATATGACAAAAAGAGTAAGACCCACACGAATGTTTCTTACTCTTCTCCTATATTTCTTACTTCTTGATCGAATCCCTGTATTGTCCATTCCCTGTATCCCCCAGATTTCATAAGTTCTATTTATCAGATATAAAGATATCTTTACTGCATCTCTTTCATTAATAGGATACTCTAATTCGACATATTTCGCAATTAAAGGATTCTTACAAATTTATTAAGTTTTGTTTAACATATAACACGTACACGTAACACTTCACCGATCTGTTTCAGTTCTTCCACAACACCTTCCGGCACTTCGGAATCTACATCGATCATTGTATAGGCATATTTCCCCTTGCTCTTATTCGTAAGGTCTGCAATATTCATATTATCTTTTGCAAGGACAGCGGAAATCTGACCGATCATATTCGGTACATTGTGATGTAATACAAGAATACGTGTCTTATCTCCTCTCAGCCCCATATCACAATCCGGATAGTTCACCGAATGTCTGATATTGCCGTTTTCCAGATAATCCATCACTTCTTTCACTGCCATCTTTGCACAGTTATCTTCAGATTCTTCCGTAGATGCTCCGAGATGAGGAATTACAATCGCTCCCTTTACACCTGCAATCTCAGGTGTCGGGAAATCTGTAACATAATGCTTTACTTTACCGGCAACAAGTGCATCTACCATTGCTTCGGAATCCACCAGCACATCTCTTGCAAAGTTCAGAACGATCACACCTTCCTTCATAAGGCTCAGGGCATCTTTTCCGATCATTCCCTTTGTGCTGTCAAGTGCCGGCACGTGAACGGTAATGTAATCACAGTTTTCATAGATTTCATCTACGTTTGTTGTATGATGAATACTTCTGGAAAGTCTCCATGCAGAATCTACCGACACATATGGATCGTATCCATATACATCCATGCCAAGATGTGTTGCAGCATTTGCCACAAGCACACCGATTGCTCCAAGACCGATAACTCCAAGTTTCTTTCCCTGCAATTCCTGTCCCGCAAATGCTTTTTTCGCCTTTTCGGCATCTTTGGCTATGTTTCCATCCTCTTCATTCTCCTGCACCCAGTTGATGCCGCCAATGATATCTCTGGATGCCAGCAGCATACCGGCGATCACCAATTCTTTTACTCCATTTGCATTAGCTCCCGGTGTATTAAATACAACAATTCCCTGTTCCGCGCATTTCTCAAGCGGGATATTATTCACACCTGCACCGGCTCTTGCGATTGCTTTCAGATCTGTTGCAAATTCCATTTCATGCATTGCCGCACTTCTTACCAGAATCGCATCAGCCGTCTCCGGTGTGCTTACAGGTGCATAGTCTTTTGTAAATTCATCCAGTCCTACCTGTGAAATTGGATTCAGATTATGATACTTATACATGATTACAGATTCTCCTTTTCAAATGCTTTCATAAATTCCACGAGTTTTTCCACTCCTTCAACCGGCATCGCATTGTAGATACTTGCACGCATACCTCCGACACTTCTGTGTCCTTTCAGATTTTCAAATCCGGCTTCTTTCGCTTCTTTTACAAATTTTGCATCCAGTTCTTTATTACCTGTTATAAATGGAACATTCATAAGTGAACGGTCTTTGGGAACAACTGTACCTTTGAATAATTTACTTTCATCCAGGTAATCATAGAGAATCTTTGCCTTCTTTTCATTACGCTCTTTGATTGCTTCCAGACCGCCCTGCTTTTTCAGCCATTTGAATACTTTCCCGCAGATATAGATTCCATATGCCGGCGGTGTATTGTATAAAGATCCGGCATCTGCATGTGTCTTATATTTCAGCATGGTCGGTGTACCATCTAATACATCATCTGTAATCAGGTCTTCTCGTATAATTGCGATCACCACACCCGCAGGTCCTACATTTTTCTGAACTCCTCCGTAGATCACGCCATATTTTGACACATCTACCGGTTCAGACAGAAAGCAGGATGACACATCTGCCACCAGTGTCTTCCCTTTTGTATCCGGAAGTTCTTTGAACTTTGTACCATAAATCGTATTATTCTCGCAGATGTATACATAATCTGCATCTTCAGAGATTTCAAGATCAGAGCAGTCCGGAATATAAGAAAATGTCTTATCTTCGGAAGATGCGACTACATGAACCTCTCCGTATTTTTCTGCTTCTTTGGCTGCCTTTTTCGCCCATTGTCCGGTTACGATATAGTCAGCCACTTTATTTTTCATCAGATTCATAGGAATCATGGCAAATTGCTGAGATGCGCCGCCCTGCAGGAATAATACCTTATAATTATCCGGAATCTGCATCAGATCACGGATATCAGCTTCTGCTGTCTCAATAATCTCCTGGAACACCGATGAACGGTGACTCATTTCCATAACCGACATTCCACAGCCTTTATAATCTAACATCTCTGCTGCTGCTTCTTTTAATACTTCTTCCGGCAATACGGCCGGACCTGCTGAAAAATTGTACACTCTGCTCATTGTTGTTCCTCCACTTTTCTTTACTTTTTGCTTCTTTTATTCTGCATTTTTTGTTTTCAGATCTTTCTCATCAAAAGCTTCACTGATTGGAGCACCAGGGGCAACCATCGGCCATACTTTGTCATCACTGTCAATCTGACAATCAATCACTACCGGGTGACCGCTCTTTAATGCCTTTGCAAATGCTTCTTTGAATTCTTCCCTGGTCGATGCACGTACTCCTTCTGCTCCCATAGCTTCTGCAAGTTTTACAAAATCTACAGCATCATTGAGTACAGTAGCCGAGTAGCGCTGTTCGTAAAACAGATTCTGCCACTGACGTACCATACCAAGTACATGGTTATTGATCACTACCTGAATTACCGGGATATTATGGCGTGTTGCGGTAGCAATCTCATTCATATTCATACGGAAACATCCGTCTCCTGCAATATTGACTACCGTCTTTTCCGGTCTTCCGACCTTCGCTCCAAGTGAAGCACCAAGACCATATCCCATCGTTCCAAGCCCTCCTGATGTAAGAAGTGTTCTTGGTTCTGTATATTTATAATATTGCGCCGCCCACATCTGATGCTGTCCGACTTCCGTAGAAATGATTGCTTCGCCATTTGTCTGACGGTAAATTTCTTCCACTATGAACGGACCACTGAGTACATCCGGATGATATGTCATTGGATACTTCTCTTTATAAGAAATGATCTTCTCTATCCATTCCTTATGATTCTGCTGTTCCAGGCGTTCATTCATCTTCTGAAGAACGACTTTCAGATCACCGACTACCCCTTCTGTAATCAGGATATTTTTATTCATCTCCGCTGCATCTACGTCAAACTGCAGGATTTTTGCATCCTTGGCAAATTTCTTAGCATTTCCTGTCACACGGTCACTGAATCTTGCTCCTGTTACAATCAGAAGATCACATTCACTGACTCCGTAATTGGATGTTTTGGTGCCATGCATTCCAAGCATTCCGGTATACAGCGGATCCGTTCCCGGGAATGCACCTTTTCCCATCAGGGAATCGGTAACCGGTGCGTCTACCTTCTTTACAAATTCATATAATTCCTTGCTGGCTCCTGATAATATTGCCCCGCCGCCAACAAATATATATGGTCTTTCCGACTCCCTGATCATGCGAACTGCACTTTCCAGATCTTCTTCGCAGATATCTTCGGACGGTTTTACAATCTCTGGTTCCCGTGATATAAATTCTGCTTTATTAGCTGTTACATCCTTTGGAATATCGATCAGAACCGGACCTGGCCTTCCTTCTTTAGCGATCACAAATGCCTTGCGGATTGTATCCGCCAGGTTATTGACATCCTTTACAATATAATTATGCTTTGTGATCGGCATCGTAACACCTGCTATATCGATCTCCTGGAAACTGTCTTTTCCCAGAAGTGCTACTCCTACATTGCAGGTAATTGCAACCACCGGAATGGAATCCATGTATGCGGTTGCAATTCCAGTTACAAGGTTCGTTGCACCTGGTCCGCTGGTTGCAAGACATACACCGACTTTTCCTGTTGCTCTTGCATATCCGTCCGCCGCATGAGCAGCACCCTGTTCGTGTGATGTAAGAATATGTTTAATCTCATCTTTATGCTTATATAATTCATCGTATACGTTCAAAATCGCTCCGCCAGGATAACCGAATACGGTATCCACTCCCTGCTCTTTCAAACATTCGATTACAATTTGTGATCCTGTTAACTGCATACCATTCATTCCCCTGTCATAATTTTTATTTTGCTTTTGGAACTTCAAGGATTGCGCCTCTGTTTCCGGAAGTAACCATTGCCGCATATCTTGCAAGATATCCGGTTGTAACCTTTGGCTCTCTTGGATTCCAGTTTTCCTTTCTCTTAGCCAGTTCTTCATCCGATACATCCAGATGAATAGAAAGATTCGGGATATCAATCTGGATCAAGTCTCCCTCCTCTACCAGTGCGATTGGTCCGCCGACAGCAGCTTCCGGAGATACATGCCCGATAGATGCTCCTCTTGATGCTCCACTGAAACGTCCGTCTGTGATCAACGCCACACTCGATCCAAGCCCCATACCTGCGATTGCAGATGTAGGATTTAACATCTCACGCATTCCCGGACCTCCCTTTGGTCCCTCGTAACGGATAACAACAACATCACCGGCTACAATCTTACCACCTTTGATTGCTGCAATTGCATCTTCCTCACAGTCAAATACTCTTGCAGGTCCTTCGTGTATCAGCATCTCATCTACGACTGCCGAACGCTTTACAACACTTCCATCCGGTGCAAGATTACCTTTTAACACTGCAAGCCCGCCTGTTGGTGTATATGGATTGTCAATCGGACGGATAACCTCTGGATCTTTGTTCAATACTCCTTCAATATTCTCTCCTACTGTCTTTCCTGTAACTGTCATACATTCTGTATGAAGGAGTCCCTTCTTATTCAGTTCTGCCATAACTGCATAGACACCACCTGCTTCATTCAGGTCTTCCATATAAGTAGGACCTGCCGGTGCAAGGTGACAGAGATTTGGTGTCTTTTCACTGATTCCATTTGCGAAATCAATCTCAAAGTCCATTCCCACTTCATGTGCGATTGCCGGAAGATGAAGCATACTGTTTGTAGAGCATCCAAGTGCCATATCAACAGTAAGTGCATTCAGAATAGCTTCTTTTGTCATAATATCTCTTGGGCGGATATTCTTCTCAAGAAGTTCCATGACTTTCATACCTGCATGTTTTGCAAGACGGATTCTTTCTGAATATACTGCCGGGATTGTTCCGTTTCCGCGAAGTCCCATACCAAGTACCTCGGTCAGACAGTTCATGCTGTTTGCTGTGTACATACCCGAACATGATCCGCATGTAGGACATACTTTATTCTCGAATTCACACAGGTCTGCATCTGACATTGTTCCGGCCGCATTCGCTCCTACCGCCTCAAACATACTGGAAAGACTTCTCTTCTGTCCTTTTACATGTCCTGCAAGCATCGGTCCGCCGCTGACAAATACAGTCGGTACATTAATTCTTGCTGCAGCCATCAGAAGTCCCGGTACATTCTTATCACAGTTCGGGATCATAACTAACGCATCAAACTGATGTGCCATCGCCATTGCTTCTGTAGAATCTGCGATCAGGTCTCTGGTTACCAGAGAATACTTCATTCCGATGTGTCCCATTGCTATTCCGTCACAAACTGCAATTGCAGGAAACATGATCGGTGTACCACCTGCCATGGCAACTCCCTGTTTTACTGCATTCGCAATTTTATCCAGGTTCATATGCCCCGGCACGATTTCATTATAAGAACATACGATGCCAACCAGTGGTCTGTTCATCTCTTCTTCCGTCAGTCCAAGTGCATTGAACAACGAACGATGAGGTGCCTGCTGTTTTCCTTTTGTTACTGTATCACTTCTCATTTTTATCCTCCTGTTTTCTTTCTGTCAAATACTTCTTATCTATATATAATTCTATAATTAACGAATGTTTTCTGAAATCAGATCGCCCATCTCTTCTGTTCCAATCTGTGTCTTTCCTTCTGACATAATATCAATCGTACGGTATCCGTCTTTTAACACCTTTGCAACAGCTGCTTCGATTGCATCTGCTTCTTTATCAAGATCAAAGCTGAAACGCAGCATCATTGCTGCAGAAAGGATAGTTGCGATTGGATTGGCAATTCCTTTTCCTGCTATATCCGGTGCCGATCCGCCGCTCGGCTCATACAAACCGAATTTTGTCTCATTTAAGCTGGCACTTGCAAGCATTCCGATAGATCCGGTCACCATACTTGCTTCATCGGAAAGAATATCTCCAAACATATTCTCTGTAAGAATGACATCAAACTGTTTTGGATCTTTTACAAGCTGCATTGCACAGTTGTCTACCAGCATATTTTCCACTGCCACCTCTGGATAATCTTTTGCAACTTCTTCTACCACTTTTCTCCATAATCTTGAAGAATCCAGAACATTTGCCTTATCTACGCTAGTTACTTTTTTGCGTCGCTTCATTGCAATATCAAATCCCCGTTTTGCGATTCTTCGGATCTCCTCTTCATTATATGTAAGAGAATCTTTTGCTGTCATCACTCCGTCAATCTCTTCTGTCTTTCTCTCTCCAAAGTAAAGACCACCAGTCAGTTCTCTCATGATCATCATGTCGAACCCACCTTCTGTAATCTCTTCTTTCAACGGACATGCACCTTTTAATTCCTCATAAAGTACTGCAGGTCTTAAGTTTGCAAAAAGATTCAGGGCTTTTCTGATCTTCAAAAGTCCTGCTTCCGGTCTTTTAGACGGCTCTAACTTATACCACGGAGATGTCTTTGCATCTCCTCCGATGGAACCCATCAGAACTGCATCACATGCTTTTGCCTCTGCGATTGTCTCATCTGTAAGAGGCACTCCGTGAACATCAATGGATGCTCCCCCCATGAGTAACTGTGTATAATCACAAGTGTGTCCATATACTCCTGCAACTTTATCCAGAACTTTCATTGCCTCCGTTACGATCTCCGGACCAATTCCGTCTCCCTTAATCACACCAATTTTAAGATTCATCGTTCTTCTTCCTTCCTTCGGTAAAAATCTATAAAAATAATATTATCGTATTTTTATGCATGTTTCAAGACTTTAATTGGTTAAATTGACAAATTGCTACATTTTACCTACTTAAAAAACGCTTTTTATAATATTTCTTGTACACTTTGATGATTGATTGCTATAAAAAAATGCGGAACACATTATTTCCATGTGTTCCACATTTTTTATGCATGATATTTTGCTGTTTCAAGAATCCGGTTCGCATTTTCCACCCGTTCTTGCGATGGTGGATCAATGCCCTCTAACTGATACGGAATCCCCAGTTCTTTCCATTTATATACACCAAGTGTATGATACGGAAGGACTTCTACTTTCTCCACATTATCTAACGTCTCAATAAAATCATGAAGTCTGCGCAGATATTCGTCTTTATCACTTCTTTCCGGGACCAGTACATGACGGATCCAGACTGGTTTTCCGGTCTCTGAAAGATATTCTGCCATATCAAGAATATTCTTATTCGTCTGACCGGTAAGGATCTTATGCTGCTCATCATCAATATGCTTGATATCCAGCATTACAAGATCTGTAACCTTCATAAGTTCCTGGAATTTACTGAAGAATGGCTCTTCTCTTGTGAATGGATTTCCACAGGTATCCAGTGTTGTGTTGATTCCTCTTTCTTTTGCTTTCTGGAACAACTCCAGCAGAAAATCGATCTGCAGAAGCGGTTCGCCCCCACTGACGGTAATACCGCCCTTACTTCCCCAGTAAGTGCGGTATTTCCAGGCTTTATCAATCAGTTCATCTGCTGTGTAGAGAGTCCCTGAATTCATGTTCCATGTGTCCGGGTTATGACAAAACTGGCAGCGCATAGCACAACCGGTCGTAAAGATCAGATAGCGGACACCTGGACCGTCAACGGAGCCGAAACTTTCCAGAGAATGAATATATCCTTTGGTCATAGCTTTGCTCCTTTTTTTATTTATTACGTGTAATTCGCCATGTACTCCGCCATGCGCAGCTCGATTCCGCTTTGCTTCATCTCGCTGACGGCTGTCGCCGTATATCATCTGATCCAGATATCATAATTCAAGCAAGCTTGATTATAACATCTGTCTCATCTGATGCATGGCTCATAGCTTTTACATATGATCGTGGCAAGTTCTTGCGATAACGTCTAACTGCTGTTCGCGAGTCAGGTCGATGAACTTAACTGCGTATCCAGATACACGGATTGTGAAGTTAGCGTATTCTGGTTTTTCCGGATGCTCCATAGCATCAATAAGTTTATCTGTACCAAATACGTTAACATTCAGGTGATGTGCTCCCTGATCGAAGTATCCATCCATTACACGTGCAAGATTTTCTTTACGCTCATCATCTGTATGTCCAAGTGCACTTGGGCTGATTGTCTGAGTATTAGAAATACCATCCAGTGCCAGCTCGTATGGAAGCTTAGCAACAGAGTTAAGGGATGCAAGAAGTCCGTTCTTTTCTGCACCATAAGATGGGTTAGCACCTGGTGAAAGCGGCTCTCCTGCTTTTCTTCCGTCCGGAAGAGATCCTGTAGCCTTACCATATACTACATTAGAAGTAATTGTAAGGATTGATGTTGTAGGTACAGAATTTCTGTATGTATGACACTTATTCAGTTTGTGCATAAATGTCTTCAGAAGCCATACAGCCATGTCGTCTGCACGATCATCGTCGTTACCGTATCTTGGGAAATCTCCTTCGATCTCGAAATCTGTTGTGATTCCATCTTCGTCACGGATAGCTTTTACTTTTGCGTATTTGATAGCGCAAAGTGAATCTACCACATGAGAGAATCCAGCGATACCTGTTGCAAATGAACGCTTAACGTCTGTATCAATCAATGCCATCTGAGCTGCTTCATAGTAATACTTGTCATGCATGTAGTGAATCATATTCAGTGTATCTACATACAGTTTGCTCAGCCATTCCATCATAGCATCATATTTTTCCATTACTTCATCGAAGTCAAGATATTCAGATGTGATTGGTCTGTAAGCAGGTGCAACCTGAATTTTATTCTTTTCATCAATACCACCGTTGATAGCGTATAACAGACACTTGGCAAGGTTTGCACGAGCTCCGAAGAACTGCATCTCTTTACCTGTCTCTGTAGCAGATACGCAGCAGCAGATTGAGTAGTCATCGCCCCATACCGGACGCATAACATCATCATTTTCATACTGGATTGAGCTTGTCTCTACTGAGATCAGGGCTGCAAACTTCTTGAAGTTTTCAGGCAGTCTTGAAGAGTAAAGTACAGTAAGGTTTGGTTCTGGAGAAGGTCCCATGTTCTTCAGTGTATGAAGGAAACGGTAATCATTCTTTGTTACCATAGAACGTCCATCCTGTCCAAGTCCACCAACTTCCAGTGTTGCCCATGTCGGGTCTCCTGAGAACAGTTCGTTGTAAGATGGGATTCTTGCGAACTTAACCATACGGAATTTCATAACCATGTGGTCAATTAATTCCTGAGCTTCTTTTTCTGTAATCTTTCCGGCTTTTAAGTCTCTTTCAATATAGATATCAAGGAATGTAGAGATACGTCCAACACTCATTGCAGCTCCGTTCTGAGTCTTGATTGCTGCAAGATATCCGAAGTACAGCCACTGTGCTGCTTCATGAGCATCTTTCGCCGGCTGTGAAATGTCATAACCGTAAGCAGCTGCCATTTCTTTCATTTCTTTCAGAGCTTTGATCTGATCAGCAAGCTCTTCGCGGAGACGGAAATCTGTTCCTTTCATTCCGTGTCTTGCATAACGTTCAAAGTCATACTGTTTTCTTTCGATCAGGAAGTCGATACCATAAAGAGCTACTCGACGGTAATCACCAACGATACGTCCTCTTCCGTATGTATCCGGAAGACCTGTGATGATCTTGTTGTGTCTTGCTTTCTTCATTTCAGGTGTGTAAATATCAAATACTCCCTGGTTGTGTGTTTTATGATATTTTGTAAAGATCTTATGAAGTTCTTCGCTTGGCTGATAACCGTAAGTTGTACAAGCCTGCTCAGCCATCTTAATTCCACCGTATGGCATAAAAGCTCTCTTCAGAGGTTTGTCTGTCTGAAGACCAACAACCTTCTCAAGATCCTTTGTCTCTTCACTGATGTATCCTGGGCCATATGCTGTAAGACCAGATACTACTTCAGTTTCCATATCAAGAACGCCGCCCTTTGCACGCTCTTCTTTCTGAAGTTCCTGAAGCTTACCCCATAATGTATCGGTTGCTTCTGTTGGTCCTTCCAGGAAGGATTCGTCTCCTTCATATGGTGTATAGTTCTCCTGGATAAAGCTGCGAACGTCAACTGAGTTCACCCATTCTTTTCCTTTAAAACCAGCCCACTGCTCAAAATGTGCCATCTTTTTGTTCCCCTTTCCTATCTTTCATTTTCTTTTGCGCCGTCAGTATACCATTTCGTGAAGAAAATATCAAGGCTTATTCTGATAATCGTTTTCAAAATCGCCCTTGTATGCAATTTTGTGCAATTTGTGTATATTTATACGAACAATATCGCTTTATTTTGCATTTTTCCAGGCACAATTTTACCTTTTGGGCACTAAAAGATGTGGAGGAACTGACGTTGGCATTCTGATCCCTCTTACATATTTTTGTATAAAAAAGAAGAACCTGCACATTATACAGATTCTCCATTCTTTTGCATTTTATTCTGCAGATGCTTTTTCAACCTGTGCGATTGCTGCTTTCTGCATTGGAATACGGCAGTTCTTGTTGCTTCCGAATTCTACGATTACATCTTCATCACTGATGTCGATCAGTACACCGTAAAATCCGCCTGTTGTCAGTACTGTATCTCCGACTTCCATCTCGTTGATCATTGCCTGAACTCTCTTCTGTTCTTTCTTCTGAGGTCTCATGAAAATCATGTAGAATCCTCCGAAAATAACTGCATATACAACAATTAAAATAACCCAGCTTGTACCGCTGGAGCTCTGTGCTGCTAATGAAAACATCTCTTTTCCTCCTACTCATCTTTAAACACTATTGTTATCATACACAAAAACCTCGCATTCAGCAAGGTTTTTTATGCTTTTTTCATTATTTTATTCATTCTTGCCCGTTACAGCGGCAATTTTTCTCTCTTTATACTCTTTATAACAGTCATGATCGATCGCATCACGGATTTCTTCCATCATTGTATTATAGAAATACAGATTATGAAGCACACACAGACGCATACCAAGCATTTCTTTTGCTTTTAACAGATGTCTGATATATGCTCTCGAATAATTGCGGCATGCCGGACACTGACATCCCTCTTCAATCGGTCTGGCATCCAGTTCAAATCTGGCGTTAAACAGATTCAGTTTCCCATGGTTTGTGTACACGTGTCCGTGTCTTCCGTTTCTGCTTGGATATACACAATCAAAGAAATCCACTCCCCTGTCGACTGCTTCCAGAATGTTTGCCGGAGTTCCGACTCCCATCAGATAAGTTGGTTTATTATCCGGAAGATGGGGAACAACTGCATCCAGGATCCGATACATCTCTTCATGAGATTCACCAACCGCCAGCCCGCCGACTGCATAACCATCCAGATCCAGTTTTGAGATTTCATCTGCATGTTTGATACGGATATCTTCATACACACCGCCCTGATTAATACCAAAAAGCATCTGATGCTTATTGATCGTATCCGGAAGTGCATTCAAACGTTCCATTTCTTTCTTGCAGCGCACCAGCCATCTTGTCGTACGCGCTACGGACTTTTCCATATAATCCCTGTCTGCAACGCTGGATGGACATTCATCAAATGCCATAGCGATCGTAGATGCAAGGTTTGACTGTATCTGCATACTCTCTTCCGGTCCCATGAAGATTTTTCTTCCATCAATATGCGAATTAAAATATACGCCTTCTTCTTTAATTCTGCGAAGCCCGGCAAGTGAAAACACCTGAAATCCACCCGAGTCGGTAAGAATCGGTTTGTCCCAGTTCATAAACTTGTGAAGTCCACCCAGTTTCTTTACTACTTCATCTCCGGGACGCACATGTAAATGATATGTATTAGACAATTCCACCTGAGTCTTTATCTCCTGAAGATCTGAGGTTGCAACAGCACCTTTGATCGCCGCTGCAGTACCCACATTCATAAATACAGGTGTCTCAATGACCCCGTGTACTGTATGTAGTCTTCCCCTTTTTGCAAGACCATCTTTTTTTATTAATTCATACATGTTCTATTTCCTTTTCCCTAATTATGTACCACTACCGGTGTGCCTGCCGAAATCAGATCAAACAGCTTTGCTGCCATCTCCGATGGCATATTTACACATCCGTGCGAACCATTTGTCAGATATCTGCTTCCACCAAAAGTCGGCTGCCATGATGCATCGTGGAATCCCACGCCTCCATTAAATGGCATCCAGTATTTTACCGGCGTTTCATATTCATATGTTCCGTCGGCTTTTTTCGTTCCCCTAAGAGTCTGATCCTTAGCTTTGTATGCCAATGAATATACTCCTGTCGGAGTATCGTTTCCTTTATTGGGATTACCTGTTACTACATCTGTTTCCAGTGCAATCTGGCCGTCTTTTACATAATACATATGTTGTGTTGTCAGATTTACTTCTGCATAAGTATTTCCCACATCATTGCCCTCATGACTTGCAGCGCGGCTTGAATAATTCGGTTCTCTTGTTACTGTTTCTGCATTCTGAATATTCGCGATCAACGCATTATATTCTGCATTCTGGTCAATCTTCCAGCCGTAGCTTCCACCAGAAACAGTGACAGTGTTACCACTTGCGGATGTAAATGTTCTTTCTTTTCCTTTTGTATCGTATTTTGCCGCAAGTGACTGAATGTATTCTTTGACAGCGTTATTATCAAACGTAACATTCATATCATCATCTACTTTTACCCACTGGGATATCATTGACGAGTCCACCACTTCCGTGTTTGGTTTAAAATCATAAGTAACCATGGCTCCAAGATATTTATTCATTGCATCACAGGCCTCTGTCACTTTTTTTGATTCAGCAGTATATGCCGGTTTTAAATAGCAGCCTTCTTTCGAAAGATCCAGTTCCGCATTCAATCCATCTACAGCAGTGATTACTTTTTCCCTGAATGTATCTGTATCAATCTTTGTCCCGTCAGTTTCCGGTATGACTACAAATTTATCATTCTGAAATTCCGGATGTGCATTAACCGGTTCCGTCTGATTTTCTTCCTTCATACAATCCAGATTTGCAATCAGTGCTTTCAATGCACTTTCATCGTATTCAACACCTATTTTTGCTTCCATCTTTCTGGATTTCCAAAAAGCTTCCGGCCACAGAAACGGGTTCTGGCTCTTCACAAGTTTCTCAACCTGCTTTCCTTCCACATATTTCAAAGAAATATCCTGCCCGCTGATTTCTTCCGTTTTTCCTTCTGTTTCCTTCAAAGTAAGATTATAATCAGAAACCTGCTTCTCCAGATAAGCTTCCACCTGCTTTATACTTTTATTTGAGCAGTCCACTCCATTAATTTCTGTATTTGCGTAAAAATGTGTGCTGTAAAATACCGCTGTTGCCACATATCCGATTGCTATAACTGCCACAATCAGCGAAAGGGCAATCGCTACTTTATTGCTCATTTTCCGCTTTTTTCTTCTTGATTTTCTTTCTGCTTTTTTCTCTTTTTTCATTGCTTTCTTCGATTCATGCCGGTTATCTTCTCTGTCAATATCCTCAAATCCCTCATCTGCATACTCATCATCGTTCAGCATTTCTTTCATTATTTCTTCAATCTCATCTGACTGCATATCTTTTCTGCTCATTAATCTTAACTCCTCTATATGAATATTCTGCTTCTATAAGATTCATGCTTTCTAATTATAATATGCATATATCAAAAAGTACAGATAAAATCCAAATTTTTTCACAAGATATTTTATAAATAATTTATGATTGCTGCTTCGATGCTTTT
>SKEU01001028.1_pt1 | contig 15302 bp, 7 predicted proteins | sample 4819571 | NCBI WGS metagenome assembly SKEU01 (sample SAMN11008801, study PRJNA524170) | human gut metagenome | biome: Human fecal sample; material: Feces; isolation source: fecal sample from pouch patient p8, p16 | host: Homo sapiens | place: Israel: Tel-Aviv | collected 2015-06-23
CACTAAGATAAGTGAAATTTCTGACATGGCAAAATCCTGAGCAACTTATTGTTGCTCAGGTGCTTATAAAAAATATTAAATTATAGTGTTGCGGAAATAAGGTTAATACTAATATTTATTATTTCACGATTTTATATACCTTGTTTCCCTGCTTCACGATGTAAATGCCATGGCGCATCTCCTTGGCAGATACCAGGCGACCATTGATATCGTAGCATCTCATCTGACTCTTATCAGTGTAGTCAGTAGTGATGAAGCCAATGCCCGTAGAACTTGCAGGTACCACGATGAGTTCCTTTGAATCGTAAGAAAGCTCACCTTCCTTCTTGGCGTTTACTACCAAAGCATAGGTGGCTCCTGATTCCAGACCGGAGAATGCAAACTCCGTCTTACCATTGGTAGAAACCTTCTGATAAGCAGCCACAGGCTCGTGAATCAAGGCATTGCATCCCAAAAGAACATCGTCGATATAGAAGGCACCGGAAGTACGCTGGATGACTTTCAGTCTCACAGAATCAGCCAACTCCGGCAATTCATAGCTGTAAGTATTGCCCGAAGCCATGTCGGCACCACCCTGCAAGGCGGCAATCTGCTTCCATTCTCCATCCTGATAAGCCTCTACTGCCAAAGTTGCCTTGGTTGAAGAAGAAGACTTGGCGAAGAACTTCACCGAAGAGATACGTTCCTTGGCAGATGCCATCTTCAGATAGGAATCCATCTTGTTCAGACGGAGACAAGGCACTTCCTCGCCATACGAAGTCATGCTCAGGTTTCCATTGGTTTCCCAAAGTGATGGCATGCCCTCCAGTTCGTTGCCGAAGTCATAGCCCTTCTGGGTTGCCTCTGAAGCATAAACCAACTTATGCAAGGTCACCACGTAATCGTCTACGGTATCCATTCCTGTCCATGAAGCCGTGAAGCCCGTTTCATCCACAGCTGTTGTCTTCACATCCGTCACATAATACTTGCTGAAAGGTATTGCGGTGGTTGTGAACTTTTGGCTGTAGACGTCAGAAGAATAAGAGCCGCGATCTGCCTGCAAGGTCATCTCGTAAGTAGTTTCAGGTCTCAAGCCCTCGATAGGAAGAGAAGACTGCGCCTCGGCATATACCTTATTATTATAGAGCGGAAGAACTTCTTTCTGTCCATCCACCACAGAGTAGACATTCAATACATATCTCTTGGCAACAGGCACATCAGCCCATCCTACCACAACGCTGCTGTCCTTCACCTCGGCAATATTCACTTCCGGCGTATTCAGCTTCAGGTCCAGTCCGCCGAGCATGATATTGATGATGCCGTTTTTCTCCTCGATATCATCCAGCGACATCACCTTGCCGCCCGACCAGGAAGTCAAATCACATTGGGTTACCTTCGAAGTTCCAGGGAACGGATCTCCCGTACGGGTATTGTCGGTGCGCTTGTTATCAGCTTCAACAATATCAATGCGCTGATGAGAGCCCGTGATGTTCACCTCGTTTTTTTCCCAAGTCTTGGCATCGAAGTCGATATGCCAGAGCAGCATGCCATGGCCAGGGATAAACTCATCCCATCCCTTCTGCTGGCGATTCTCCATGATGAAGTATTCCTCATCGTTGGTTCCACCCACAGGCACCACGTATGCCTTGTTGCTGTCGTTCAGATCTGGCAGAACATTGAGGGTATCCACTCCGCTGTTCAACACGGTCAGGTCGAGCCATCCCAGGCAGGCACGCTCGTAGGCAGAGAATGCCGCAGGCGTATTGCCGTTGTTGTTGTAGGAAGCCCGATCCATGGTATCGAAGGAACCAGGGGTAAAGGTTGCCATGCCATAATATATATCATAATGATCGGCAAGGCCGAGCACATGACCGAATTCATGCACGAAGGTACCGATGCCCGCAGGCTGAGGTTTGATGACGGTACCATTGATTTCGTTGCTGCAGGTATAATTGCCCACCTCGATGCCATCCAGCTTCAGCGACTTCTGGGTAGCTCCAGCTTCCTTGGCGATATCAGCATAATAGGCTGAATGTGGCCAGATGGCATTGCCATCACCCGAATCAGCCTCACCCTTTCCGGCATAGAAGAAGTAGATATTGTCGACGAAGCCATCCTGGTTGTGATCATACTGAGAAAAATCCACCAATGGGTCGGCAAGAGTACAAGCCTCTCTCACGAACTCCTCCAGGGCTACCGGATTATCCGTAGAAGAACCCTTGTTGGCTCCATAATAAGAATACTTCTTTGGCAATGTTACAGGGCCGATGACATCAAACTGAGGCTGGAATTTGCCATTGGAGCTGTTCACATAGAAATCTCTCGCACTTCCGTTGGCACCATTGCTATAAGTAAAACCCGGTTCATTGAGCATACTGTTGAAGAACTGATGCGCATCGCTACCCACGGTAGAGAACTTTGTATCAGCAAACTGCACCAAGATGACCAATGAATGAACTTCGCCTGTGGTAGGGAAATTATTTAATTTTTCTTCCTGCGGATTGCTGCTGGAACGGGAGACCAGCGATGAAACCGCTGAGAGCGGGGACGCAGAATTGATGCCGGTTTTTAGAGAAGCATTTCTGCGAGACGAGAAGACTTGCTGCAACTGCTGCTGACGGGCACGCTTGAAAGATTCCAAGATGGCAGACTTGTCCTGGTTTTCGATGAACTTCTTGACCTGAGCACTTCTGTCAGAAGCCTCAGTAGCCTTGATGCCGCTAGCCTGCACCCCACCATTCTTCCAGTCGGCATACTCGTAGTTTCGCAGCTGGGCATTGAACACGAGCGGAATGCCGTCGGAAGTCATCACATAATGGCCATGCTCATCACCATGCATCTGGATAGTGATCCAGGAGCCATCAGCCTGCTTCACCTTCAAAGGTTTCGGATAAGCAGGAATAGCAAAGGTGGCCTGCACAAAGCAGACCACCAATAAACTGAATATGATTAATTTTTTCATACTTACTTGATAACGAACTTGGCTGTAGCCTTATGACCAGCCTTATCAGTTGCCTTTACGATGTAGAGACCAGAGGTCAAACCTGCTGTGCTGAAAGCAGCACCAGAAGTCTTGCCTACGAGCTTGCCGTTTACGCTGTAAACATAGATAGCGTCAGCACCCTCGGCAGAAATCTGAGCGTCAGCTGCCTTGATAACCAAAGCCGCAGCATCCTCTACGTTCTCGATACCGCTTACATAGTTCTTGAGAACTGTTACATTGATTGTAGCTGAGAACTCACCGAAGCTAACGGTAACCTCACCGATACCCGTCTTCGTGCCCTTGATAACCAGGTCGATGCTGTTGCCATGAGCCTCACCAAGAGTAGCAGTAGCATTACCAACAGCAGAAACTTCCAGGTCAGACTCCAGGTCTGGGTTCTCCATACCATATACAGAAACCTGAACTACAACAGCTCCCTCATCGGTAGTACCTACAGTTACGTCATCAGAGCTGACAGCGAGAGCCTTTGCAATATTGTTGAAGTAAAGAGTAGGAATCTTGCTTCCGTCCTCCTTCCAAGGCTCAGCGAGTGTGTTTCCGTAAGCATACTGCAAACCTGTGAAGAAGTCCTTGTTCATCTCCTTGGCTGCCTTGTAGGCACCCTCTACGCTGGCAGCATCTGTGCTACCCACATTGTTGGTAGTATAGTTGTTAGAAAGGCGAGTCTCTGTCTTAGGAGTCTCACCCTCAGCATAGTCCTCATCAGCGATAGTTCTACCGGCAATCTGATGAGTAGTAGCAGGGTTGCTTACCTCTTCACCATTTTCGAAAGCCTTGATAGAGCCGTCGAAGACGCAGTTCTTTACAGATCCGGCAGCCTTACCAGACCAGTCACTCTCCATCACACCAAGGATACCACCTGCTGCATATCCGTTCCAGGTAGACTTGTTGGTTGCTACGATATCAGCATGGCTGATAACATTAGAGATATTGTTGAAGTAATTATCACCGATAAAACCACCTACTGTATTCTCTGCAGTCAACTTACCGCGAACCTCGCAGTTGGAGAACGCACACTTATCCTGAACAGAACCGGCAATACCTACGATACCACCCAGATTGCTCTTGGCTGTGGCATTTACATTTGCATAGCATGCATTTACGCCAGAACTTGTACGAGTCTGACCAACGATACCACCCACATTCTCAGAGTTAGGCAAAGAAATCTTGCCCTGGAAAGAACTGTTGGTAATATTGGTATAGAGATTAGCGCAACCTACGAGACCACCCGCAGCTGAAACCATCGCATCCTCGCCAGCAATCTTGGCACCATAAACAGAGATATTATCCACATTGGCACCCTCAGCCTTGCTATCAGTAGAATAGCTGGTCTCACCAGCCAACACACCTATATACTGGTTGGTATTAGTTACATCAACAGTAGGGTTCACAAAATTCAGGTTCTTGGCAACACCATTGATATCGAGTGAGCCAAACAAACCTACATGACCATCTGTAGTCTTGATACCGAGGTTATATACAGTATGACCATCACCATCCAAAGAACCAGTGAAGCTCTTGATAGGAGCCCACCACTGTGCAGCCTTCGCCATATCGATGTCAGCCACCAGCTTGTAGCTCTTGGTTGGCTCCAGAGCCATCTGCTGGAAGTCACCCGTAGTAGAAATCAGGTATGGATCCTCTACAGTACCCTTACCGCCCTCTTCAAACTTGGTGAAAGGAAGGTCGTAGAAGCTCATGTCATACTTGTTGTTCTTAGTATCGCTGAACACAACGAACATCTGGTACTTGCCCAATTCGTTCATCACTGGGAAACCTGCCTGTGAGATAGAATGAGTATCATCACCACGCCATGACTTCAGGACGGTTCCGTCCACCTTGGCAATCTCCAATACGTTGTCGAGCTTGGTACCATCATCGCGGCGCTTCTTGGCAAGGTATACATATTCCATATCATCATCTGTGTTAAAGAGATATGGGTTGAGTGATGTGCTGTTGAGCAATGGAGTGAAGAGCTCAGCCTTCGTACCCAGGTTAAGTCTGTCCACATGATCGATGGTGCAGTCAGGGTTCACCCAAGCGATAGGAGCCAGAACCTCACCAGCCTCGTTACCCTCAGCATTTGCCAAAGCAATGACATACTGATAGCCCTGCGCATTGGCAGAAGTTGGGTAACGGTCGAAGTTAGATGAGATATTGTTACCGTCGATGTTCTGTGGCAACACACCTGCCTTCTCGCAGGAAGGAACATCTACCAGCTGAATCTGCTGGCCAGCACTCTCGCCTGTACCCAGGGTCTGCAGGAACCACATCTGGTCAGACTTGCCATGGATGGTGTTCAGCAAAGCCCACTGGTTGCTTGTCACATTATCGCAGATATCCTTCAACTTACCATGCTCTGAATCGTAAACGGCGAAAGAAGCCAGATCGGCATCCAGAGAAGGAGTATAGTCGAGAAGCTCTACCACATAGTTCAATTTGCCGTTGTTGCTGAAGTAGCCCTTTGACAAGTCGTTGTTGCCGAAGAGACCGAAGGCAGCAGAACGGTAAGGAACGCCCTCAGGAGCATTGATGGAAACACGGAGGCTATCCACCTGCTTGTAGTTCTTGTCCAAAGTTTTCAACACCAGGAAGTTGTCTGGATTCTGTGTGATATCCAGGTTACCATCACCTGCATCGGTATCGGTATATGGCTTCTCATACTGTGCCAGAACATAGTAAGGAGTGCCATCCACGTTCATACAGTTGAAGCAGGAGCCCTGCAGATAGCTGATTCGGTTATCGATGTTGAAGCTGAAGGTATGCTCCACGTACCACTTGTCCTGTCCCGAGGCAGGAGGAGCGATGACATCGATGTTATACAGGCTGTCAGACTCGTGAGTCATGATCAGGCGCTGGTAGCTGTTCCAGCCCTTAGATGCGTCGAATACCAGACCGGTACCCTCCATCTCGAACTTGATTTCACCGGTATTGACATCGTAGGCACGAGTCAGATACTTGTTTTCGCCGTTGAAGGCATCGTGGAACTCCACCAGGATTTCGTTAGACTTCCCGTCCTTATCGAAAAGTTTCTTGGTAACAGGACCGTATGGAGTGATATTTGCCACATGCTTCCATCCTTCAGGAACCTTGACGCTGAAAGAGCCCACTTGCTTGTGGTTGTTATCGAACAGCGTGATTTCTGAAGACTCATGGAAGTGAGCAGTATAATACTCGCTGTATACTGAGTCTCTAGAAACGATGCTCTGGGTGAAATACCAGTTGCCGCCGTCAGAACCGGTAATCCATCCGTAAGCCTCGCCCGATGCCGAATTGGTAGGGGTGTCGCCTATGCGTGAAGGAGCATTGCTGATGTTGGCAAAGCCAGCCTGGCGCATCTGGTAAGCACTGTTGCTGCAATTCACCATACCTGGCACAGAAACCAGGCGATGGATATCAGCATTCTTAAACTTCTTGGCAAACGATGCCTTGCTGGAGGCCATCGCCGCTGTGCCGCTTGCTCCCAGGAGCAAAGAAAGGCAAAGTGTAGATAATAATCTCATGATTACTTATTTTATTAAGTTTATTTTATGATAGATGATTTGCGATACGACTGCCATACAGCAAGCTTGGCTGCTATACTGCTGGCAGATGGACCCATCTGGCGAGCCAAAGCTGGAGCCTGACGCTTGGCAGAAGATGCATCACCGCCCTTTGATATTTCCTTGAGGAATGGCTGTACCATCCAACCCTGATCGAGCACGTAGTTAGACTTGGAAGGACTCTTCGCCTTGAACACCTGCAGAATCATAGCCAGGAAGTTGCCCGTCTGATTGTTGACATTATAGGCAGTACCGCCAAAGAATCCGTAAGTGCCATACTGCTCACTATACTTGAATGTGGCAGAAATAACTCCAGACTCTGAACCCATGTAGTAAGCGGCATCCTCGTCGAGGAAGGTATCGTAGATAAAGTACTTACCCACCTTACCCAGGCACTGGCTGCTGCGGGTCTCCACGCTACCTGTTTTCTCATTCACAGTGATTGGGAAAACCAGTCCCATTTCAGGAATAGAAAGCTCGGTGCGGCTCAATGTAGCATAAACGACCTGCTGCTCCAGCTTGTCATCCTCGTTGAAATCGTAGTAAGAATAAACATACTCGCCGGCAATATCCTTGTCGAAGTCAAACTGCTTCACTACGAAAGAGTCGGTAACGGCTGCCACCTGATACTTGATGTAGTCGGCACGGAGATGACCTGTAGTATTCTCGCTGAGCGATACCTTCAGTTCCTTGCTCACGGTATCCACCGAAGCCTTTGCCCACTCAGGAGCATAGATAACCTTCACATCAGCGTTGGAATTGTATGCCTTGACGAACTCCGTAGCCGCGTCGTTGCTGAAAATCATATCAGCCTTGTTTATCTCGAGCACCAGTCCATACTGAGAAACATTGATAACCACAGAATCAGCCTCTGTCTTCTTGATAACCAGCTTGGCGTTACGCGACTGGCGGGAGTCATTAGCAATCGCAGCCAATTTCACGGTGCTACCCTCAATGCTGGCACTGAGCCATGAAGGCTCGTCGGTGTAAGCCTTGGCAGGAGTGCAATCCACGATTACTTCACCCTCGCTGGCATTAGGTCCGAGCGAAGTCTGGGCAGAGAGCACGTTGATGGTGCTCTCAGCCACAGCCTGATAATCGCTATCGCTGCTGCATGAGGCCATCAGCCCCATGGCAGCTATACCTATTATATATATAGATTTCTTCATCTTGCTTGATTATTTGTTTGGAGTCAAATTAGAAAGATAATACCATTCGATGACAAACACGTACTGGTTGTTCTCCTTGATAGGCTCTCCTTTTGCGGTACAAGCCAGGGCAACGAATGTATCAGAAGCATAGCCCTCAGAAGCCAGTGTGCCATCGTCCTCGAAGTCACCTTCCTGAGATACGCCGTGCCATACGATGTTCATACCACCCTGTCCGAGCAATATTCCCTTATTCAGGTCGGCGTTCATCAGCCAAAGGGCAGGATATCTCCCGCTAGGGTCATCAATCAGCTGTGAAGGCAGGTTGAGGGCACCCGTTTCCGGATTGAAGCTCAATCCGATATTATAGGTATATCCGCCAGCGGTGAATGTACCCTTCAGCATGTTCTCCTGGTCTTCCACCTTCGAGATGGTCATATCGCAGGAGCCCTGCATAGCTGAGAGTGTCCAGTTGCCTACCCAGGTATCGATGCCAGGAGCATAGGAATTCAAGGTCAGATTCTCGTTGCCCTTTGCAGTCATCACACCAGCCTTGCTTACCAGGAAGTCCTGTGCCTTATCCTCACCCAGAGCCACAGGCTCGTTAACGGCATGGATACCGGTAGAAGTAACATAGAAAGGCTGCTCTACCATCTGTCCGTCGGCAGTGCGCGAAAGAATGCGGCGTGTGGCGGAATTAATCTCCACCATTTTGCTGGCATCCGAAGAATTGCCCACGCTGTAGTTCACGGCCAGGCGCTTCTGCACGTCGGCGATGCTGTCCAGATAGGAAGTCCAGTCTACGCCGTCAGCCATGCGGGTGAATACCATCTCGTTCTCCCACTTCTTACCCTTTACGAAGATGCTGTCTTCTGTAAGCTTGGTAATCACGAACTCCCAGTCGCCCTGCTCACCTTCTATCTCGCCGTAGGTAGGCTCACCCAGGAAGTGGAAGATGTCGTTATAGGTGTTGAAAGAGAGCACAGGTCCCATGCTGCGGTCAACGGTATAACTGGATGTGGCACGCTCCGTAGGTGCAGCAACGGCTGTATCGCCAGCCACGGTCACCTTGCCATTGGCAAACTTCATGAGGAAGGTGTAGCCGCCACCGGTCATTCCCTTGCCTGTGAAATAATGAAGCTGCCATCCGTTCTCAGAAGATTCCAGAATCTTCTGGGTATTCTCAACGGTGCTCTCGATGCGGTTGGCAGCCGACTCGTCGAAGAATTCCTTGTCATCGTGCAGACACGACTGCAAGCTCATACTGCCCAACAAGCAAACGATAGCTATAAATATATGTTTCATAAATCTATTCTATTTTAAATGTTCCAAATCCAAAGAACTCAACTCACTGCCTCTACGCAGGATGGCTGCACGCAACACATCGATATTCACGTCCCATGAATCCAGCATGTAGTTTTTCACGATGTTAAGCTTCTGGTTCAATGCAGATACAGCCTCGTCGCCACCTACCTTCTGGGCATCGTCGAGGATAGCCTGCCACTGCTCAGGAGTATAAGTGATATAGGTAGACAGCATCTCGGCAAAGTCCTCCAAGCCCTCTGACATGGCGTATGGGGTAACAAAGCCCTTGCCGTGAGCCACAGAATCTGGTATCTGATACCAGTTACCACTCACGTAGCCCGACTCGGTAATCTTGTTATAAGATGTGTCGTAAGGCTTCTTCTGGTTCAGGATGTGGGTGAACTCGTGGTGCATGGTGTGGAAGTAATACTGAGTCATCGATGCATAGCTCTCAAGCATGGCATCGGTCAGGTTGTTCACCATGTAGAGTGTTACCTTCAAGCCGCCCTCGGCAGTACCCAGAACTATGGTTCCGTTGCTGTTGTAAGCCGGACTACCAATCAGGTGAATCACTCTTGGCACATTGTGCTTCACGAAATCAGGACCCAGCACCTCGGCGTATGAATCGAGCCAGAGATACTTGATGATGATAGCCAGCTTGGCAGACTTTGCCGAGTCGGCTGGAGTCAGGGTATAAGTATAGTCAGACTCGATGTCCTCCATCTTATACTTGAAATCGATGTTGTAAGGACTGGTGTAGTTCTTCTGCAACCACAAGTCCAGGCTGTCTCTCTGCGGAGAGGTAACAGGGAAGATGGTTGGATCGTCCGGGTCATTGTCTGAGCAAGACACGAAGCCCAGGCCCATCACCAATGCCAACATCAACATATATATATTATGTTTCATTTCTTACTATTACTTTATGTTTTTTTACTTATTGCGAGGGTTTGGTGTAACACCTGCAGTGATTACATCCTGTGGCAACTGGATGGCGAGACGTGGGTCACGTGCCTCCATGGTGTCGGTGATATCTGTAATCTTGTAGTTGCTCTTCACGTCACGGCGATAGATGGTGATGCCGTAGCGCTTCACATCCTGCATGCGCAAGCCCTCGTGAACTGTCATGATTCGGCGCAGGTGAAGGATGCACTGCAGCATAGGCTCCTCTGTATCCTTGTCGATGGCAAAGGCGGTGTGGAATGCCTTGCGTGGAGTTGGCTTCTCAGGAGTGTAATAAGCGGTAACTGCATCGCTGTAGAACTTCTTCACGTCATCCAGGGTAAGCTGCACGCCCGTCTTTGAGAAGGCAGCCAACTCGGTGTTCAAATCGTTCAGAGCCTCTGCATAATGACCGAGCAATGCCTGTGCCTCTGCTCTTACGAGCAGGGTCTCATCGGCTGTAAACTCTGCATATACTGCGTGAGGAGTACCGATACCTGCCTGGATATCAGCATACTCGAAATCGTAAGGTATCTTACGTACGATATACTTTGAAAGAGATGCATTAGAGAACACGGTGTAGTTGAACACCTTGTCGCTGATGCCCCAAGGACCTTCTGACTGAACGGTTTCCTTGGTTGCTACGATGGCACTGTGTGCATACTTGTCACCATACTGGAACGGACCTCCGATGGCTCCCCATTCAGAAGCAACCACCTGCAGCAGCAGGTTTGCCTTCACAGATGACCCGATGTAGGCATTAGGCTGAATCTGCTTGTTGGCAGAAAGCGATCCCCATGCATTCCAGTCTCTCAGCATACCCTTGGCGTTGCTGCCCAATACCTTGTTGGCATACTCCACAGCCTTGTCATACTTCTGGTAATAGAGGTAGAAACGGGCTGCGAAAGCGGCAGCAGAAGTTGATGTGAAGTGGAACTTTGGCTTGTCGTAGGTAGAACCTACCAGCTTCAAGCCTTCCTGCAAATCCTTGTCAATCTTGGCATAGAGTTCGGCAAGGGTACCACGGTCGTACTTCACGTGTACATTGGTCTCAACCACCTCAGGGTAAGGGAGACCCAGGTCTGTGGCTGCTGTGGTCTCATCATAAGCCATGCAGAATACATTGGCCATCTGGAACATGGCATAGGCACGGCACAGGAGCGCCTCACCCTTCTGGGCAGAATAAGAGCTCTGGTCTGCCTGACTGTTGATGTGTTCCAAAGCGATATTGGCTGTGGTGACGGCATCATAGTAGGTTGACCAATAAGTAGAAGGAGCCTCATAATCACTGGTTTCTGTAATGTCGTCCCATTCGTATGCCTGCTGCTGGAAACGACTGGCAGCATCCCAACCGGTATTCAGGTTACAATCGGTATTGTCAGAATACATCTCCAGCAGATAGGCTGGATGCACCTGTGGGTAGGCATTAACCAGAAGCTTCGACACATCGGTAGGGCTCTGCAGGTCCAGACGGCTATCTGGCTGCTTGTCCAGATAATCGTTGCAGGAAGTCATGCCAGCCGACAGTGCCAACGCTACAATGGCGATATATAATTTCTTTATTTTCATTTTTATTTCTACAATAATTAAAGTCCAAGTTTCAATGTAAGAGTAAACTGCTTTGGCATTGGCGAAGCCACACCACCCGCATTCATGAACTCAGGATCCTGACCGTTCAGCTTCTTGTCTGCATAGAGCAGCATGAGGTTGGTAGCCTGAAGCTTCAATGAGATGTTGTTCACTGGTGAGTTCTCGAACCAGCGGTGTGGGAAGTCGTATGCCAGTGAAATCTCCTTCAGGCGGATGAAGTCACCCTTGGCTGTACGCACAGAAGTATAGTTGTAGGCATTGTAGGCTGTGGCCAGCAATGTATGGTTCTGCTCATACTCATAACGGCTCAGTACACCAGGCACATTGGTAACATTCTCATCACCAGGCTGCATCCAGCGGTTCTTGAAGTTGTGGGTCATTGATGTCAAGTCGTTATACTTGGCTTTGAAAACCGGGTCAAGGCGCACCACGTTACCGAAGGCGTATGTAAGGAACAGGTTCAGATGGAAACCCTTATAGTTAAAGGTGTTACCCAGGGAACCATTGTAGATAGGGTCTGTAGAACCCTCGTAAATCAGATAGTCCGTATTGTCACGATTCTGGAAGTTGAGGTCACCCACGGTAGCCTGACCCTTCTCGTTGATGCATACTGGATATCCCTTCTCGTTAATGCCCACGAATGGGATTGAGAACAAGGCACGGGCTGGATAACCCTGCTTCGCAAAACCGTTACCCTGAACCAGGTCGATGACGCGACCCTGATTGAAGAGGTCGGTAATCTTCGTGCGGTTGTGAGAGTAGATCAGACTGGTCTGCCAGCTGAAATCGTTGGTCTTCACGTTGGTAGAAGAGATGCTCAACTCCTCACCCCATGACTTCATGGAACCCACATTGGCATAGGCTTTGCCATAAAGCTGGTGAACGGCAGGAGCAATCTCATCGAAGTTGCGACGCTGATATACATCGAATGTCACGTTCAGACGGTTATTGAAGAAACCTGCATCCACACCGAAGTTGAACTCGTTCTTCTTCTCATAGGTAAGTTCATCGTTACCGAGTGCTGCCACTACGAATCCCAACTCCTTGTCGGTAGTTGTAGGACGGTAAGGAGTATTCATCGAGAGCTTGGTGAGCGCACTGCAGTAAGATGCATCAGGAGGAGTACCTGTCAAACTGTAAGACACACGGAAGGTGAGGCTTGACAATGGCTTGAGTTTAGGGAAGAAGCTCTCCTCGTGTACGTTCCAGGCACCAGACACGTTCCATGTAGGCATCCAGCGTGCCTTGGTAGTACGACCCATCTGGTTAGAACCCTCATAGCGGACTGTTCCGTTCACTACATACTTGCCATTGAAAGAATAGGTTGCATTGGCATAGAATGCGGCACTACGTGAATCGGTGTTGCGCAGGCTGTAGTAGTTGGAGTTCTCCTGGTCCAACTTCTTGAAATAGAGATACTCAAAGTAAGCAGTCTCGCCGCGGTAGTTCATACCCCAACCGTTAAACCAACTGCGGTTACGGCTGATGCCGGTAGTTTCAAGACCACCAAAGAGGTTGACGATGTGCTTCTGCGCAAAAGTATGGTTGTAGTTGGCTGTGACACGGAAGTCATAGTCCAACATACGGTTCTCTGTACGCTGGTAGATACCACCCTGCTTCAACACGGATACTGGCAGGGCATAGAGATCGTCCTTGTCAGTGAAGAGCAGCTTGTTGGCATCACGAATCAGCGAGTTGTCCATGGCGCGGTAAGCCAACGCCTGGTTTGAATCTTCCAGGATGTTGTGCTCCTGCGAAGAAGTGCTATACTTGACGGCACCCAGTGTAGAGAGTTCCAGATCCTTGAAAGGCTTCCACTTCAGCTCCAGCTGGAACTTGGCATCAGCCACGTTCAGGTCGATGTAGTTGCTCTCCAGCTCATGCAGGATGTTGAATGCTGCATAGTTGGCATGATAATAAGTATAAGGATCCAGCGCACGTGATGTGTTCAGGGCGTAAGAGTATGGATTGATATCGAAGTCACGCTTCACCTGACCTGATACCACGTCCACATCCTGTCCCAGAGTACCTGGTGCCTTCTGCTTACGGTAAGAACCGCCACCAATCAGGTTGACAGAGAGATTATCCAGAATATGATGGGTCATATTCATGCTCACAGTATAACGGTTCACCTTGCTGTCCTTGTACCATCCTGGGTCAACCATGGCAGAAAGTGAAGCGTAGTAGTTACTCTTCTCGGTACCGCCGCTCAAGCTAACAGAGTGGTTCTGCATGATGGCAGAAGAGAAAAGCTGCTTAAACCAGTTGGTATTGCGATACTCCGCTTGCTGCAGGTAGGCATTCTGAGCCTCCTGGGTGTTGGCGAGACCAAACATACCAGTGGTGCTGTTGTAGGTGTTGATCAGCTCATACATCTTTCCGTATACACCATAGTCGCTGCCATTGAGGATATCAGAAAGATTGAGCCATCCCTTATCCTTCAACTCCTTGTAGATGGCCATCTGGTCCTGAGAGTTGAGAATATCGAAATTGCCGTAAGACGGAATCAGGCGGGTAGTAAACTCACCGGTATAGTTCAGATGAGCCTGTCCCTGCTTACCCTTCTTGGTAGTAACGACGATGACACCTGCCATCGCGCGCGCACCATATATAGATGTAGCGGAACCATCCTTCAGGATCTGGAAACTTTCGATATCATCAGAGTTCAATCCTGCGATGGCAGAAGAAATCAGGGTCTCCGGATCACCAGAAGCCAGGTCGTCGGCACTCACGTCGGATACGTCCTCCATGATAACGCCATCCACCACCCAAAGAGGCTTGGATGAACCATAGATAGATGTTGCACCACGCACACGGATCTTCGGAGCAGAACCAAAGGTACCACTCACGTTCTGCACGGATACACCGGCAGCACGACCCTCAAGAGAGCGGCTGATGTCGGCAACACCATTCAATTTAGCTTCCTCTGCGTTTACGCGGTCGGTAGCACCGGTAAAGAGGCGGCGGTCAGTTTTCTGCAAACCAGTCACCACCACTTCCTGCAACTGTGCTTCAGGATGAAGCACCACCTTCATTTTGGCTGTAGCAGGCACAGTCTGACTTTTCATTCCCACGTAGCTAAACACGAGTTTAGTTCCGTTAGGAACATTCAGCTTAAAATTACCGTCAATATCCGTGACAGTACCCTTACTGGCGGCTCCTCCCGAAATCAGGACAGAGGCGCCGATAATCGGTTCATTGTCATCCGCAGATATTACGGTTCCAGATACATCAATCTGGGCAAACGCAGCTCCAATGCTCATCAAGAGACAAACAAAGAAGAGCGAGAGTCTTTTTTCCATAATTTCTCGTCTTATTTTTATAATTTTATAATAAATTGATATCGGCTGCAAAGGTACAATAAAAATATTAAATATTAGCTTATTTTGTATAAAATCTGCAAAAATATGCACTTTTTTCTATTTGTAGTAAGAAAAAGTAGACAAAATGTAAAAAATAGATAGAAATATCTCTATTAAGGCTACAAAGTATAAGCGAGTGCAGTGCATTTTTACACTACGCTCGCATAACACACTTAAGATATGGTACAAACATATCAGATAATGGTAAGATGCAAGCCATCACAAAGCTATCACAATAACAGTTATCACAGTTTTTTCAAGGGCATTCTACACCAAAGGTGAAATTGTAATTCTTTTAACTATAGATATAATATAATAATATATATATTATTATATTATATCTATAGTTAGTTTTTGTTTTAGATTTGGAAAAGTGGTTTGAAAAACTGTGATAACTGTTATTGTGATTGTTTGAGGTGAGAACTCATAGTTT
>SKEU01001036.1_pt1 | contig 15236 bp, 14 predicted proteins | sample 4819571 | NCBI WGS metagenome assembly SKEU01 (sample SAMN11008801, study PRJNA524170) | human gut metagenome | biome: Human fecal sample; material: Feces; isolation source: fecal sample from pouch patient p8, p16 | host: Homo sapiens | place: Israel: Tel-Aviv | collected 2015-06-23
CTTGATGACAGAGGCACTTTTAGTTAAACCTGTTTAAAAATCGAAAAAGTTCAAATTCTTAAAATACTCTGTATCCCCAGTAAACACTGGGGATGGAGTTGTATTGTCATAGGGGTTGGATGCTTACTTTTGAAAATAAAGGCAGTAGTGCTTTATATACTGAAAGCATTCCCTGAAGGAGTTGATTATATTCATCTCTTTAAGGTAATGTATTTTGCGCAGCAAGATCAGTTGAAAGAGTATGGATTGCCAATCATGTACGATACCTTTGTTGCAAGAAAGCATGGTCCTGTACCAGCTTTAACCTATAAGGTGTTGCGTGGTATTGAAGGCAAGGCAGACCTTTCTTCGCCAGAATTGAAGGATTTTGCAGATTCATTGAATATAGCCATCTCTCAGGATGGTCATCAACTTGTTCTAGCTTCCAAGAATGCGGAATGCGATATGGATGAACTGTCTGTAGCTGATGTGAAGATGTTGGATAAATGGATTGAAAAGTGCAAGGATGTAGAATCCTTTGACCTATCTGATAAGTCACATGAAGACAGAGCTTGGAAACGTGCAAAACGTCAGGCAGACAAAACAGGTGAGGACTCCAAGATAACCATGTATGATATGGCAGCTGCGGCAGGAGCAAGCAAAGACATGCTATGTATTATTCGTGACCGTCAATCTGTTCAAAAAGCATTGTCATGGATTTAAGGGAGTTGCAGAAATCCTATCTTGATAATCTTCGTAAGGTTACCGAAGATAAATTAGAAATAGGTTCGTTGGTACGAACAGTTATTTCTATAGAAGAAGGTTTGGTTTTCAAAGATGGAAGAAAGCAGAAACCAAAGAAGTTAGTAATTATCGGAGTAGAGTTGATTGTGGCATGCTCTTTTCTATCCCATTAAAGAAATTGATGGAAGGAGAGTATTTTGGAACTTTGACCTCCCAAGATCTTCAGGGAATCTTTGAGGTACTTAAAACAACCGAAACTCTTACTAATAAGGAAAAGAAGAGATTTGGAATCATTTGAAGAAGTTAGTTCTATTTTGGAACATACTGCCTCTGATGGCAACTTCTCTAGAGGTAATCCTATCAAAAGTAGAATAAACAATATTCCTCATTCGAGCGACGACAAGTGCAGAGCGATAGTAAGCAGTCACTTAGGGCCGTCTTGCGTACGTTAATAAAAATGTATACCTTTGCCCCGAATTTTAAATTTGGGACAAAATGAATATAAACTAAGAAAGCAAGTACTATGCCTCAATGGTTCGTAAGTCTCGAACCGAGTACAGGAGCAAGAACCTTCATGGGTTCTGTAAAGAACAAAAAGTAAGCTATAACAAGATGCTTCATTGTTTGCGTAACGATTCTTATCGTAAGATAAAAAAGCATTCATTTTAGGGCTTAACGTACCTAAAGTGACCGCTTACGCTGAGTAGCCTTTCTTATATAAGTGATGTATAATTTTTAACATTCACATTTCTATTATCAATATTATGGCAGATAATAAGACAATTATCATAGACTTGGACAATAGCCTGTATGCTCATGCTTTTACAGATGACCAGCAGATACATCAGGAAGATTTGGTTAAGGCTATGGAAATTATTCGTCGTCAGTTGCAGAATACTGGCGTGAAGGAGAACTCTGGTGTGTTCTTGAGCCATCTCTACCGTACTATCGGCGTTTTTGGTGACAGAGGTTCTGGTAAGACTTCGTTTATGGTAAGTCTGTTAACTAAATGCCAGAAAGAACTGAAAAACGCAGAAGTGCTGAGGATGATTGATCCAACGTTGGTGGAACATAAGAAACCCATCATACTCAGTGTGATTTCGATGATTCAGCAGAATGTTGAGTCGGTGTTGAAAAAGCGTGAATGTCAGAACTTAGGGGAATCCTATGCACAGAAAAGAACATGGGACAAACTGATGGAAAAAATATCCAGAGGTCTTGTTGCCATTGATAATGTTGGTAAAGACTTTGACAATGCGATGTGGCAGGACGAGGCGTACGTGATGCACACAGGATTGGCAAAAGTGATGGACTCCAACAATTTTGAGGAGAATCTGAGAAAGATGATCAGCGAGGCATTGAGAATATTGGACAAGGATGCTTTTATCTTGGCGTTTGATGACATTGATGTGGATGTGGAACAGGGATGGCAAGTTTTGGAATCTCTGCGTAGGTATCTGTCTGATGTGCAAGTGATATCCATTGTCAGTGGCAACATTAAGTTGTATGGTACTTTGGTACGAAACCATTTGGTTTGTAACCTGAATATGGCTGAGGAAAATGCCCGAGAGATGATGGCCAATGAGTTGGAAAGCCAATATATGCTTAAACTGCTCAATCCTTCTAACCGAATCAACCTGCTGTCGCTGGGACATCTGTTGCAGAAGGAGAAGGACTGCGTGAAGGTGAAGAACAGGGGTGGTGAGACGGAATTAGTGGAATTCTACTATCAAATATTGAATAGTTTTGGAATACAGGATAAGCCGTCGTTGAATACCTTCGTCGGTTTTCTGTTGTCGATGTCCTTGCGTTCACAGATTCATTTCATGAAGGATGCAAGTGAAGAGAAATCCACTCTGCCTATGGATGTGTTTTCATCTAGGTTGTATGCTTCGGGAATAGACGTGGAGGTTTTGGTGACAAATGCACAATTACTCAATATTGTTTTGCTGGGTTATCTGAATGCCAAAAAGAATCTGCCTGATTGTTACTTGTTGATGCCTACGCTGCAAGACAAGGACGTGAACAGTAACTTTACCGCTCTTACATTAGTAGAGTGCTGGCATCTGAAAAACAATCCATTTCTGGTCTTCGACTATATGCTGAGAATTGGATATGTTAGAAATGTAGTACTGCCGTTGGGACATGCCGATAGAATAACTGCTCTTTGCAAATATGCCGGATGGTATCAATTTATGTCGCTAAAGAATAACGTAGGTTTGACCATGGCATACATGGCAGGAAAAGAGAATAGTGACATGAATGAGAACATACGCTTGTTTGCCATGGAAGAAAAGGCGAAGAAGGGAAAAGGCATACAGATAAATGCACTCGACAAGATTCTGAAGGATGAACCAAATTATTTGTGCCGTTTGATGGCTATGTTTCCATTCATACGCATCAACAGCAACAAGAACAACGAGAGCAGAAGTTATTACTCGTTTATAGCCCTGCTGGCTGTTGTCGGGGATATTCTGAAATGTGCAGACGAGGAGGAAATAACTGGGAAAATCAACGATTTGAAACTCTTCCGCAGTTACCAGATGCCACAGGATGGAGATTTTAGGGGTGAAGAAGTGAACATTGATGGAGATGATTATGGAGTAGAGACAAAATCTGAAAACATAGAGAATTTAGCAAACAAGATGTGGCATTGGAAGGAGACTTACAAGGAGTGCTTTCTTCCTCCTTACGCATTGGGAAGGATGATGACAAGACTGTACAGTTCTTTGTCTAATGTGGCGGTGAAGTCGGTTGGTGATATGATGAATATCATGGTGGCCAACTTCTTCAATGCTTGTTTGATAGAGGAAACTAGGATACGAATACCTGCAACAGAACAAAGCGGTATCAACAACAGCAACTTGAGATCGGATACCAGATATTTCAAGGATAATTTGGGAAAGGTGGACATAGTCAACCGACTGCCTTTCACCAAGTGGATGATGGCTTGCCCTATGTTGTACTGCTTCCTTGATAAAGAAACATATAGTAAGGTACAGGAATTTGTGAATGAGGGCGACAGAATAGCCAGAGATACATTCCCAGTCTATGACTTGCTGTGCAAAATGAGCAGTAAGGATGGAGTAGCCGCAGAAGACAGACCTTCATTCTCTGGAGAGAAGGTTAACGGATGGAAGAAAACTGCTGAAGTGTTACGTGTCAATGGAATAACAGATGACGAGATTCAAGCAAAAATTATAAATGAAGCGGATATCAGAAATGCCGTAAATTTCATTAAAGAGAAAAGATTATTTAAAAGTGTATTTGATAATTCTGTCAAGGCATTCAAGGAAAATTACCAAAACGAGGAACTGGCAGAAGAGGTAGATGCTGCACAGATCAATGAGGAGAATCCAGCCAACGGTAACGAATAATATACATCATGAGAAGTGAATCTTATCTTAGATACTTGCTGTCGGACAATGTTTCTCTTCGTAAATACTTCCGTGAGAGGAAAGGTGTAAGTCTGAAGGAAGTGAGCCGTTCCTCACTCGTTAAGGTGAGGTCATTGGGGTATGCCGTTCCCGACCACTACTACCGATTAGGTGTAGAGGCATCCTTCCTGAACGTCAATGAACTGAGCGAATTGTTTACTGTCGGTCTTCCGAGAATGGCTGACGAGTATCTGGAAATGCATGATGGCAGAGTGTATGTCAAAGGAGAAAGGATGAATGACTGGCAGCTGTTGTTGCCTCTGATTCCTCCGCTGCTTCTGACGACTATGAAGATATGGAAAAAACATGGTCCTATCGTGGATTCGTATGTGGATTTTGCCCATGATAGTCTATTGCCGTCTGTCAGATATACAGCATTGCCTTCTGCCTATCTTCCCGAGATGGCGATGTTGAGGGAAGAAAACCATGGCTTTGATGACCTTCACATCCATCTGAATGGTGCTGTGGAAACGGACCTGGCATGGCATGACTTCTTGCGATACCCAGAGCTCGTATATCAAGAGATATTAAAAGCTTATGGGAATGACAAGGTGAAGGAACAGATAGAACAGTTGACGGAGATTCCTGACCCGATAGATTTTTTACACCTATTTTGCATTGCCGGAAGACTGAGAGAATGGATTTTCGGCAAGGTGGTATATGGTACGAATATCTACAGTGCATCTTCTTTTGAGGATCTTTTGACAAAGCTCACCGATATGTCTGAGTGCTATAAAGAGCATCCCTTCAAACAGGTGATGGGAGACGATTCCTCTCCGTTGATACTTGAAGGACTGCTCTACATCAAGGCTTTGGACTATATGTCGGCTCATCCGCTTGATACGGCAGTTGCAGGTGCATTCCATTATTATCTGCTGATATTGGGGCTTTGCAACAAGTTGCTGGTGCAACAGATGGATGCTTTTGGCTTTGAACAGTTTCAGAAATATACGTCAAATAATTTCCGTGAGTTCAGCGAAAAGACATATTGCCAGCGATTCCTGCAACTTTCGGGTAATGATATGAAAAATGTCAAGCATATCGAAGGGCGCTTTTCACCCAAAGGCACGTTGGATGATAACGTGGCCATCATCACTAAGATTATGGATGGATTCGAGGGCTTGAAACAATGCCGGGAGCAAGCCGGATTGATGTTGCCAACGATGACATTGTTGGCTCATTTCATCAAGAAGGGTGACAATGGCAAGGGAAATGTTCGATTCACAAAGCTGCGGAAGGAACTTGTAAAGCGAACAGATGCATTGATTGCACTGATGAATACAAACGGTACGTATGCCGAAAAAGTGACAGGTGCTGATGCTGCTGCCAGTGAATTTGATACACCTCCAGAGGTCTTTGCACCTTCATTCCTCAGGTTGAGGGAGCATGGCATGCGTCATTTCACGTTTCATGCTGGTGAAGATTTCTTCCATATACTCAGTGGCTTGCGAGCTATATATGAATCTATGGAGTTTCTGGATTTGCAGGCTGGAGACAGAATAGGCCACGCTACAGCTACGGGAGTGGACGTAAGGGTTTGGAGAGAGAATATAGGAGAGCGGATATGGATGCGGCTGGAGGATTGCTTAGACGACATGGTATTTGCATATCATCTTATAGCCATAAAGAAGGAACGAAGCCTTGAGCATCTTCTGCCTAAGATTGCCTTGCGCATTGAAGAATATGCCGCCCAGATATATCCTTCTGCCTACAATGTCAGTGAAATGATAGAAGCATGGCTGAAAAGGAAGGAAGACCCTCTATCTTTCGCCAATGACCAGCCGAGTCGTGTAGAACAGATTTGGCAGTTCTACCATTCAAAGGAAGGACGTGAGAAAGGAAAACGTATCATATTGGTGGATGCATATGATATATTCGGAGAGCAAGAACTCATTTACCTTCAGAAGCTCCTGTTGAAAGTGATGCACCACAGGCAGATCGTCATAGAGACCTTGCCTACAAGCAATGTCGTCATCGGGCATCACCATAGTTTTTCCACTTACCATCTCTACAATTGGTACAAGTGGAGCAAGGAAGGTGAAAAGATTCCTGCTATTGTGGTAGGGACGGACGATGCTGGCATCTTTGCCACCAATATCTACAACGAGTATTGTCACATCTACTGTATGCTGGTCTTCGATAAAGGACTAAGTCCTTTCGAAGCCATGGACTATATAGAACGGTTGGTTCATAATGCCAAAGTTTATGTGTTTAAATGATGATATCAAGCCATTGGAAAAGTTGAAAGAGAAAGTAGATGGGGTCATTAAAACAGAAAAATATATCAAGAAAGCAGCATTTATGAATCTTTCAAAATCTTTAGATAAGAGATACAGAAAAACCGAAAACTTTCGTTCAATCAACGACTTAGGAAATTATGTACGAAAAGAATAGTAAAATAATGTTGATTTTCGTAGAATGATATTAATTTTTTAACACGCATAATTTGCAAGTTTCCAACAATTTTCGTATTTTTGCAAGGAGATTCTGTGTCTCTTATATCGAGATTCAGTTGAACGACATCAAAAAACGAACTTGATTCGCATGATGAAAGAGACAAATATACAATCACAGGTTACATCCACTATTGCAGGGGACGACGGCGAAGCCATGGCAAAAAGTGAAGAAAACGCTAAGAAAATGGCTCCCAAAACGCCTAATGAAGGGCTTGAAAAACCTGCTGATGCAGGATGGTATGTGGCTGTAGTGAGAGTGAATTGTGAAACGAGAATAGCTGATTCTTTCCACTTTCATCTTTTGCAATGTTTCTGGATATAGGGTAAGGACCCCCTCTTCGCAAGAGGGAGACAGGGGAGTCGAAACAATACAATAATTAATAAGGAGATTACATTATGAACATAGAAGAAAAAAAAGCAGATTTCATGCGTCGCTTCAAGGCTTCTAGGGAGCGAAAGGCAGAATACATAGCACAAATGGAAAAGCGTATGCGTGAAGACTATCGCCGCAGAACCGGTAAGGAAGCAGAATCATTTTGTGTGTTGTAAGAATGAAAAAATTAGATTTAGTCAAGATTAATAGTTGTGCACCATATGCAGTGAAAGAAGATACGCAAGAAGGTGCATATACTTTTATCGCAGATTCAGGAGCTGAGTTTTCAATCGGCTTTATGCCTGATGATTTGATTCAATCCGATGAGTCCTACGAATTTATCATAGGTAATCTCAATGGTGTGAAATCACCTCGTGATAAAAATGTCAAAGCTACAGTCATAGCAATTGTTGAGGAATTCTTCAATGCCAATAAGGCGACGATGTTGTTTTTATGCTCTACAAGTGACGGCAAGCAATTGATGAGAGGACGTTTGTTCAAGAATTGGTTCGATACATATAAGTATCGTAATCGATTTACAATGGTGACATCTACTTTGTTAGATGAGTATGGAATAGACAATGTGGCTTCTGTAATCATCAGAAATGACAATCCTAATCTTGGTAAAGTATTGGCAGAATTTGGTGAAACGATAGAAATGTTTAGCCATAAGCCAAGCATAGGTTAATAAATACATTTTTCCTCATTCGAGCGACGACAAATGCAGAGCGATACTGCAATGGGGAACAAAAATAACTTTTTTCAAAAACTGATAGGTGTAACTACTTGTAATATAGTGGTGACGCTGTGTTGGTGATATACCTGATATGGAACGTAAGTAATATCTAGATCAGATAAAGGAATTAGTTCAGACCGTCCAAATGCTACTGGATGCCAATCTTGCCTTGGGTAATAAGCAGAAGGAGCAAAAGACAGAGTCAGATCGTAAGATTGCCAATTTGCAGGCCCAGGTTGACAAGCTTACAGGAGAACTGCAAGCTAATGACAATGGCACCACTGGTTATCTTCAGGGGATTCTTTGACATGATTGTAGCTGGAAGAAGGGATTATGCCTTGATGACAGAGGCACTTTTGGTTAAACTTGTTTAAAAATCGAAAAAGTTCAAATTCTTAAAATACTCTGTATCCCCAGTAAACACTGGGGATGGAGTTGTATTGTCATAGGGGTTGGATGTTAACCTCTAACAAATAGGTGGCTGTCAAGGCTGCCTAATTGGTAGTTTTGGTAATATCAATTAATAATATGTTTTTTTTGAAAAATGTTGGATGTGCTAACTGCTGAAAATCAGTAGTTACGTTCTAATAGTGATTTACTGTTGAAGGATTTTGAAAGTCCATTCGACATCAACGTAGATTTTTATGAATAGTAAAAATAGATGCCAATATGATAGATTTTAGTAAGAAATTGGGTGCGAAACCTAAAGAGAAGAAGATAAATCCGATAGAAATATATAGCAGTCTAGACCGTAAAACGGATGCTGGTCCTTTACGTCCGACTCAAGATCGAGTTTTGCAAGATTGGGATGCCAATCACCGTAAGGATAGAAACCTTATTGTCAAACTGCATACAGGGGAGGGTAAAACGCTTATCGGTTTGCTCATGCTTCAATCGCTGTTGAACGAGAATGGTGAACCTTGCCTTTATCTTTGCCCAAATGATTATTTGGTAGAGCAAACATGTAGGGAAGCGGAGAAGTTTGGAATCAATGTGTGCCAGTTTTCCCAATTGGATAAGTATGTGATTCCTGTTGATTTTTTGAATGGCAAAAAGATACTGATAACAAATATCCAAAAGCTGTTTAATGGCAAAACTCTATTTGGTATAAATGCCAATTGTGTGAAGATTGGTAGTGTAGTCCTTGACGACTCCCATGCATGTATAGATTCTATTAAATCATCTTTTTCAATTCGTATCAAGAAAGACAATGATTTATACGACCAATTACTGCAGCTATTTTATGATGATTTGAAAGAGCAAGCTTATGGTACATTGATAAGTATAGAACAAGGTTCCTCCGAATTACTTCAGATACCTTATTGGGCATGGATAAAAAAGAAGGAGGAAGTTGCACGATTATTAGCATCTCAACCAGATGACATGTCCGTGAAATTTGCTTGGCCTCTTTTGAAGGACAGCTTGGAAGATTGCCAGTCTTTCATTACAGGTAATGGTATTGAAATTTCCCCGATTTATTGTCCTATAGAAAAATTTGGTAGTTTCACCAAAGCGGCACATCGCATATTAATGTCTGCTACCACCCAAGACGATTCATTTTTTATCAAGGGATTTGGCTTTACCGCAAACGAAGTGCAGCATCCATTGACGGATAAAGTCCAAAAATGGTCTGGGGAGAAAATGATTCTCTTTCCATCGTTGATAGATGAAAAGTTATCTCGCTTGTCGATGATAAAATTGTTTTCGAATGAGAAAATAGCGGTATCTCGTTTTTCAATAGTTCCGTCTTTTTATATGTCACAGGACTATCATTATGAAGGATGTGTTGTAGCTAACAAAAATAGCTTGAATGGCATCATAGAAAATATAAGGAGAGGGCAACGGAATAAATTGAATGTTCTTGTAAACCGTTATGATGGAGTAAACTTACCAGATAATGATTGCCGAATACTGATAGTGGACTCTCTTCCTATATGTGATAATCTTTCTGACCGTTATGAGATGGAATGTCGTGAAGGGAGTGAGGTTACTATTCTAAAGCAAGTACAAAAAATTGAACAAGGTTTGGGACGAAGTGTTCGTGGTGAAAAAGATTATAGTGTCATTATTATTATTGGCTCAGACTTGGTAAATTTTATGATGAACCATCGTACGGCTAGTTACTTCTCACCTCAGACAAGAAAACAAATAGAGATAGCTAATGAGTTGGTAGAAAGTTTGAGGCAAGAAATATTGGATAGTGCTGACAGTCGTAAAAACTTGTTGGACTTGATTGGTCAGTCCTTGAAAAGAGATTCTAACTGGAAAGCCTATTACCAACAAGAAATGGATAGTATGTCGGAGGTCGAAGACAATCATCATGTATATGCTATAATGGAGAAAGAGCGAGAGTATGAGTATGCAGCATATAATCGCAATTATGAGAAGGCTTGCACAATTGTTAGCGAGGTTATCAATATGTGTGCAGGTAATCCGCAAGAGCAAGCATGGTACAAGCAAATTTTGGCTCGATATAAATATTTCATTAGTGTAATAGAATCCATTCATATCCAGAAAATGGCATTTGAGAAAAACTCTCGACTTTTGTATCCACAGAACGGAGTAGATTATAAGAAGATGGAGTTCAAGAGCGGAGAACAATTGACCAACATAAAGCATTGGCTCAAAAAGTTCAAAAGTTATAAGGAAATGCGTTTGAGATATAAGGCGATTTCTGACAACTTAACTTTTGGACGTTCTTCTAGTATCTTTGAGGCAGCCTTGAAAGAAGTTGGAGAAATTTTAGGATTCGAAAGTCAGCGTCCAGACAACGACTATAAGGTTGGCCCCGACAATCTTTGGTGTGGAATCCATAATCAATACTTCTTCTTTGAATGTAAAAACGAGGTAAAGAATGAAAGAGATACTATTATAAAGTCAGAAGTAGGTCAAATGAATAATCATTGTGCGTGGTTTGAAGAAAAGTATGGAGATGTAGAAGTTTGTCGAGTCTTTGTTGCTCCAACAAACATTCTACATCATCGTGCGAATCTTACCCATGATGTTAAGGTGATGACTCCTAAGCTGTTGGATGATTTCAAGGATAGTTTAGATAAGTTCTTGATGGAATTCAAGGATTATTCTTTGAGTGATATTGATAAAGAGCTTATCCAAGAGGCCTTGGAAACCCATAACTTGACAATTGATTGTATCAAAAAAGACTATTTAGTAAATGTTGTCAAAGAGAAAGGGTAACTGACTAAATGTTGCTATGGATAAAATAAGATTATTGCCAACAGTTTGATGATTTCAAGAACGTTGCAGATTTCTTTGAATTTGCAGCAAAGTTAATGAGGAGATAACAATATATTTATTGCTAGTCTTTGTTTTTCTCTGACTTGTGTAAATAAGCATTAAACTTATGCAAATACTATAGTTATCCCCAGGCGGTCCCATCCCGCACAACCTGGCGAGACCTTTGATTGGTCCGCCAACCTTGTAGCGTAGCGGTTCCGAGCACCGGAGGGCGGTTACATCCTCTCGTTCCTGAGGAAAGAGAGGCTTGGTGAGAGAAGTGGAACTCTCCTTGCAGGAGAGACGGAGAGGTAGAAAAAACTCCTTCTTTAACGGTAAGGAAGGACGGGTAGGTTTTCGAACAATGTTATTGATCAATAAATAATAATAATATGAAAGGAATCGTATTAGCAGGTGGAAGCGGAACCCGCTTGTACCCCATCACAAAAGGTATCAGCAAGCAGCTGATACCAATCTTTGATAAACCGATGATATATTACCCAATATCAGTATTGATGTTGGCAGGTATCCGTGAGATACTCATAATTTCAACACCATTTGATTTGCCTGGCTTCAAACGCCTCTTAGGCGATGGAAGTCAGTTCGGTGTGAAGTTTGAGTATGCAGAGCAGCCATCACCAGATGGCTTAGCCCAAGCCTTCATTATCGGAGAGAAATTCATTGGTAATGATTCCGCTTGCCTCGTATTAGGCGATAATATCTTCTATGGTGCAGGATTAAATCAGATGCTGCATCAAGCAGTCGTAGATGCTGAGCAGAATAACAAGGCTACCGTTTTTGGCTATCGTGTAAGTGATCCGGAACGATATGGTGTAGCCGAGTTTGATGAGCAAGGCAATTGCCTCAGCATTGAAGAGAAGCCTGAGCATCCAAAGAGCAATTATGCTGTGGTAGGCTTGTACTTCTATCCTAACAAGGTGGTAGATGTAGCTAAGCATATTAAGCCATCCGCTCGTGGTGAGTTGGAAATCACCACCGTTAATCAGGAGTTCTTGAAGGATAAGCAGCTGAAGGTTCAGACCATGGCAAGAGGATTTGCCTGGCTCGATACCGGAACCCATGATTCCCTTTCAGAAGCATCCACCTTTATTGAAGTCCTGGAGAAGCGACAGGGCTTGAAGGTGGCTTGTCTGGAAGGTATCGCATATCGTCAAGGTTGGATTACCGCAGAACAATTGAGAGAGAATGCTCAGCCTATGTTGAAGAATGACTATGGCAAGTATCTCCTTTCAATACTTGAAGAGAAAGATCAAACATTAAAAAAGAATTTAGAATATTAGAAGACGATGAATATAATAAAGACAGATATAGAGGGCGTTCTCATGATAGAACCTAACCTCTTCCGTGATGATAGAGGCTACTTTTTGGAGAGTTTTAATGAACGAGAATTCAATGATAAGATTTCTCCTATTATAGGACACAAGATAAACTTTTGTCAAGATAATGAAAGTATGAGTTTTTATGGAGTGCTACGAGGCTTGCACTTTCAGCGTCCACCGTACTCTCAAAGTAAGCTGGTTCGTTGCGTAAAAGGAAGGGTACTTGATGTAGTTGTTGATATTCGTAAAGGTTCACCTACTTATGGCAGGTACGTTTCTGCAGAATTAACTGAAGATAATCATTTGCAGTTCTTTATTCCAAGAGGTTTTGCACATGGCTTCGCTGTGTTAAGTGAAACTGCCGTTTTTCAATATAAATGTGATGAATTCTATCATCCGGAAGCAGATGGTGGTATCTCTATTCTCGATGACACCCTCGGTATCGATTGGAAGATTCCTGCAGAGAATGTTAATCTCTCTGAGAAAGATACGAAGCATCCATTGTTAAAAGACTTCGATAGCCCATTCGATATTCATATTGATTTATACTGCTAGTTATTACAGAGATGGCAACTGATCTTGATTATTTACCTTTTGCATATACAGATGCAGAAATAGCTTATTTGAATGAGGAATATCGTCGAATGTATCCCGGAAGTTTTAGTTAAAGGTTTATAGACAATAGCCTACTGTCTGGGGTAAATTCGGTTTAGGTTGTCTAAGTGATTGAAAATTAATTTAAATTTTGGTTAGATTTTTACAGGTGGACCTCAAATGGCTCTGATTTACTGTGAAGCAAACAAAAACATCTTTTGGGGCAGAGCTTCATCATGGAGAAGGATGCGTTTATATCCAAGTTTATTTGACCGCTTCTATTTAAGCAAGATGATATCCATACCATATTCAATGTAACTAAAGAATTAAGTATTAATAGTCCGGAGACTCAATATATAGAGGGATACCTCCACAGGGATTTTATCCAGACACTAGTGAAAAGAAAAAATAAATGTCAAATCAAACATCAGAAAATAATAAAAGAATTGCTAAAAATACATTGTTTTTGTATTTTAGAATGATGTTTACAATGGGTGTTTCATTGTATACGTCACGTGTGGTTTTGAATAATCTTGGCGTACAAGATTATGGTATATATAATGTTGTAGGTGGAGTTATTGCCATGTTTTCTTTTCTTAATGGCTCGATGTCTTCTGCTACACAACGTTTTATAACTTATGCTATAGGAAAAGGAGACCAGCAGCAATTGGAAAAGGTTTTTTCTACATCTTTGCAAATTCATGCGTTGATATCCTTAGTTGTAGTAATTTTAGGTGAAACTATAGGCTTATGGTTCTTATATGAAAAGTTGGTTATTCCTGATGATAGAATGACTGCTGCAGTGTGGGTTTATCAATGCTCAATATTGGCAGCTATAGTTAGTATAATGTCTGTTCCTTATAATGCCTCAATAGTAGCACATGAGAAGATGTCTGCTTTCGCATATATTTCTATATTGGAAGTCTCATTAAAACTATTCATTGTGTTAATGTTGGTGTTATCACCTTGGGACAAATTAATTACTTATGCTGTCTTCTATTTCCTAATTCAGCTTTTAATTCGTTGCATATATGCAAGATATTGTAGCAAAAACTTTCCTGAATCAAAATATCATCATGTTTTTCATTATCCGTTATTAAAAGAGATGGGTAGTTTTGCAGGATGGAGTTTTTGGGGAAACCTTGCTGCAATACTTTATACAGACGGACTAAATATGATGTTAAATATGTTTTTTGGTCCATTGGTAAATGCAGCTAGAGGAATAGCTGTTCAGGTTCAAGGTGCAGTCTTGCAATTTGTTAGTAATTTCCAGATGGCTCTTAATCCGCAGATTACAAAGAATTTTGCAGTAGGTAACTTAAAACAAATGCATATGCTTATGTTTTGTTCAGCAAGATTTTCCTATTATTTGCTCTTCATGTTAACTTTACCTATAATGCTTGAAACCGAATGGATTTTAACATTATGGTTGAAGACAGTACCTCACGAGGCAATCATCTTTACGCAACTAATGATATGTATTACTCTTATTTATACTACAGCAAATCCTTGTATTATTGCTAATCAAGCAACAGGAAAAGTGAAAAAATATCAAGCTGTTTGCGGTGGTATATTATTATTGATACTTCCTTTATCATATATTGTGTTAAAACTAGGTGCTCCTGCCTATTCTGTATTTGTAGTGCAATTTGTAATTGAGTTATTTGCTCAGTTGGCAAGAATGATCATGCTGAGAAAGTTAATAGATTTATCTGTTATTCAATACTTCACCAACATATATTTACCAATATTAGGTGTGACATTAATTTCAGTTATAATTCCGGTTTTTGTTCATATTAATATTGAAAATGCATTTTTGCGTTTTCTTATGGTTTGTATAACAACAGTATTTTCTGTGTGTGCCGTTGCGTATTGTATTGGGTTGTCAAAATCCGAAAAAAACTTTGTTCGTGAAAAGGTCAAACTTAAATTATGTAAACATGAGAGTTAGTTTATTATTGTTTTTTTTAATATGCTCTATGCACATTAGTGCTTCGAGAGTAATGGTGCTGGCATTAAAAGATAGTTCTTTTGTCTATTTGGAATTTGCTGATGAACCTGTTATTATTCCTGCATCTGACCATTTGACTATAAAATCAAATAAAGCGGTTTTTGAATACTCTGCTTCTAGCGTAAAGAAGGTTTATTTTCTGAAGGATTCTTCTGATATTCCTGCAAGTATTAAAGTTGTAGAAAATAAAGTCAAACAATATAAACCTTATTTCCGCAACACTATAATTTAATATTTTTTATAAGCACCTGAGCAACAATAAGTTGCTCAGGATTTTGCCATGTCAGAAATTTCACTTATCTTAGTGTTGCTTAAAAAAACAAATAAAACTC
>SKEU01001062.1_pt1 | contig 14924 bp, 10 predicted proteins | sample 4819571 | NCBI WGS metagenome assembly SKEU01 (sample SAMN11008801, study PRJNA524170) | human gut metagenome | biome: Human fecal sample; material: Feces; isolation source: fecal sample from pouch patient p8, p16 | host: Homo sapiens | place: Israel: Tel-Aviv | collected 2015-06-23
GATGATCAGGTAGATAGGTCAGAAGTGGAAGTATAGTGATATATGGAGCGGACTGATACTAATCGATCGAGGACTTAACCAAAATGACTCGGAAAGTAGAACTTTTCAATGCCAGTTTTGAGTGAATCAATCACTCAACTAAATAGTGTGGTGGCGATAGCAAGAAGGATACACCTGTTCCCATGCCGAACACAGAAGTTAAGCTTCTTAGCGCCGATAGTAGTTGGGGGTTTCTCCCTGTGAGGGTAGGACGTCGCCACGCTATAATGGAGGTTTAGCTCAGCTGGGAGAGCATCTGCCTTACAAGCAGAGGGTCAGCGGTTCGATCCCGTTAACCTCCATATGAGTCGTTAGCTCAGTTGGTAGAGCATCTGACTTTTAATCAGAGGGTCACAGGTTCGAGCCCTGTACGACTCATACTCATATTTGCGGGTGTGGCGGAATTGGCAGACGCACTAGATTTAGGATCTAGCGCCTAACGGCGTGGGGGTTCAAGTCCCTTCACCCGCATAACTTTAGCCGGCTTAGCTCAGTTGGTAGAGCATCTGATTTGTAATCAGAGGGTCGAGGGTTCAAGTCCTTTAGCCGGCATTTACGCGGAAATAGCTCAGTGGTAGAGCACCACCTTGCCAAGGTGGGGGTCGCGGGTTCGAAACCCGTTTTCCGCTTTACTATTATGCCGGGGTGGCGGAACTGGCAGACGCACAGGACTTAAAATCCTGCGGTGAGTGATCACCGTACCGGTTCGATTCCGGTCCTCGGCATTCTTAGTAATGCGCCCATAGCTCAATTGGATAGAGTGTTTGACTACGGATCAAAAGGTTAGGGGTTCGACTCCTCTTGGGCGCGTAAGTAAATAACGGGAAGTAGCTCAGCTTGGTAGAGCACTTGGTTTGGGACCAAGGGGTCGCAGGTTCGAATCCTGTCTTCCCGATAATGAATATAAGGGGCCTTAGCTCAGCTGGGAGAGCGCCTGCTTTGCACGCAGGAGGTCAGCGGTTCGATCCCGCTAGGCTCCATTCATTTGAAAAAATGAATATCGCGGTGTAGCTCAGCTGGCTAGAGCGTCCGGTTCATACCCGGGAGGTCGGGGGTTCGATCCCCTTCGCCGCGATTTAAGAGCCTGGACCTTTAGCTCAGTTGGTTAGAGCAGACGGCTCATAACCGTCCGGTCGTAGGTTCGAGTCCTACAAGGTCCATTGGTGACATTGTACAGTTTCGGAGGATTACCCAAGTCCGGCTGAAGGGAACGGTCTTGAAAACCGTCAGGCGGGTAAAACCGTGCAAGGGTTCGAATCCCTTATCCTCCTTTCATATTATCGCGGGATGGAGCAGTCTGGTAGCTCGTCGGGCTCATAACCCGAAGGTCGTAGGTTCAAATCCTGCTCCCGCAATTAAAAACTAAAATTAGGGTTCCGTGGTGTAGGGGTTAACATGCCTGCCTGTCACGCAGGAGATCGCGGGTTCAAATCCCGTCGGGACCGTATGGCTCGGTAGCTCAGTTGGTAGAGCAATGGATTGAAGCTCCATGTGTCGGCAGTTCGATTCTGTCCCGCGCCATTTGCGGGTGTAGTTTAGTGGTAAAACTACAGCCTTCCAAGCTGTTGTCGCGAGTTCGATTCTCGTCACCCGCTTTAGTTTTTATTATGGGCCTATAGCTCAGCTGGTTAGAGCGCACGCCTGATAAGCGTGAGGTCGATGGTTCGAGTCCATTTAGGCCCATTTTTCTTGGTCCGTTGGTCAAGTGGTTAAGACACCGCCCTTTCACGGCGGTAACACGGGTTCGAATCCCGTACGGATCATATTTTTTGGAGGATTACCCAAGTCCGGCTGAAGGGAACGGTCTTGAAAACCGTCAGGCGGGTAAAACCGTGCAAGGGTTCGAATCCCTTATCCTCCTTTAACATTATCGCGGGATGGAGCAGTCTGGTAGCTCGTCGGGCTCATAACCCGAAGGTCGTAGGTTCAAATCCTGCTCCCGCAATTAAAACTAAATGAGGGTTCCGTGGTGTAGGGGTTAACATGCCTGCCTGTCACGCAGGAGATCGCGGGTTCAAATCCCGTCGGGACCGCCATGCGGGTGTAGTTTAGTGGTAAAACTACAGCCTTCCAAGCTGTTGTCGCGAGTTCGATTCTCGTCACCCGCTTTAGTTTTATTATGGGCCTATAGCTCAGCTGGTTAGAGCGCACGCCTGATAAGCGTGAGGTCGATGGTTCGAGTCCATTTAGGCCCATTTTATATCAATTACCATACATAATTGGTATTGGGGAAGTACTCAAGTGGCTGAAGAGGCGCCCCTGCTAAGGGTGTAGGTCGGGAAACTGGCGCGAGGGTTCAAATCCCTCCTTCTCCGTAATATATTGGTCCGTTGGTCAAGTGGTTAAGACACCGCCCTTTCACGGCGGTAACACGGGTTCGAATCCCGTACGGATCATGCGTTGGAAGTGATGGCTATATCACTTCTATTTTTTTATTCTTAATAATGTAAACGTTTTATATCGGATGGAAATATTGTCTCGAAGATGAGATGAGTATGGCTGTGAGCGTAATCCTAGGAATGTGATTACAGATTTAAAACGGCTGAATCCTATGGTAGAAAATTCAATAAGAAAGAAAATCCATCTGGGGACTGAAGGAAATTTGATACGAAGCGTGTTATACTTTAGCTAAGAGAAAATGAAAGAAGTGAGTGCTATGCGTATTTTTGCATATGTCTTATTAGCTCTTGGGATGTACGAAGCTTATTTTGTCTCAAAAGCAATTTGCCTAGAAAAGAGTGGCCAAAAACAAGAAGTAGCTATAGCCTTACCATTGGGATTCCTCAGGGTTTGATGTTTGTGGTTTTGATGTTCTTGCTAGGGATTAGTTTTCTATTACCTAGCTGTTGGTAATGAAATAGAAATGGGGCAATGAAATGTCTGAAATGAAATTGGGGATTCGTTATCTTGAAGAATTGCAAAAAGCTTTTAGTCATCGTTTATTGCAGACAAGTGATGAAATCAAGTTTACTGAAAGTTTAAAGGATTGTTTAAAACAAGTGAAGCAACAAGAAAAAGTAGATAATCGCTACTATATTTCCTTTGAACGTTTTTATCAACAAGCAAGCCTATTGATTGGGTTATCGACCTTACAATTATCAGATGAGGAAAAGCAAGATTGGTTAGCCTTTAGAAAATGGCATGAGGAAGTGGTTAAACCTAATCTACACTTATATGGACCAGTAATCATCTAACAAAGAGCACGTTAGTCTGAATCTAGCGTGCTCTTTTAAGTTTCTAGTTTGTTGAGAAAAGTGGGAATTTGACTTTCTTGCAAGTGATAGCGTTGATAAGGGCGTCCCACTTTGAGATAGATAGTTTCGCTGGTCAGGATTTGATGTTGCTCGAGAAATTGGATATATTTACGAATCGAGACATGGGAAAGTGACAATTCAGTAGCTAGTTCCTGAATGGTAAAGCTTACTTGGCGATTGGTTAAATGATTGAGTATCTGGATTAAGGTATCTTTGCTCAAGCCTTTCTCAATTTCAATGGTGGGATTATTTGTCACTGTAGGCTGAAAAAGCGCATCTAGACTAGCTTGGTCGATGAATTCTTGTTGGAGCATGCTTCGTTTTTGTTGCCACTTCTGGATTGCTTGCTGGAATCGTTCGAAGGTAAAGGGTTTAATTAGATAATCAATCACGCCAGCTTGCAAGGCTTGTTGGGCGAATTGGCTCTGAGTTGCTGCACTAATAATAATCACATCTGGAACCTTTGTGAGCCCATCGATTTCACTAAGCAAATCTAATCCATGCGCCCCATTTAGATGAATATCCAGTAAAATCAGGTCAATCGCATTGCTCTTTAAAAATTGCCGTGCTTCATCTAAGTCTTTGCCGACCACTATTTGAAACGTCGCGTCGATTTTGTGTAAATAGCCTTGATGAATGCGTTGAATCAAGGGCTCATCTTCAATCATCAGTATCTTCATATAATCCTCTTTTCTGTTATAAATTGAATCTTCAAATGAGTATCTTCATAGTGTAAGTGCATCTGGGTATGTTCTTCATTTAGGATTTGTTGGAAAAATGTCTCACTTAATCTATTTTGATATTCTGAGAGTTTTTGCGCACTAGCTTGAATCATTAAGGTAAGTATGAGATTTTGTGCGTCCTCTTGTAATTGTACCACTAATTTCTCTGGGTAAGTTTGACTGAAGATTTGTTGTGGATAGCGATAAATTTTTAAGAGATTCATCATGGTTTGACTGTCGGTAAATGCTATAATCTCCCCCAAGATATCAAACTCACTCGCAACTTTAGCTTCAAGAAGTTGTTGCTGCCAATCTACTAAAAAGCTTGCTAATATCGGATTTTTCACCAATAAGCTAACTTTTTTGCTAAAAGCCTGAGTCATGTCTAATTGTTGTGCTAGAAAATCTTTCAATTGCTCATATTCGCCCAATTCTGTTAACCCGTATAAAATATGCATCTGGTTGAGATAATCATGGGTATGAGTTTGCAAGGTTTTTGCAAATTGCTGCGTCGATTGCAGTTGGTGTGCCAAAAATAGGGTTTCAGTCGCATTTTTTAGTACAACCAAATGTCCGACCAACTTACTTTTTACTTCAATTGGTGCAATCGAAACAAAGTAAGCTTGTCCGTTTTGCTGATAATATTGTTCTTGACGTTTATGAAAATCAAGTTGTGTGGACTCTTGAATCAAGTCCGTCCAGGGATGTCCGACTAAACTTTGCTCGAATAATCCGAGTTGTTGCGCTAAATGTTCAGCCTGATGATTGGCTAGTAAAATATTTTGATTCAAATCAAGAACTAAGACTATATCTTTGGTTTCATTAATCATGGCGTTGCGTTCTTCTAAAAGGCGGGCAATTTCTTTAGGCTCAAGATTATGTAGCTGTCCCTTGAGATGATAGGCCAGTCCGAATGCCACCCCTAGACCAATCAATAGACTCAGTAAAAGACTCCATTGATAATCATATAGTGTTTGGCGAACCATTTGCTTTAAACTAACCAACTTGATGCCCAGTGCGACAACGCCAATTTGCTTACCTTGATGCTTCACAGGCACAAAGACCCGTAACGAACGCCCCAGAGAACCCTTGCTGATAGAATGCGTAACTTTCCCTTGCAAGGCTTGCTTTTCGTCGCCTCCTTCAAAACTTTGCCCAATTTTATCTGGATTAGGGTGCGTGAGGCGAATGCTATGATTATCCATCAAAACAATGAAATCCAGATGGTGATTTTTCGTGATTTGTAACAATTTTTGCTGCAAAGGGGGTGGGGCTTGTTTTTGTTCTAAGGCTGAAATGATATCCTCTTGTTTAGCGAGTTCGTGACCAAGCGTAGTGAGATTGTCGATTTGTTGCGCTTGAGTTTGCTTGGTGACATCGCGCATTAAAAATAAATAAAAACTCGTAGCTAAAACTAGAATCACCCCGATAAAAGTCAGTGATAAAAGCGTAAATAAGCGAATTCCTTTCTTCATGTTTACCTCCTATTTCCTCATTAGTATAACATAAGCAGCAACGTACTTAAATTAATTAAAAAAACTTTCCGAATATACTTGTAACCGTTAAACTAAGGATAGTTTTGCTGTCGAGATATTTGTGAAAGATAGCGCAAAAAGATGAAGGGGGAAATCTCAATGAAAAAGTGGCTTTCAATTAGCTTATTAGCATGTTCAGCCTTACTTTTAACAGCATGTAACTCAGGAAAAAGCACGCAAACAAAGAGCACTACAACACAAAGTTCACAAGTAACATCGAGTGCTTCTAAAAACGGCTATACCGATCCAAAGGAATTAAAGGATAGCTATGATGTGATTATTGTCGGAGCTGGTGGTGCAGGAATGACCGCAGCGATTGAAGCCAAAGATGCTGGTTTAAATCCAGTTATCTTTGAAAAAATGCCGGTTGCAGGCGGAAACACATCCAAATCATCAAGTGGGATGAATGCGGCTGGTTCAAAATTCCAAAAAGCCCAAGGAATTAACGATACGACAGATGCCTTTTATGAAGAAACGCTAAAAGGTGGGAAAGGTACAAACGATAAAGAATTATTGCGTTATTTTGTTGATCATTCAGCTGAAGCCATTGATTGGTTAGACCAAAATGGCATCAAATTAGATAACTTAACCATTACTGGTGGGATGAGTGTGAAACGTACACACCGCCCAACAGATGGTTCAGCTATTGGTGGGTACCTAGTGAAAGGTTTGGAACGCAATATCGCTGAACGCAAAATTCCAATCTTTGTGAATGCGGATGTAAAAGACATTCATACGGACAATGGTGTGGTTGATGGTGTGAAAGTTCAAATTCAAGGCGAAAAAGCAAAAAATATCAAAGCTAAAGCCGTAATCGTGACGACAGGTGGTTATGGTGCAAGTAAAGAGATTTTAGCGAAATATCGTCCTGATTTGAAAGACTATGTGACAACCAACTCTAAAGGTACAACGGGTGATGGGATTGCTTTAGTAGAAAAACTTGGCGGTCAAATCATTGATATGGATAAAGTGCAAATCCACCCAACTGTTAACCAAGAAAAAGGAATTTTAATTGGAGAAGCAGTACGTGGGGAAGGTGCGATTTTAGTTGATGATGAAGGCAATCGTTTTGTGAATGAAATGGATACGCGTGATAAAGTTTCGGCTGCAATCAATGCCTTACCGAAAAAACGTGCTTATCTTATCTTTGACCAAGGTGTAAGAAGTCGAGCTACTGCGATTGAATTCTATGCGAAACAAGGTTATGTCAAAGAAGGTAAGACAGTGGCTGATTTAGCGAAAACGATCAAAGTACCAAAAGCTAACTTAGAAAAAGCTGTTGCAAACTGGAATAAGGCGGTTGAAAGCAAACAAGATAGTGAATTTAACCGTACAACAGCGATGGAGCATACTTTATCTACACCTAATTACTATGCGATTCAAATCGCCCCAGGTGTCCACTACTCAATGGGTGGGGTGAAGATTAACACCAATACTGAAGTGTTAAACAAAGATAACCAACCAATTAAAGGATTATATGTGGCTGGTGAATTAGTAGGTGGCTTACATGGTGATAACCGAATCGGCGGTAACTCAGTAGCAGATATCGTGATTTTTGGTCGTCAAGCTGGACAACAAGCCGCAGCATTCGTCAAAGCGCAATAATCATAAACTTCATTTTCATTGCAAAAAAGACCAAGCGGACAATTAGGTTTGCTTGGTCTTTTCCTGTTATCCGGTGATTATTGCTATCTATCACAGTTTGATTACAATTTGAAAAAAGTGCTTTCCTTTTAGGGTAAATCTGCTATAATACTATTCGTTGCAAGTTCCCGAAAGGATTCGCCTCTTTGCGAAGATGCCTTGTAACCGAATAATTTTAGGGGGAATACTTCATGGTAGAAAAACATTTATTTACTTCAGAGTCTGTTTCTGAAGGACATCCGGATAAAGTCGCGGACCAAATTAGTGATGCGATTTTAGATGCAATTTTAGAAAAGGATCCAATGGCGCGTGTTGCTTGTGAAACTTCTGTAACAACTGGGCTAGTCTTAGTTTTTGGTGAAATTTCAACAACGGCATATGTGGATATTCAAAAAGTCGTGCGCAAAACGATTAATGAAATCGGCTATACGCGTGCAAAATTTGGATTTGATGGAGATACAGTAGCCGTCTTAGTAGCGATTGATGAACAGTCACCAGATATCGCTCAAGGTGTGAATACGGCGTTAGAAGCAAGAGAAGAGAAAAAAGATGACAAAGATGAAACAGGTGCCGGCGACCAAGGCTTGATGTTTGGTTTTGCGGTAGATGAAACACCTGAATTGATGCCTTTACCAATTGCTTTAAGTCACCGCTTAGTTCGTCGTTTGGCTGTTTTGCGTAAATCAGGGGAATTAAGCTATTTACGTCCTGATGCGAAATCACAAGTCACTGTTGAATATGATGAAAATGAACAACCATTACGTGTCGACACAGTGGTTATTAGTACGCAGCATGATGAAGCCGTGGATAATGCAACGATTCATCAAGACGTGATTGAAAAAGTCATCAAAGCAGAAATTCCAAGTGAACTTTTAGATGAGCAAACGAAATTTTATATTAACCCAACTGGCCGCTTTGTTATCGGAGGTCCTCAAGGCGATGCTGGTTTAACTGGCCGTAAGATTATTGTGGATACTTATGGTGGTTATGCCCGTCATGGTGGGGGTGCCTTTTCTGGTAAAGACGCGACGAAGGTGGACCGCTCCGCAAGTTATGCCGCACGTTACATTGCCAAAAATATTGTCGCAGCGAAATTAGCGAAGAAATGTGAAGTGCAACTTGCCTATGCGATTGGGGTAGCTCAACCCGTTTCTATTTCAATCAATACATTTGGAACTGGTGTGGTACCAAATGATCAATTAATTGCGGCTGTGCGTGAAAACTTTGATTTACGTCCAGCAGGTATTATCGAAATGCTAGATTTACGCCGTCCAATTTATCGTCAAACAGCAGCCTATGGTCATTTCGGTCGTACAGATGTCGATCTTCCATGGGAACACACGGATAAAGTAGATGCCTTATTAGCTAGCGTCAAAGCTTAATCAAACATTTAAACAGACATCCTTTCCTTTTTTGGTTTAGGCCAAGAGAGAAGAGGGTGTCTTTTTTTTAGTAAATCAAATTTACTGAATTATAATTCACTAACTGATAATTCAGCAACTTATGAATGATATAAATAGATACATGATATATATTTGTCTTTATGGTATGAATGTCATGTCTTTTTTACAAACTATTGACAAATGAAAGCGATAGCAATATAATTTACTTAACTTAAACGTTTAAGTTAAAGATAGGAGGGTTTTTAGATGAAAAAAATTTCTTTACTAACAACAATTATTGGCTTAGGAATATTGCTTACTGCATGTGGTAATAAAGAAAGTGTAAATCAAAAGAAAACGGATACTGATAAAGAATCTATCCAAGTATCGCTTTATGATGGAAAAAAATTAATAAAACAGATAACAGTAGATTCTGCTCAGGATATTTTGAAATATACACCTAAAGAGTCTGGAAAAAATTTTGTAGGTTGGTACATACAGCCTGATTTTTCTAGAAAATTTACCAGTTCTGGGGAGATTACAAAAGGGTTAAAATTATATGCTGGTTTTTCTAAATATAAAGATGATGAGAGAGAGTTCGTTATTCTTGGGAATGGAAATAGTGATGTTTTAAAAAGTTCTAACTGGGGAGCCAATGTAACAGATGAGCATAAATTGAAAAAAGATAATGATACTAAAAAGAATATTTACACTATAACTGTTGAACTTAAAAAAGGAGATGAATTTCAGTTTGCTAAGAATGCAAAATGGGAAAATCAAAGAGGTGCTGGATATTTAGAATCAAATTCAAAGGATGGAGAAAAATATTTTGAATCTGCTGGAGGTTTAGGAGAAACATCTAGTAAACAATCAAACATTAAGGTAGCGAAGGATGGTGTATATACATTTAATCTTGAAACGCACCCTAATGAAGATGTATACGATACAAAAAATAAAGAATTTAATGAAGCAAAAAAAGAAAATTTTAATAGTAATCCATTTGACACAATCACTTGGACTTATAAAGAAAAATAAGGGGAATGTAATCCCCTTTATATAAGAATATTGTGATTTTCGATTTGTTCTCTATTGATTGCCCAGTTAATTGTTTGAAATAATTTCTCAAAGTAAGTATCTGTAAATTTAGGTATTAGCTGGATTGATTTCGAATTTTCGTAAAAGTCTTTGATAGCCTGGTTAACAGTAACAAGATATTTAGTATCATCAAGAGCTAGATTAGATTGTGTAAGCCAATATATTTGTTTAAATATAGAGGATAAATACGATTTTAATTCTTTATTGTAGATTGGTAAACTTACAAGGGTATACTGTTTATCTTTATAATTTGAATCCAATAGTTCAACAATATGTTGCCAGTCTAGGTTAATTTGAAAGAAGACTGGATCGTTTACTAAACCATCAAGAGCAATAATGGGTACGAAATTCAGTTCGCCAATTTGATGAAATGAAGTATTATCAATACCTAAAGTCAGTATGGCATCAACCATATCGTATTTTTGAATCATATGGTTGTCTAAATAGACCAAATTATAATTTTTTGTATGCAAAAATGCAGATAGTTTTTGAATGAATGTTAATTGTTCAGCTTTTTCTAAGAATGAACCGGTTTCAGCACAATATAAAGCTATCGATTGTGTTTGATTTGTGACTAATGATTTTGCTGCCTTATTCGGAGTGTAGTTTAATAGGTTAATGACCTGTAGAACTTTATTTCTCGTTTCAGGACTAATCTGTTGGTCTTTACGGTCATTTATAATATATGAAACTGTGGCAATAGATACACCAGCTTCTTTTGCAATATCTTTAATTGTTACTTTTTTTGTTTTCATAGCTTCATTATAGAAAAAGAAGGAAAAAAGTCAACTTATTTTAAAAAGGAATGAATAAATATTGAAATATAGGTTAAATAGTGCAGGGATACATCATATAGCAGATTCTAATTATTGTTTTGCTTTAAACAAAGAAGATTTAGTAATACGTTTTCGGATGGCAAGGGAAGATGAAAAAACGGCAGTATATATCATTTATGGTATGAAATATGAATATCAAGATCATCGTTTTAAAAAAGAAATGATGCTTAAATATAAAGATGATAACTATTGCTATTTTGAAATTGAATTAAAGCTTTCAGATAGTAGGTTAGCGTATATATTTGAATTAAATATTGAAAATCAGACATATTACTACAGCGAGGAGGGTTTATCTAGAACATATGATTTTTCAAAAGGTTTTTATAATTTTTTTCAAATGCCCTATCTAAATCCTGTTGATATTTATCCAACTGTGGGGTGGATGAAAAAGTCGGTTTTTTATCAAATATTTGTTGATAGATTTTGCAGAGGAGATTTTACTAAAGATGATACTTATATTAACTTGTCATGGGGTGGAACCCCAACACCATCTAATTTTGCTGGTGGTGACTTAAAGGGTATTATCAATAAGTTAACGTATTTAAAAGATTTAGGAATAAATGCGATATACTTAACACCAATATTTTTATCTCCATCAAATCATAAATACGATATAGTGGACTATTATAAAGTAGATCCTCAATTCGGAACTAATAATGACTTAAAAAATTTGGTAACTAAGGCACATCAATTAGGAATGAGAGTCATTTTAGATGCAGTATTTAATCACTGCAGTATGCTTTCAAGAGAATTTCAAGATGTAATTAGAAAAGGAAGACAATCAAAATATTATCATTGGTTTATTATTGATGGCGATTTTCCAGATATTGAAAAAACAAATTATGAATGTTTTGCTTCATGTAATTATATGCCTAAATGGAATACATCCAATAGCGAAGTGCAAAGATTTTTAACTGATATTGGTGTTTATTGGATTGAAAAATATGATATAGATGGATGGCGCTTGGATGTTTCGGATGAAGTTTCTCATCAATTTTGGAGAACCTTTCGTATAGCTGTGAAAAAAGTGAAGAAAGAATGTGTACTAATTGGGGAAAACTGGCATAATGCAGGTAGTTTTTTGCATGGTGACCAATTTGATGGCATTATGAATTATTCATTTACTAAAATTTGTTTGGATTGTTTTGCGGAAAGTAAATTGACTGCTGATAAAATGGCTAATAGGCTAAACAACATCTTGATGAGATATAGTTTACAAACCAATCAAATGAATTTGAATCTTCTTGATTCTCACGATACACACCGTATTTTTACAGAATTAAAAGAAGACAAAAATAAATTATTAGCAGCTTTAGCATTGAGTTTTGTCTTTATAGGGACCCCGTGTATTTATTATGGAACAGAGATTGCAATGCAAGGTGGATATGATCCAGATTCAAGAAGGACATTTGATTGGAATGAAAAGGAAAGGAATCAATATTTATTTAATAAAATTAAGGAAATCATTCAATTGAGAAGATTATCAGTTTTGCAAGAAGGAAGTATTTCAATTGAATGCAAAGAAAATCAATTGCTTATTCATCGTATTTTTAACAATGAACAATTGAATTATCAATTAAACTTATCAAAAGGATTAGCATCATTGTTGATTTCTGGTAACACAGTTATCTCAAATGGTGTGGTAGAAAACAAGCTAGATTCTTTTGGATATTATATATCGATTTGTGAGGCGAAAATAGATGAAAAAATATAGTCTTTCTATAGGTTTAATATTATTATCGAGTGTATTACTTATCTCAGGTTGTGGTAATTCTGATGAAAATTCGAATAGTAAATCAACAAGTAATCAAGAAATATTTAGTGGAAAAATTGAAAAAAATAAAACGATTAAAGTATTAGAGAATGATACAGCAATTTCCAAAGGATATTTTAAGGAGTTGATAAAAGCATTCAACGAAGCATATGCGGACAAGGGGATTAAAGCTGTCGATGCAAATACAGATCAATACGTTGATTTAGCTAAAGATGGTCCTTATGGTTATGGTCCTGATGTTTTATATCAAGCGAATGATGTAATTATGAAATATGCTGAAGACAAGCATGTCTATCCAATACCAGTCCAAAAGATTGATGCATATAAACAAATCTCAAAAAATGCATGGAATGCTTTTAAAATAAAAAAAGACGGTAATTTTTATTATTGTGGTGTACCAGTGAATGTACAAACGCCTATGCTTTACTACAGAAAAGATTTATTACCAACTGATTGGAAAAAATCATGGGATAAAGACTCTAATGATATTCCTGATATGGTTGAAAATTGGAAAGATATGTATGAATTTTCAAAACAAAGACATCAACAAAATCAGGATAAGTTCGGTTACATGGAATCTCTGGATGATACCTATTTTTCAAGTGGCTATCTCTTCTCATATGGAGCGTTTATTTTTGGAAAAAACAATACAGATCCAAGTACAGTTGGTTTTGCACATGGGAATTCATACTACGGTGCAAAAGTTATTCAACAATTGGCTTCAGTTATGAATGAAGAAAGTATTGACGACACTATAAAAACTAGTGCATATAGTAAATTGGGAAATGGTACTTATTTTGCTACTATGTCAACACCAGATGTATACTCTACATTTATGGATGAATTGATAAAATATTATGTTAGTCAAGGGAAAAATACAGATGAGGCTAAACAGCTTGCAAACGATAATTTGGTAATGACAACAGTACCAAAATTACCTGCAAGTGGGGATTTAACTTCACAAGAAACAAAGCTCATAGATATGAAAACGATGGGGGGAGTAAATGGATATGCAATAAGTGCATATACTAAAGCGCCAAATGCTAGTCTAGCTTTCGTAAATTTTGCAACGAAATATAAAATGATAAAAAAACGCTATGAATTGCTTGGAGTTGTACCGGTACGTAAAGATATAATCAAAGAAATTAAAGGAGTAAGTGAAGGAGTATTCACTCAATTAGAACATAAAAATATTGTATTGATGCCATCTAATGCGGCCGTTGCTCAGATATGGACACCAACGAAAACGTATTTTTCAGATATTACAAAAGATGTTTTCCGACCTGAATCAGAGAAAAAATATAAAGATGATGAATCCTTGAAAAAAGGTCTAGAAAAAGTTGATCAACAAATAAGCGATGCGATTCATACCTTGGAATAGGAAGTGGAAAATATGTCTAAGAAGAAGGATTATCGTTACTATATGTCGATATTGTGGATGGGATCTGGCCAATTCTTGTATGGGCAACGAATAAAAGGATTACTATTAATGCTTACACAGGTTGGCTATCTAAGTTATTTATGGTTGCGTGGAGGAAAAGATTTTATTAATTTCTTGCGTTCATATGATTTTGTTATTAGTGACAATGAAATAAAGGTACTCTTAGAACAGATTTCAAGTTTAAACATTAGTACAGTAGCTCATATTGACCGTGAAAGAGTACTCCAACAAGTCAACCCTAAAAAATATCTTATAGAAAATGGATATAAAGAATTAGGTGACTTGTTCCAATCTAATAAAGGGATTGATGACTTTTATAAAGAAAAAGGTTACGACCCAGAAAGCACTTTATAAAATCACCCCAACCGATAACGATTAGGGCGGGTAATATTTATTTGCTACCATGCTATTTTGAATGGCTCTAAAACCTCAGACTCTAAAACCTTTATAGCCTGCCTGCTGTAGTTAAGAGAAGAGGTTACAAATGGTAAATATTAAGAAAATCACAAAGAAAAACGGTATTACTGTGTACCGTGAACAAATCTATCTAGGTACTGATTGCATGACTGGAAAACAAGTCTATACAACTATTTCAGCGCCTACAAAAAAAGAACTCAAACAAAAACGTGAGTTCAAAATAAACGAATTTAAAGAAAATGGATACACGCGCCATAAGAGTGTGAGTGTTAAGAACTACCGTGAACTAAGTGAGTTGTGGTTGAAAAACCATAAGTTGGAAGTTAAACCACAAACATATAGCCAAACAGTTAGCGAACTAAAAACGCACCTTTTACCTGTATTAGGTAATATTAGTGTAGAAAAAATCACACTGCCAATGGTTCAAGTTTTCGTTAATAAAATAGCTAACAACCCTAACCCTGGTTCGGTATCTCTAAAAATAATCTTGTCTATTAATAAGCGTATTTTAAAATATGCTGTTAAATTACAATTGATAACCGTAAATCCTGCCGATAACATTATCGTACCTAAAAACAAGAAAAATATTTCCCAAAAGAAAGAACTAAAATTTTTTGAGACTAGCCAATTGAAACAATTTAAGGACTACTTGGATAGTCTCCCAAACACCTTTAAAAACTACTATCATAAAACGTTATATCTAACTTTACTTTCCACTGGTTTGCGTATTGGGGAGGCTGTAGCCCTTGAATGGTCTGATATTGACTTAGATAATGGTTATATTG
>SKEU01001065.1_pt1 | contig 14878 bp, 11 predicted proteins | sample 4819571 | NCBI WGS metagenome assembly SKEU01 (sample SAMN11008801, study PRJNA524170) | human gut metagenome | biome: Human fecal sample; material: Feces; isolation source: fecal sample from pouch patient p8, p16 | host: Homo sapiens | place: Israel: Tel-Aviv | collected 2015-06-23
CGTGTAAAGATGATCGACAAAGCCAACAGCGGCTACGGCGACTCGATGAACCGCGGCCTGGAGATGGCGCGCGGTGAGTACGTGGGCATCCTTGAGTCCGACGACTTTATGTTTGAGGATTCGCTCCAAAAGCTGGTCGCCAAGGCCGATGCTGAGCATGCCGATGTGGTGAAGGGCGACTTTTACCTGTATTGGTCCACGCCCAGCGAGCGCCGTGAGCTGTTTGGGATCATCGACGAGCATATGACGGGCGCCGCGTATCGCCCCGTCCATCGCCCGGGCATCTTCTACCGCAAACCTTCCATTTGGTCGGCTATCTATCGGCGCGAGTTCCTCAACGACAATCAGATTCGGTTCCTTCCCACGCCGGGTGCCTCGTATCAGGACGCAGGCTTTAACTTTAAGGTTTGGGCTTGCGCCGAGCGCGCCGCGTTTATTGCGGACCCCATTTTGTGCTATCGCCAGGATAACGAGAAGAGCTCCGTTAATTCGCCCAACAAGGTGTTTTGCGTATGCGACGAATATGCCGAGATGCAGCGCTTTTTGGATGAGCGTCCCGAGCTCAAGGCTCAGCTCCAGGGGATTTTAATGCGCATGAAGGTCGATACGTATCGTTGGAATGACGAGCGTTTGGTCGATGAGCTGCGCGAGCAGTTTTGGCAGAAGGCCTCGCCCGAGCTCAAGGCCGATTGGGATGCTGGTCGCTTTGATCTGTCGCTGTTCGACCCGCGTGGCGAGACCGACTTGCGCCTGATGGTCAAGTCGCCCCGTGCCTATATCGATTCGCGCTTTGACTTTAAGAAGCCTGGCAAGCTCAATACGTTTAAGCATTACTTTAAGATAGGCGGTCTGCCGCTGGTCTGGCGTGTGCTGACGTATCAGCGCACCTACGGCGACAACCCGCATCCCGATGACGTTCCGGTCGCACGGTAGGAGCACTTGACTATGGCTACCCCCAAGATTTCCGTTGTCGTTCCCATCTATAAAGTGGAGGAGTGCCTGACCTGGTGCCTGGACTCCCTGCTTGCGCAGGACATGCCCGATTGGGAGGGCGTGCTGGTCAACGATGGCTCGCCGGACGGCTCGCGCGATATTGCGGTTGCCTATTGCGAAAAGGACGCGCGCTTTACGCTGGTTGATAAGGAGAACGGCGGCCTGTCGAGTGCGCGTAATGCAGGCATCGCCGCGTCCACGGCGCCTATCGTCGCGTTCTTGGATTCCGACGACCGCTTTACGCCCGATGCATGCCGAGTGATCGTCGATGCCTTTGAGCGCGAGGACTGTGATGTTTTGACCTTTGGCGCGAACCCGTATCCGCTGGAGGCGGGGTATCCGTGGCTTAACTATGTGCTGAGCCCACGCGATGTGTCATTTGCGGGCTATAGCACCGAACTGCTGTTTAAGGAGGCATCTCGCCCCTTTGCATGGCGCACCGCCTGCAAGCGTGAGTTTTTGCTGGGCAACGGGATCGTGTTCGACGAAACCGTTAAGTATGGCGAGGACCAGGTCTTCGATTTTGCCGTGTACGGTCGTTCGCACAAGACCGCGCTTATCTCGAACAAGCTGTATGACTACCGCGTGGCGCGCAAGGGCTCGCTCATGGACACCATGCGCTATGACGACGAGACGCGCCTGCTGGAGCACGTGAAGATTTACTCCGCGGTGCTGACTGACTGGCAGCGCGACGGTCTCGATGCACAGCATGCCGATGACCTGGCGTACTTCCTATGCGATCTGGTGCTGTACGATGCGCTCAGGTTGCTGGGTTCGGGCTGCGGCAAGGTGTTTGCTGCCGTTGCCACGGCGCTTGCCGGTTCTGCCGCGGGCAGCGATGCTGCGCTCGCACAATGCGCTCCTTCTGTTGCTGCTATGGTGCGTGCGGCGCTTACCAGCAAGGCCCCCAATGCCCGTGAGTGCAAAAAGCTCATGTTCGATTACGACGTCTTGAGGTTTGGGCGCCTGGGTGCCTGCAAACGCATGGCAGCGAACGCCCTGGGAAAGCGAGAAGTGTAGATGAGTATCAAGCGTTTGGCACTTTGCCGCAGTCAGGGCCGTCTGTTTGGGCTGCTTCGTTTTGCCGGCCAGGATGTCGCCGCGCTCATTGAGCAAGAAGGTTCTCAGGCCTTTGTCCGCGCGACGACGAGCGGTTCTTGTGTGCCGTCGCTGGTACTCCCGGTTGACCATGGCCGTGTACTGGCGCTTTGCCCTTCCGTTGCCGATTACGAGCGCGAGCTTGCCGTCTTGGTGCTTCCGTTTTTGGATGGCTCGTCGATGGATGTCGTTTTTGCATCCGGTGGCCAAAGGTTGGGCTCCATTCGCCTCGATAGCCGCGTGGCCAAGCTGGAATCCAAGATTAACTACAAAGCAAAGGCTGCGATGTGTGCGCTCGTTCGCGATGCACAGCGCGGCGAGTGCTGCGGTCGCTATGAGATCGATGCCGTTCGTTATTTACCGGCAGACGCCGGCGCGGTGTGGCGCTATGAGGTTACGTGGGTGGGAGACCCCCAGTGCGCACCTGAGCTCCAGGTCTTCGATACGCATATGAACGCTATCGATATCACCGTGCATGTGTTTGAATCGCAGGTCGATGTACCGCAGCAGAACGGATGCCGCGTCAACAAAACGTATCTGAGCGTTGAGATGCCTCAGGATATACGAGATTTTGTCGCGATTGTGAGCGATCCCACGGAGCAGATTCAGAGTGGTTTTTGCGCCATGGATGGTCGCCTGTACAACGGCATGGTCGACGACAGTTGGAACCGCATGAAGGATGCGCGTGCAGACGACGCAGCTTATCGACGTTGGTTTGAGCAGCATCGCGCAAAGCCGGGCGATTTAGCGTGCCAGCGTGTCGCTTCGGTGGCTTTTGCCTATAGACCACTCGTGAGCATTGTGGTGCCGTGCTACAAGACTGATCGGGTCTACCTGCGCGAGCTTCTGGACTCGGTGCTAGCCCAGAGCTATGACAACTGGGAACTGCTCCTTATGGATGCCTCGCCCGAATGGGGCGCGGTGTCCAATCTTGCGGCAGGCGCCCACGACGAGCGCATCCGTCGCATCGAGCTTCCCGGCAACGGCGGCATTGTGCTCAACACCAACGCAGGTATCGAGCGAGCGACAGGCGACTACGTCGCGTTCTTGGACCATGACGACATTCTGGAACCGGACGCGTTATTCCAGTATGTTTCCGCGCTGAATAAGGCGGCCGAGGACGAGCGTCCCCAGGTCCTGTTCTGCGACGAGGACATGTTCCAGAAAACGGGGGAGTGGGGCCAGCCGGTCTTTAAGACGTGGCTCAACGTCGACCTGCTTTATAGCCATAACTGCGTGACGCATTTCCTGATGGTGGAGAAGGCGCTCATCGATTGCATTGGCATGTCGCCGGAAGACGTCGCGGGCGCCCAGGATTATGACCTGACGCTTCGCTGCCTTGCAGCGGGTGCGCGCTTTGAGCATATTGCGCACATGTTGTATCACTGGCGCGTGCATCCGGGGTCGACCGCCGATGGCTCTGCCGATAGCAAGCCGTATGCTATTGAAGCCGGGCGCCTTGCGCTGCAGCGTCACTTTAACGAGCTGGGCATTTGCGGAACGGTTGAGGATACCGAGACGCCGTTTGTCTATCGCATGCGCTATGAGCTGCCGGAGTCTGCGCCGCTGGTGAGCATTGTGATTCCCACCAAGGACCACGTTGAGACGCTCGATGCCTGTGTGATGTCGATTGCCCAGAAGGCCACGTATGCCAACTATGAGATCGTCTTGGTGGAGAACAACAGCGAAGCCCCGGATACGTTTGCGTATTACGAAACCCTGCCGGAACGCGTGGCTTCAGCATCAGAAGGCAAGGGCATCGCGCGCGTTGTGTACTGGCCGGGCGAGTTCAATTACTCTCAGATCATCAATTTTGGTGTGAAGCACGCCAAGGGCGACTACCTGCTGCTGCTCAACAACGATACCGAGGTCATAAGCTCCGATTTTATCGAAGAGATGATGGGTTATCTGCAACGTCCCGATGCGGGTGTGGTGGGTGCCAAGCTCTATTTTGCCGACCATCTGGTGCAGCACGCTGGCATTTTGGTTGGCGTGCGTGGCGCACTTGCCCATGCCAACCAGGATTTCTCGGCAAAGCGCGAGGGCTACTATAAGCGCGCCGTTCGCCCGAGCAACTTTAGCGCCGTAACGGGCGCCTGCCAGATGGTCCGACGCGACGTTTTTGAGCAAGTCGGAGGCTATACCGAGGAATTCGCTGTTGGCTTTAACGACGCAGACTTTTGCCTGCGCGTGTGGGAGGCGGGCTACCGCACCATCTTTACGCCCTATGCCGAGCTGTACCACTACGAGTTCACCTCGCGCGGCAGGGAAGAGGCCAACGAGGAAAAGCTGCGCCGCTGGAAACGTGAACAGGCACTGTTCATTCAGCGCTGGCCGGAGTTCTTCTTGACGGGCGATCCGTGGTTGGGGCCGAACTTATCCGCTGAGGGCGAGTATTTCTCGATCTAGCGCGGAGTGATTCCGAGTTTGGGTAGCGATTCAGCAATCGTGTTGAGCTCATGTTGCTGTAGGTAGGCGGGATTGAGAGCTTCTTTTCTATAGGCTAGGTAGCTGTCTCTGGTCAGTTCCCTTAGCTGTTTAGTAAAGAACTGTTCCCAACTGAAGAACTTCTCGCAGTCGATGAAATCGGCAGGATGAAGGAGCATGTCTTGCGTTTCGACATCGTTGAAGAGTCCCGATCTCAGCACAAGCCATTCAAACGATTCCGGCAAAAAGAGCTCGATCTCCTTAAATCTTCTGAGCGAATAGACATAGGGCATCTCGGGCCCAAAAGCGGCCCCATCTGCAATTACGAGCAATTTTTGGGCTGGGGAGCTCAGAGCGGTTTCGTATATGTTTGATTTGCCACCGGCACTTACGCAGCGAATTTTACTTTTGGCGCACAGGACTTTAAAGAACTCATAGCCGGCATTGCTGTCTTCGACGATGACTTCTTCTGGCCGATCTCCATCGTAGAGCTCGTCTCCGTAAATGCGGTAGATAGAAGTGTACGTGCGTGTGTAGACAGGATATTTTGTTGTGGCCCTGTTGGTGTTTTTGAGGCCATAGATCTCATCCACGCTATAGGGGAGCTGGGGCAATTCGTTCCTCGCGACGATGACGTAGTAGTTGGAACTGTGTCGAGCTGCATGCTGGAATGCATGGCTCCTTACGAATTTTTGCGTATCGTCCACAAACACGATGCTGTTATCGATGCGGCCGAGTTGCGCTTCCCAATCTTTGCCGCCGATGACGCGGCAGGGGGCTGCGCAATTAACGATAATCCCGCTTTGGGCTCCCAGGTTTTCGTATGCACGGAGGCTGTCTAACAGGGTGGTTTTGCCTGTTGCGCTTTTGCCTTGGATGATGGTGAGGTTTCGGCGAATGGTGAGTTTGACCTGAACTTTATTGGTCCTTACGGTCAGCTGGTATTCCCCTCTCATGCTCGAGCCTCCCTCAGACATTTTGCCGAGATAAGGACAAGCTCATCCATGGTATGAACAATCTGTCCGGAATTGATGACACGGGCTGTAAAACGCGCTTTGCCAAAATCCATCATATGGTAGAGGTTGATGGTGATGTCATGTTTGGAGGCGATGCGCAAGATCCAATAGGCGCAATTATCTCCGCAGGTTGAGGCGTTGTAGAGGTTTTGAGGCATAAAGAGCATCAGTAGAAGTGTTTTGGTGCCCGTTGATAGTTTCTCTGGCGGAATAACGCCAAGCACCTTGGTGTCAATTGCGTTTGCGCCAAGAACAGTGCCACTATCAATAGATTTGATAATGCGCTGTGACAGGGGATCTTGCAGCCAAGAGGGAGAATAGCTGTAATCAAAGAATGTTGACGTGTCATAAATCACATCGTCTCTGTCGCCGTAGTGAATGCTGAGCATTGTTCCTCCATGGTTGCCTGTTGCGACTACTTTACCATGTTGGGGTCGATTTCCCTCAAGCAGTGGGTAATGGGTCAATCAACATGTCTGTTAGAACGAACCGATGACTTTTACGGGTGTAACAGCTTTCTATCCTGCGGTAATTGCCTGTCTCGATATGTTGGATTTAGCGGGTCGAAACAAACGATATTCCGCGATAAGCTTATACATGTTTATATAAACCGATAATTCTCGATATAACTTACGATAGGAATATAAAGATGCGATTTGACATGAAACGACAGATTGAAATGCTTGAGACTCTTAAGAAGCCTTTCGTACGGGAGTATTTTTGCTAATGTCGAGAAATGCATTGGGATGTTGATTACAAAGCTGTAGCTGGAGGTAGACATGGCAATACTTCGAACTTCATGGCTAAACGAGCCCCTGCCGCAACAGGTTCTGGAAGACTCTAATTGGATGCGTGTAGTTCATTTTTTCCTGATTGAGTCTCCCTGCCCTGGTCAGAGTAATCGTAATAATAATGAGATTGATAAATGGGCGCCCGCCCCTTGGGTAGGGATTCGAAGCTTAAAGACTTCTCTAAATCAAGCTATATTTAGTCGCAGGGATGTCGATGTGATGCTTGCGGTAAGAAGCAAGAAAGAATTAGAGGGCACCTGCAAAAAGCTAAACTTAGATGAGTATTTTTACGAAAATGTTGATGATCAGCGCATGGCGTTTGTGAAAGTTAATTCGAAGGGCAATACGAGCAAATACATGAGTTTGTTTTATCACATAAGAAATGCTCTCGCGCATGGTCGTTTTGCATTTAAAACCGACACATTAGAGCGTTTTGTGTTTATTTTTGAGGATGGAACCGTTACATCCGATGGTAAGGAATTTGATTTGACAGCGCGAGGCGTCATTAGGCTTAATTCATTGGTCTTGGCGATTAATACCATACAAAAGGGACCTGGAAAAACGGTTGATATCGAAGAGAAAATCCTCGCAGCAATTAGCGATGGCATTAATACAAAGCGAAAAATTAAAGATGAACTTGGTATTACGGATAAGGACTGGTCTACATATAGTCAAGTACTTAAAAAAGAAGGAAAAATAGAATGCAGCCAGCACAAATGGTCAATTTGCAGTGGGGGCTAAACTGCCAATGGGTCGAACCCGTCGCCCCCTCCGCGGCCATTTCCCGGAGCGTCGCATCTATAATCTCCTGTAGGTCATCTTGTCTCTTGTTCACCTCAATGGCTCTCCTAACGTCGGTGTTGGCACCAACGGCGTAGCGGCGGCGGGGAGGCACGGCGGCCATCGTTCGGTGACCGGGATTGGTCAAAATCGTTTGACTATTAGTGGCTAGATCGCCCGGCGCTAATAGCGCATGCTAACCTCAAGTCCCGACCATCCCGCAGTCCAACTTTCTATTCGTAGCCCCACCAGAGTCAAACTTCTCAGAGAGAGGTTATTCAGGCGCCACAGAGAGGCTTCGTGCAGTTTGCCCTGCCGGACCTAGATGTCTATCTGCGAGAGAATGCCGAGGAGATTCTCGAACGGTTCTAGGTCAAGGTATTATTAGGTTTTGTTTTTACTTGGTGGCATTTTGGTAAAAATACGAGATTCCCGTATCGAATTTCTTCGCATTGTCCTTATGTGGACGGTAATGGCTCATCATTTTGTTGTTCACAACGCTGATTCTGTTTCCGTATTTCCTGGTTCGTTTACTAGGTTTTTCTACAATATCTTTTTCTATCCAATTGGAAGAACTGCGGTCGGCTGCTTTGTTGCCATAACAATCTGGTTTGTTGCGGGGAAAGCCGGATACTCCATTAAACAAGCTGTTAAACAGATAGCTTCAATCGAAGGCACGGTTCTCTTTTATAGTATTGCGCTGGGTTTTTTCTTCATGCTTCGCGGTGATATTCAAGTAAGCCCAACCAATTTGATAGATATTTTTGCACCAACTCTTACTGGTTCTAGTTGGTGGTTTGTGACCGTCTATGCTTGGCTTGTATTTTTGCTGCCCTTTATAATTCCGGCTTTGCATGCGTTGGGCAAGAAACTACATCTGTATCTAATAGTCTTTCTGGTCTCTGTCTTTGGATTCCTGCGTTATGTGCCGCTCTTTTGGATTCCCATCGACGGGCTACTAGTGGATTTTATTATAATTTGTGTTCTTGTTTGCTATATTCGCTGGTTTGTAGATTTGTCAACAGTGGATATACGGCGCTTGGTTGCTTGCTGCATTGCTTCCTTTGCTGGAGTTGCAATCTCGTTTTATGGTCAATTTCATTTTGATGGCTTGCTGGGCTCGACCTTTGCGAATTTGTATAACGGTTTTTTCGGTTCGCCGGCGTCTATTTTTTCGTTAGTTATAGCAATCTCGGTCTTGTTGATTGAATTAAAAATGCCGCATTTTTCCTCCCGTTTCGTTAACGCTATCGCAAAACTTTGTTTTGCTACTTACCTTATTTCTGACTATGGGCCCATTCAAAGTTGGCTTTGGAGCTCGCTGTTTTCCTTTACGCGTGTAGGCGTTGGGCTGGGAATATTGCAGGTACTTCTTGTTCCAACGGTTGTGTTCGCGACCTGCTTAATGCTGGAAGGTCTCAGGAAGCTCTTGGTTGGTTTCTTCATGTGTCTTGTCGGTCCTTGCGATTTGTTAAATAAAGCTTTGTCATAGAACCAAGATTTTTGACATTTTCTTCCGCATACGTGATTTGACGACGATCCCTCTACGCAGGTGATGGAACGATTGAGATTCCGAACCAGCGTTCTCTGGTTGTAGCGGATTGGTCGACAACCATCTTGGAAAGCGCGTCGTGGGCACGCAAGGCCTGTTATAGGCATGGTAACGCCCACGGTTGTTGCAACTAAGACGACTATCACCGAGACTGCTATTAAGAAGCCGATCGAGCCGAAGGCTGACGTGGTAACCGTTGCGAAGTTTTCTGAGACCGTCGATGATGATTCGGTTGGCATGCCTCTGGTGCTGGTGCTGGTGCTGGTGTTGTTGGAGGCGTTATTAATTGCTGTAGAGGCTTCGGTTTAAATCAAGGAATCGAACCGGTTTCCACACCAATAGAATGCGCTGGCCGCATATGACGTATCGATATGGGCATGGTATTGCGTTTTTTAATTTGCGGCCACAAAGATGCCTTTTGCAAAGCGTGAGGGCTATCTTGCACGTGCTGTGCGCCCGGGCAATTTCAGCGCCGTGACGGGCGCCTGCCAGATGGTCCAACGCGACGTATTTGAGCAGTTCGGAGGCTATAACGAGGAATTCGCCGTCGGTTATAACGACGCAGACTTTTGCCTGCGTGCGTGGGAGGCGGGCTACCGCACCATCTTTACGCCCTATGCTGAGCTGTACCACTACGAGTTCACCTCGTGCGGCAGGGAAGAGGCCAACGAAGAAAAGATGTGTCGCCGGAAGCGTGAGCAAGTACTGTTCATGCAGCGCTGGCCAGAGTTCTTCCTTGATGGCGACCCTTGGCTGGGGCCAAATTTGTCCTTTGACAGTGAGTGCTTCTCGCTTTAGAGCTAAGTTTGCTGTATTTCGCGGCCGCGTGCTTAAACGAATTACGACGAATTGCCTGCTTCAGGAAAATTTCGTGTCACTGGTGCTTGTGTCGTTTGGGGCGCTGCTTATTGATTTAACAATTTATGGTTTAACGCTGCGTCAATGGAAGAACGAAAAAGGCCATTGAGTACGCTTGCCTTCTTTTAATAGGAGCAGGTTACCATATACTTTTATAACAATTCGCTTGTATAACTGGACTTCCGATTCGGAAGAGATTGTAAGATAATTTAACCTTAGTATCATTATTTGTGATGGGGGATACGATATGAAAAAGGCATTGCGTGCCTCAACAGCGCTTTCTTTAGCTGCTCTCTTGACGATTTCACCCGTGATGAGTCCTGTAGCCGCTGCTTATGCTGCGAATAGCGTACAATCAGTGAATATTACATCAGATTCGGCGTCCGCAGACGGTAGTGTGGCTTCACGTGACGAGGGCGCTGCTGACGGAGAGATGACTGTCGAGCAGTCGTTGCCGGTGGATGTTGACGAGGCGGCTGATGAGGATTTCGGCGTGGATGCTTCTTTGGTTGAACCGCAAGCCGAATCGACTGATTCTTCTTTTCAATATATATATCTTGCCTACCCGAACCTTATCAGTGGGGCTGACCAAGTCGTCGCGTTTGCAACTCCTAATGACAGCGATACCATCGCCTCCGCAACGCTAAACTATGTGAGTGCCAACGGAGTTCAGGGAGCTGTTGACGCTTCCGCGCAGGCTGATAATTCTGCTGCATTTACATTCGGCTCGAAGCTAGATCCCAATGCATACTTTCTTACTTCAATAACCTATGTTCTGCAGGGCGACGATGCTGAACATAAGATTGATCTCTCTGATAGGGATTATTCTTTTGCGGTTGTTGAGAGCTCTGCCAATTCCGAGGGCACTTCCGTTTACTATGCAGACGGTGAAGGCAATGCTGTTGAGGCCCAATCCATCAAGCAGGCGTTGGAATGTGCCGATTCACCGGACGGCATTTCTACCTATGCTGCACGCTCGGCTCGAAAAAACGTTCGGGTAATTGCCCTTGATGCTGGCCATGGCGGCACTGATCCCGGCGCGCAGGGAAATGGAAAGAGTGAGGCGGATCTGACTTGGAAGATTGTTGCTGCTTGCAAGAATAAGCTTGAGGCGTATGGTTTTAAAGTCGTTCTTGCGCGCGAGCAAAGCGGTGGCTACTCCGGAAATGATTACCTTTATCGTGTCCAACGATGCGTGAGTCAAGGTGCAGAGGCCTTTGTTAGCTTCCACATTAATTCCGGTTCGCCTGTTGCCCATGGCGCTGAGGTATATGCCCCCACTTCCAATGAATATGATTACACGCAAGTTTCCGTCGAGCTCGCGAATAAAGTTATGAACAACCTCGCTTCTATGGGGCTCAGCTATCGCGGTGTATTCCAGATGGAAGTTGGAGATGAGTTTGCGGTCATCCGTTGTGCCCGCGAACAAGGTATTCCCGGCATCCTAATCGAGCATGGCTTTATTTCTAATGCGGGGGACGTGTTGAATTATTTTAGCGATGAGGGCTGCAGGCGTCTTGGCGAAGCTGATGCCGATGCGATCATTGCGCAATTTCCTAAGTCAACTTGGCTCGATTATTCTTCCGTATTCGATGCTAATTACTATTTGTCGCATTATCCCGATGTTGCTAAAGCTACGGCTGGAAATAGTGATTTAGCTCTAGACCATTTTATTAACTATGGCATGAGTGAAGGTAGGCGCGGCTCTGCCACTTTTGACGTACAGAGTTATTTTAATGAGTATCCAGATTTAAGAGCTGCCTTTGGCTTTGATTTAGTTAAGTACTATGAGCATTACGTCACGGCTGGAAAAGCAGAAGGAAGGCATGGGACCGGATGCTCAAAGATCGAGGGATACGCTACGAATATCAATGGAGTTGATTATTCATCCGTCTATGATCCCTCATTTTATCTATCGAATAACGAAGATATTCGTAGCGCTTTTTCAAAACGAAGCCCCGCTGGCGTTGTAATGATTGACGATGCTGCCGTGCTGCGCCATTTCGTCAGCTGCGGCATGGCGGAGGGCAGGCGCGGGAACGAGTCCTTCGACGTGCTGAGCTATTACAACAGATACCCCGACCTGCGTCGCGCGTTCGGTGCCAACCTCACCGCTCTATATGGCCATTACCTCAGTAGCGGTCGCGCTGAGGGGAGGATCGCGACCGGATGCGATTCCCTCGCGGGCGCTGTCGTTTTGCAAGGCGGTACCGATTATTCCCCCGTTTACGATTTCGACTTCTATACCTCCAACAACGGTGACGTCCTGAACGCCTTTACAGCCGTCAGGGGCGGTTTGAGGTTCGTTGACGATGCTGCCGTGCTGCGCCATTTCGTCAGCTGCGGCATGGCGGAGGGCAGGCGCGGGAACGAGTCCTTCGACGTTTACGGCTATCGAAATCGTTATACGGACCTGAGGAAGGCCTTCGGGCTGAACCTGAAGGGCTATTACATTCACTATTTATATTGCGGCATTAAGGAGGGGCGTAATGGCGCAAGTATGACTGGATATGAAGGTCTTATTATGTCGTCCGCCTATTCAACCTATCTAGATGCCGCCAATCATTTCACAAAGACCGTGGGCACTAAAGGATTCCCTTCAGCTGTTTATACGGATAGGGGAGTGTCGAACATTAGAGATTTCTGCAGAATTCTATATGAAGAAGCTCAGTCGGAAGGTGTCTCACCTGAGGTTTTATATGGACAGGTGATGAAAGAAACGGGATATCTAAAGTTTGGCAATTTGGTTCAGCCTGATCAGTGCAACTTTGGAGGCCTTGGTGCCACGGGGGCTGGTAATCCAGGCTATAGCTTCGGATCTGTTCGTGAGGGACTGCGGGCGCAGGTCCAACATCTAAAGGCGTATGGTTCAACGGATCCCTTGGTTAATCCGTGTATTGATGCTCGCTTTAAATATGTCAGTCGTGGTTGCGCTCCGAGAACCATTGATTTAAATGGTAAATGGGCTGTTCCTGGCGTTGGATATGGTGAAAGCATTGATGCAATCGCCAAAGAGGTTATTGGTTAGGCTATTTAATAAGATCTAAAACCGATTGGGTTAATTTGACTGATAATTTAAAGAAAAACATTACATGGAATACCGTAGGCTCTATTGCATACCTTGCTTGCCAGTGGTTAACGACAGTTGCTGTAGTTCGACTATCGTCGGATTTTACCTACGCCGGTGATTTATCTTTGGCAATGACAATCAGCAATCTATTTGTTCCAATCGGTTTATATAAGATTCGATCCTTTCAAGTATCCGATCTTTCATGTGAGTATTCTTCAGGGGAATACATTGGTTTTCGTCTAAGCACAATAGTGTTGGGATTTGTTTTCGTATTACCTTATGCATTCTTTACCTGCCAGCAGTCTTCCCTTCTCCCCGTGTACCTCTATTGCATATATAAGTCAATTGAAGTTATGGTTGATGTGTTCCATGGCATTGATCAAAAAGCGGGAAATATGATTTATTGTGGCATGTCGATGCTACTGAGAGGTATTTTGTCTCTTCTGGTGTTTTGTGCCGGAATGTATATCTCACATTCTCTTGTATTGAGTATTGTGCTGATGATTGCGGTGTCTCTACCCGTGATGATTGTTGATGCACGTTGGGCTTCTAATTTCGACTCCATCGTTCCTTCCTTTAGGTTCAAGGCGATGTCTGAACTGTTTTATAAGTGTCTTCCCGCTACGGTTGGGGTTTTTTGTTGCGCTGCGGTTACATCCGTTTCGCGTCAAGAACTTGCTACCGTACTGGGAGCCTCAATGTTGGGTGTTTATTCCTCGGTGTGTTCTCCCGCGGCAATCGTTCAGGCGGGTGCTGCTAATGCCTATGCCCCTTTGCTCGGCGCTTTTGCGAGCGCCAGCGAGACTGAGGATAAAAAAACATTTAATACAATGTTGATGAAGGTCGTTCTTGGCGCCGTTGTTTTGTCCATTGTTATTCTGTTCGCTTGTTTTATCTGCGGCGACTACTTGTTGGGACTAATTTTTGGTGACCAAATTCATCAGTACTCTTTTTTGCTGTACGGTGCGGTTATTAGCTCGCTGCTTACGGCGTTTATCGGTTTCTTTTCCGACCTGACGATTGTTAAGAGAAAGATGGCTGGTAATCTTGTTGGTAATTTGGTTGCTTTAATTGTTGCCGTCCCCCTTTCTAGCTTATTGATTCAGCTATTTGGACCTAACGGAACGAGCGCTGCAATTTCGCTTGCTTATCTTGTCGGGTGTGTCGCGATGCTTCCATGCATTATTCGGAAATAGTGCATCAGGGATTCGTTAAATACTTAGATATAAAAGTGTTTGGCTGACGCTATATATCCACCTGCAATGACTTCTTCAACGTTAATTGGGGGAATTATCAATTTCGCGCAGGTATAAACGCTTTTTAATTCTAATTTATGCGCAGCAGTCGTCTTTTCGTTTAGGATAAGAAACGTATTAGTAGGTTAAGCATCGACTTACAATTTCTATAAGTTTCATTCACCTTTAGTTTATTTAATTGGAGCTTGAAATGTGCGATAGCGTTTTCAAGGACAAGACCCTCATGATCACGGGAGGCACCGGCTCGTTCGGCAACACGGTGCTCAAGCACTTCATGGACACCGATCTGGCCGAGATCCGCATCTTCTCCCGCGACGAGAAGAAGCAGGACGACATGCGCCACCGCCTGCAGGAGAGGTCGCCCGAGCTCGCCTCCAAGGTGCGCTTCTTCATCGGCGACGTCCGAAACGCCCAGAGCGTGCGCGACGCCATGCACGGCGTGGACTACATCTTCCACGCAGCCGCACTCAAGCAGGTGCCCTCCTGCGAGTTCTTCCCCATGGAGGCCGTGCGCACCAACGTCATCGGCACGGACAACGTCCTGCACGCAGCGATCGAGGAGGGCGTGGACCGCGTCGTGTGCCTGTCCACCGACAAGGCGGCCTACCCCATCAACGCTATGGGCAAGTCCAAGGCGCTCATGGAGAGCGTCATTTATGCTAACGCTCGCAACGGTGCGGGGCGTACCACCATCTGCTGCACGCGCTACGGCAACGTTATGTGCTCGCGCGGAAGCGTGATCCCGCTTTTCATTGGACAAATTAAGGCGGGGGAGCCTGTCACTGTGACCGATCCTGCCATGACCCGTTTTCTCATGAATCTCGATGAGGCGGTTGATCTCGTGCAGTTTGCTTTTGAACATGCCGAGCCCGGTGATCTCTTCATTCAGAAGGCACCGGCATCTACCATTGGTGACCTTGCTGAAGCTGTGCAGGAGCTATTTGGGCGTACTGGTACACGTGTCATTGGAACGCGTCACGGCGAGAAGCTCTTTGAGACCCTTATGACCCGCGAGGAAGTATTACGCGCCGAAGATA
>SKEU01001069.1_pt1 | contig 14841 bp, 14 predicted proteins | sample 4819571 | NCBI WGS metagenome assembly SKEU01 (sample SAMN11008801, study PRJNA524170) | human gut metagenome | biome: Human fecal sample; material: Feces; isolation source: fecal sample from pouch patient p8, p16 | host: Homo sapiens | place: Israel: Tel-Aviv | collected 2015-06-23
CGGTGACAAAAAGGACAAAAGTTTAACACTTTTGCCCTCTTATCGTAATACATTTGTCATGCAATTGTCAATTCCGGCTTTCTTAAGATTTCTTTCGAATTTCTGAAGAACTCCGGCTCCATTCCTTATGCATTTCTTTCTATATTATTTCTACAAATGTTAGTGGAAATAATGTGCCCCGATCTTCATTCCGGCACCGCCTTGATCAAAATACAGACAGTTTCCAATCGGATTCGAGCCATTCAACGCATCTACAGCAGCCTGCAGAGCTGTCTGTGAATATCCCTTTGAACTTCTCACTCTGTTCAGCCATCCGGTCGCTGCCGGTCCGAACTGCCCGGACTGATAGATGACTTCTTCGATGGAATTCGGATAACTTCCACTCTTTACACGGTTCATGATCACCGCACCGACGGCAACCTGTCCTTCATACGGCTGGTTTCCTGCTTCGCAGTAGATGATGGATGCAAGCAGTTCCTGATTGGCTCTTACGTATGCTTCTCTTGCTTCGCGTTCTGCTTTTTCTTTTGCTTCCTGCTCTGCCTTTTCTCTTGCGAGGCGTTCTTCCTCTTCTTTTTTCGCTATATTGTCTGCAATTACCTGCTGGCTTGCATCCGTCATTTCCTGTGCAGATGCCACGATATTCTGTGATATCGCCTGTACAGCAGTGTGTGTATTCGTATTTTCCCCTTTTGTTTCTGTGATTGTTGTTGCTTCCGGCTGTTCAGAGGCTGCCTGACTGGTAAAACCAGTTGCCATTACTGCGCATGCTGAATACAGCACGAACATCGATTTCAGTCTCTTCGCTTTTAACATAATATAAATACCCTCCTGATTTTGTTGCAATGATTTACATTTCTTTTAATAAAGTATATGCATTTTTTGCAACATTATTACAAATATTACAATTTTGTTACGAGCAACGATTGGTATCATATCATGCGTGCAGTGTTTTGTCAACTTTTTTATTTACTTTCTTGCCATGATCCACGGTTTTTTGTATAAAAAAATCCCTCATACAGGACTTTTTCGTCCTATATGAGGGTGTATTCACTCAGCTGATTATTTCAATCTGATTAAACTTTAGCAATATCAATCAGTGTCAGTTTCTGAATGTCTGTATTCTCCAGACTGGTGATCAGTGCTTTTGCTGTATCGATCGCTGTCAGTACATTGACACCTGTCTCAATTGCATTTCTACGGATCACGAATCCGTCTCTTGAGTGATCAGCTCCCTGCGGAGGTGTGTCAATAACCAGGTCGATCTTATGTCCGAGGATCAGATCCATAAGGTTCGGTGATTCCTGCTCGATCTTATTCACTGTCATAGCCTTTACTCCGGCATCTGTCAGAACCTTGGCAGTTCCTTCTGTAGCAAAGATCTTATAACCGATCTTCTCAAATCTACGTCCGATCTCTACTGCTTCTTCCTTATCTTCATCACGAACTGTCATAATCATGTTCTTGTGTTTTGGAAGTTTGACTCCGGCACCGATGAATGCTTTATAAAGAGCCTCATCAAATGTCTTGGCAATTCCCAGACACTCTCCGGTAGACTTCATCTCAGGTCCAAGGCTGATATCAGCACCGCGGATCTTCTCAAATGAGAATACCGGCATCTTGATTGCAAAATAATCTGCTTCCGGCTGTAATCCAGGTGTATAACCAAGTTCTTTGATCTTGTGTCCGATGATCACTTTTGTTGCAAGTGGTACGATCGGAATACCTGTTACCTTACTGATGTATGGAACAGTACGGCTGGAACGAGGGTTAACTTCGATTACATATACATCTTCTCCACATACGATGAACTGGATGTTAATCAGTCCGATTACATGTAAGGATTTTGCAAGTCTTCTTGTATATTCGGCAATCGTCTCTTTTGTCTTCTGAGAGATGCTCTGTGCAGGATATACAGAGATACTGTCTCCGGAATGGATTCCGGCACGCTCGATATGCTCCATGATACCAGGAATCAGGATATCTTCTCCGTCACATACGGCATCAACCTCTATCTCTTTACCCTGTAAATACTTATCAACCAGGATTGGGTGATCCTGTGCGATACGGTTGATGATTCCGATGAACTCATCAATATCGTGATCGTTGATCGCAATCTGCATTCCCTGTCCGCCAAGTACGTAAGAAGGTCTTACCAGTACCGGATAACCCAGTCTGTTTGCAACTTTCTTCGCTTCTTCTGCTGTAAATACAGTTCCACCTGTCGGTCTTGGGATCTCGCACTGCTCAAGAATCTCATCAAACAGCTCACGGTCTTCGGCTGCATCTACATTTTCAGCAGATGTTCCAAGAATCGGAACGCCCATCTTCATAAGAGATTCTGTCAGCTTGATCGCTGTCTGTCCACCGAACTGTACAACTGCTCCGTCCGGTTTTTCCAGATCTACGATACTTTCTACATCTTCCGGTGTCAGAGGCTCGAAATACAGCTTGTCAGCGATATCGAAGTCTGTACTTACTGTCTCAGGGTTGTTATTTACAATAATCGTCTCGTATCCTTCTTTGGCAAATGCCCATGTACAATGTACAGAACAGAAGTCGAACTCGATACCCTGTCCGATACGGATCGGTCCGGAACCAAGTACCAGTACTTTCTTCTTGCCGGAAGTTTCAACTACTTCATTCTCACTTCCGAATACAGAGTAGTAATATGGTGTCTCTGCTGCGAACTCAGCCGCACAGGTATCAACCATCTTATAAGAAGCTGTGATGCCATTATCATGACGAAGGTCATGGATCTCACGCTCTGTCTTTCCTGTCAGTTCTGCGATCACATTATCCGGGAACTCTAAGCGTTTTGCTTCTTTTAATGTCTCTGCTGTTAATTCTTCTGTCTTTAATTTCTGTTCCATCTCTACGAGAATTGCGATCTTGTCAATGAACCAGTTGTCAATCTTTGTAATTCTGTGAATGTCTTCGTAGCTGATGCCCTGACGGATTGCTTCTGCGATTTTCCAGATACGACGGTCATCTACAACTTTCAGTTCTTCTAACAGTTCTTCTCCTTTTAAATGAGAGAAGTCATAAGACATAAGGCTGTCTACATGCTGTTCCAGAGAACGGATGGCTTTCATAAGTGCTCCCTCGAAGTTATCACAGATACTCATAACTTCTCCGGTCGCTTTCATCTGTGTTGTCAGTGTACGTTTTGCACTGATGAACTTATCAAATGGAAGTCTCGGAATCTTTACAACACAGTAGTCAAGCATAGGCTCGAAACTTGCGTATGTCTTCTTTGTTACTGCGTTCTTGATCTCGTCCAGTGTATATCCAAGAGCGATCTTTGCTGCAACCTTGGCAATCGGATATCCTGTTGCCTTAGATGCAAGTGCAGAAGAACGGCTTACACGAGGGTTAACCTCGATTACACAGTACTCAAATGAATCTGGATTCAGCGCATACTGTACGTTACATCCACCAGTGATATTTAACTCACTGATAATATTAAGAGCAGATGTACGGAGCATCTGGTACTCTTTATCGCTCAGTGTCTGAGAAGGTGCTACTACGATACTGTCTCCGGTATGTACACCTACAGGGTCCAGGTTTTCCATATTACATACGGTAATGCAGTTACCATTGCTGTCACGCATTACTTCGTACTCGATCTCTTTCCATCCTGCGATGCAACGTTCTACCAGAACTTCCCCAACACGTGAAAGACGAAGTCCGTTTTCCAGGATCTCTACGAGTTCTGTTCTGTTGTCAGCGATTCCTCCGCCGCTTCCGCCAAGTGTATAAGCCGGACGAAGTACAACCGGATATCCGATGCTTTCTGCGAATTCGATACCTGTCTGCACATCCTTTACGACTTTAGAAGCTGCACAAGGTTCACCGATCTTCTCCATCGTCATCTTGAATTCCAAACGGTCTTCTGCTTTTTTGATTGTCTCGGAAGTAGTACCGATCAGACGTACATTATTTCTCTTAAGGAATCCATTTTCTTCAAGTTCCATAGCCAGGTTCAGCGCTGCCTGTCCGCCAAGTGTCGGAAGAACACTGTCTGGTTTTTCTTTTAAAATCAGCTGTTCTACTACTTCAACTGTCAGAGGTTCAATGTATACGCGGTCTGCGATATCTTTATCTGTCATGATTGTAGCCGGATTAGAGTTCAGCAGAACTACTTCCAGACCTTCTTCTTTTAACGAACGGCAGGCCTGTGTACCTGCGTAGTCAAACTCCGCTGCCTGTCCAATGATAATAGGACCAGAGCCAATTACTAATACTTTCTTAATATCTTTAATTCTAGGCATTATTTTGCTCCTTTCATCATATCCATAAATCTGTCAAACAGGTATCCGGAATCCAGTGGTCCCGGACAAGCTTCCGGATGGAACTGAACTGTAAAAATGTTCTTTCCTTCATATGCAAGTCCTTCGTTGGTTCCGTCATTAACATTGATAAACGCTTCTTTTGCTACTTTCGGGTCAATTGACGTACCATCAACTGCATAACCATGATTCTGTGAAGAAATATAAACCCTGTTGTTGGTCAGATCCTTCACCGGATGGTTACCGCCGCGGTGTCCATATTTCAACTTATAAGTCTTTGCGCCATTTGCAAGTGCCATAAGCTGATGTCCAAGACAAATTGCAAAAATAGGAATATCAGTATTGTATAATTTCTTGATCTCTTCGATAATAGATACGCATGTCTCCGGATCTCCAGGCCCGTTAGACAACATAATACCGTCCGGTTCAGAAGCAATGATTTCTTCTGCCTTTGTACCTGCCGGATAGACTGTTACTTCACAGCCACGTTCATTTAAAGACTTGGCAATGTTCTTTTTCGCACCAAAGTCCATAAGAGCAACCTTCGGTCCATTGCCTTCTAAGACATATTTTTCATCACATGTTACTTTTGATACCACATCACCAACTGTATAAGCTTTTAGCTTCGGAAGGATCTCGTCTAAATTATAATTCTCATTGGTGGTGATCATTCCATTCATGGTTCCCTTTTCACGAAGAATCTTTGTAAGGGCACGTGTATCAATTCCTGCAATTCCCGGAATATCCTGTTCTTTCAGGAAATCCTGAATTGTTCCTTCACAACGGAAGTTGCTTGGCATTCTGGAAAGTTCTCTTACGATATATCCATCCGGCCATGCCTTCCTTGACTCCATATCCGGTGTGATGCCATAATTTCCAATCAATGGATAGGTCATTACTACGGCCTGTCCCGCATAAGAAGGGTCGGTTAATACCTCCAGATAACCTGTCATTGAAGTATTAAACACTATCTCACTAATCATGTCTTTTGTCGAACCGATACTGGTTCCGGTAAAGACAGTCCCGTCTTCTAATATAAGAAATGCTTTCATATATTCACCTTTTCCCTTCTGTGTTTCTTTTTCTTTTTTCATGAATCCATACTGCTGTACTTCAGGTACATTTTCTATATTTGGGCAAAAAAAATTCGTTGTTACAAAGAATTTTTCTTAAAAATACAGAATAAAAGGCAGTTTGTGCAAGCACAAAACCGCCTCGTTTTTCATCCATCGGTACCAGACAATTTATGTCTTCACAAATTGTAAAAATTATACTACATAATCCGAGGATTTTCAACGGATATTTTTGTTTTTTTATGAATACTGCCAAAATATTACAATCTTGTGTAATCTCGGATCATCGATGTACTGGTACTTCACCTGTGATAACCCATAGTAGTCTGCCAGATTCTGCGCTGCTTTTGCAAGTTCTTTCTGGAAAATGTCATCATGCGCCTGTTGATAAACCGCATTGTCAGAGAACTTGAAAGTGGTCGCACTTTTCTTCGTCCAGATTGTCTGGTTCATGGCTCCCAATGCCTGTTCCGCATCATACTGCGTGTAATACATTCCATTTACCACATAATAATTGCAATCCATCTTGCTGCACTCCGGCATCTGCGTGTCTTTATCCAGGATATGTGTCTGGAACAGCTGTGTATCATCACAGCACATGTAATCATAACTGATATTTGTCTTATTCCCGGAAGTGTCTGTTTCTTGATTTGTATCCCGGGATATCTCCTCGCCTTCTTCCTGCTGAAACACCGGATCTCCCCAGGTTGTGTCAACGTAATAATAATCGCCGTTGCACTTCACCAGATTCCATGCATGGTTTCCGCCTTCTGTCGTCTTTCCTGTCACATAAGTACAGAACACACCAAGCTGTTCCAGTAAGTATTGCGTTGCCTTTGAATATCCGGCACATACGGATTGCCTGTTGACAAATATGCTGTAAATGTTCTGGTTATCCGGTGCACTCTCGTCATAGTCCACTTCATCTACGATTTTTTCATACACATAGAGAATTTTTTGATACTCATCTGCATCAGCATCCAGACCTGCCAGCCACTTTGCTGCCGCCTGCGTAATCTCTGTCTGCATCGTCTGGCTTTCCTTAGCTGTATAAAAATATTTTGGTTTCAGAACCGTATAGCTTTCCGTTCCCTTATGCGTTGTAGCTGTCGCTGTTCCATCACACCAGAAGATATCCGGCTGATCTTTCATCAGCTTCTGGAATATCTGATTCGTCTCATCCGCATCTGTATCATGTACATAGATCTCCTCTGTGTGATTTCTGATACCTTCCAGGATTTCCCGATAAACTTGCTTCTGTTCTTCCGGCAATTGCCGGTAATAGTATTTTTCTGTGTTCTCTTCTGCCGTTTTGGATACTTTCTGATAAGGAATCTCTTCTTGTTTATCGGAAATAAACTGTTCCATATCTATGCATCCGATTTGCTCTGCTGCCGCGATCCCTATGAGTAAGATGCATATCAGAATCAGGATGAGCGTTTTCTTTTTTCTTCTTTTTCTATATATTCGCAAATGTCTTCTTTTCATGCTCTGTTTTTCGCTCCTGTTTCTATCATTCTTATGATTTCCTGCATAATGTAGGAATACTTTATTATACCGGTTTCTTTCTCTTTCCGCAATTCTCACATTTTTCTTACTTTTGCATACTCTGTCAGTAACAGAGTCTTAAAAGAGGTCCTATTATTATGAATGGAGCGACTCCAACCACTCAGGATACTCCTGATAAAGGCCGTCTGCAGATCAATCTTGTCTCCGACATCACTGCATATCCGATTCAGGGAGCCCGGATTTCCATCTCCTACACCGGTATCCCGGAAACTCCTTTAGAGCAGCTTACTACCGACAGTTCCGGACAGACCGATATGATCGATCTTGCCGCACCACCGCTGGAATACAGCCTGGACCCGGAAAATGAGATCCAGCCGTATTCAGAATACACCTTACAAATATCTGCTGACGGATATGAATCCGTCAGCATTGCCGGAACAGAGATTCTGCCCCACGTAACAGCCCTGCAGAATGTCAGCATGAAACCCGTCGATAACCAGGAAGAAAATGAAGCTGTGTTCGTCATACCCGCTCATACATTATATGCCACATACCCACCCAAGATTCCAGAGGATGAGATCAAGCCAACCATCGAATCCGGTGAGATTGTCTTAAGTCGTGTCGTTGTTCCTGAATATATTGTTGTCCACGATGGAAGCCCGCGGGATTCTACCGCAAGAAATTATTACGTAAAGTATAAAGACTATATCAAAAATGTGGCTTCCAGCGAAATCTATGCTACCTGGCCTGAAGATACAATCCGGGCAAATGTTCTGGCGATCATGTCCTTCACACTGAACCGTGTGTATACAGAATGGTACCGGAACAAAGGATATGATTTCACGATTACCTCATCTACCGCTTTTGACCATAAATGGATTCCCGAACGGAATATCTATGATACGATCTCTGTGATCGTTGATGAATTGTTTGCCGATTATCTTTCCAGACCGAATGTGAAGCAGCCGATACTGACACAGTATTGTGACGGGCGGCAGGTGCAGTGTCCGAACTGGATGACACAATGGGGATCCAAATCATTAGGCGATCAGGGCTACTCCCCTATCGAAATCCTACGCTATTATTATGGTGATGACATGTACATCAACACCGCCGAAGCCATCTCCGGCATTCCGTCCTCCTGGCCTGGTTATACTCTGAAGATTGGCTCATCCGGCAATAAGGTCCGGCAGATGCAGGAACAGTTGAATGTGATTGCCGGTGCTTATCCGGCTATTCCAAAGATCACTGCTGACGGTATCTATGGACCGGCAACTGCCGAATCTGTGCGGGTGTTCCAGAAGGTCTTCGGGCTGCCGCAGACGGGGGAAGTGGATTATACGACGTGGTATAAGATATCAGAGATATATGTTGGAGTGTCGCGGATTGCGGAGTTGAACTAAGAAATAGCTTTATATGTTATTGCAATTTGGCTGACCAAATTGGATTCTAAAAATCGGAAAGAGATCAAAATTGATATCTTTCCGATTTTCACCAACATCAGCGTAAGTACTTTTATTTTAATTTATAATCCAGATAATGTCCGCATTACCAAGTCTACATCCTTATTCTCCAACTCCTGAATAATATGTAAATATGTTTTCTGCGTGGTTGTCATACTTGCATGTCCTAATCTTCGTGCCACGCTGGCAATAGATACTCCTGCAAACAATAACAGTGAGGCATGTGTATGTCTCAGTCCATGAATGCATACCAGGTACGGCAAAAGTCAGAAACCACTTTATCAATACAGTCGTGTTTCATATTTTCAACAATATCCAAAATGGATTGTCCTCTGTATCTTCTTTCATCTAATTCGATTTCGTATACCAGATTAGACATAATATCTGCTACTTTTACATTATCTTTTCTCATCTCTTCGATGTATTGTTTCACTTCTTCAATCTGTTTCTGGCGTTCTTCTGGAGAAATATCTTCTTCATCTTCGTTCGGTGTAACAATATTCTGAATCAGATTAATAATATATAGAAAATGCTCCAAAATCTGGTATGTATGGTGTCCAAAGGTTGGAAAATTTCTCTGTGTCCTCATGGAATATGGTATAGCTGGGTATCATCTCGTCATATATTCCCAGTTCACCCTCCTGATTAATTGCCGTTCTAAACTCTGAATGACGGTTTACAATCGTTGCAAGATAATAAAGCATCGCAGGGTATAATTTCATTCGTTTCTTTTTTATTTGTGTAATATCCAATTTAACAGTCATACTGTATGCGCAAGGTATATTCGTAAAGTAATGTTCAAAATACTCATTCCGTTTCCAACTACTTCTATCAATTTTTTCGAATACCATCTAAGTTCCCTCCCAAATTCTGATTATTGTCCTTTTACAAAGGCTGCATCAGCTCAAGAATGATTCCATCCGGGTCTCTGAAATAAAACGCTCTGCTTTTCCCAAATCCATCTGCCCTGAAATCAAAATGCTGCGGTTCAGACAAACACTCCACATGATTTTCGATAAGGGTTTTGTAGACAGAATCAATGTCATCCGTGTAAAAGCATACTTCTGAGATAGATGTCGTAAACAAATCTGATTGCATTTGATTTACTTTATTGTCTACAAACTGAATCAGCTCAACTGGCGGTGCCTCAATAGCTTTGGAGCCATTCAAATAAGCAACTCTTGCTTTGCAATTTGCTCTACGAAACATGCAGCGTAGTTATTCAAAGAAAGCATTTCCATGGGATAATGCATGCATTGAATCCTTTCATTCCATTATCAAACGTGAATGGCTCAATCGCTTTAAAATTCGTGATTACAAGCAAGCATACCGGTTGATTTTCGAATATCTGGAAGCTTTTTACAATACGAAACGAATTCACAGCCATTGTGACTTTATGTCGCCAGATGAATTTGAGCGAGTATATGAAAGAACACATACTAAGGCGGAGCTTCTGGCAGGTTAAAATGGGGAGAAATTTCTCATTTTAACTTCTACTAAATCTTGACATAACACCAACCGACCAGACGGCAACAGGAACACTCGCCCCAATTTTGGGTTGCCGCAGCCCTGCGGACCCACCAATACGACAACCGAATCAAACTTAGTACCCGGCTCGTAAATTCTCGCTACCGCCGCCACAAAGGATTTTCTGGTCGCAGCCTTAACATATCCCGTGTTATTCGCTCCGAGAAAATCAATATACAGATTTTCAAGCCTTACCACACCATCCCATTCCGGCAGTGCATCAAGCCAATCACGAAGAGGATTGAAATGCCTGTCCTCGACCACCTTGGTAAAAGCCACATCGTGGTTTCGGCTGGAGAAAGTTTCATAACGAATGTCGATAAGTGCCTTCAGTTGCGCTGTATCTGCATCCCTCCAGAACTTATTGTCACTGGGTCTTGTCCACGGAATGGCACCTGTAATCTGCACTCTGCCTACCAGTTCATTGAAAGCGATATTTGCAAAATCCGGGTCGTTGTTTAATATCAGCATCAGATTCCACACGCTGTTTTCCAGGCACTTGCTTCTCGGCATATAGCGAAGTTTTTTCTGCCAGTTGGTATCCTCCGAAAAATCATCTGCCGCCCTTTGCTTCTTTTCCTCAAGGTCCTGTAATTTAACCTTATCAAGCGTCATGGCAAACTCGCACATCTGCTTATATGATTTTTTCTCATCGTCTTCACTGAATTTATGAAGACGGACAAGGTCAAAGGCATTGCACAGTTTACCGCCTGCGGGGTCGGTTGCATGGTGGCTGTAAGAGAACTTGTCATCGTAAATTACAACACCTGCAGAACCCTCGCCGGGGATAAAATCATATCTGCCGGAGGCATCAGCGGTCGGTGCATACACACCTTGAAGGAACTCATCAATTGCAGTGCTGATAGGAAAATATACACGGTTGAACAGACCGACCACACCCTCTTTTTCAAGCGGGTCTTTCTGTTGTTTTACATTATGGTCGGATGCCTTGCTTTCCTTTGGTGTTGTAGGGAGCAGAGAACAATCTCTCCAGTTTGGATGCTTTGCAAAAATCGTATTCGGGTCAAGCCAGTCACCATCTATTGTGTCAAAGAGGTATTCTCCGTTGGATGGACAGGTCGGCCAGTACATCAGTTGATGCGGAGAAAATGAACACGGGTCAAGCATACTGATAAAGCCGTTATCCTGGGCATAATATCTTGCAGCCGCATTAAACTCATCCGGAGTCATATCACGGCTGACCGGAATAATCATTCTCGCCCTCGGATGCTCCGGGGTGTGGCTGTGGGTAGTGTAATAGCATCCCTTGTTGGAAATTTTGCTGCCGATGTTCTGCAAAAACTCTGTTTCAATGTTATCAAGGTCATACACCAGCATAGAACGGCACACCACTTTATTTGCCTGTCTGCGGTTATCACGCAGATGTCCGGCAACAAATCCGCCTTTGTCCTTGATATCATCACGCTGACCTTTAGGCAGTTTCGGATATTCCTCTGCCGTTTCCGAAGTATAAATAGGACTGCGCAGGCGGTCACATAATTCATCAAATCGAATCGTTTTATTCGACCAGAATTTTGACGTCCTGCCGTTTCCATAGGCAATACTCAAATCACGCATTTTCTGTAACCTCCTTCAAATCACTGCCAAAATAGCGCAGTCTGTAATTTTTCCTTTTGGCTCTCCTGATTTCGGCATCCATTCCGGCTGATACGATTTCTCCGAACACCCAAACCTCGCTGCAATGGCTCATCAGCACATTTCCAAAATAAAGCCCCAGTTCACGTTCCGTTAAATCGTTATCATTAAGAAACTGTGGAAACAGCAAATGCGGAGCAATGGGGATATACCCCTGCTCCACAGCAAATCGACTGTACTTTCGTGCATTTGCAATGTTCCCGGCAATATCTCCGGAAAACGGGGAGCATACATACACAATCGGTCTGTACGCTCTTGCCGCTTTTGTTGCCTTCTCGATGGATGTTAGTGCTTCGTAGGTAGTTGGATCAAGATAGCCTTCGCTGTTATACCTGCTCACACCCACAAACCGCACCTCCCATCAGCTTTCTGCTGCAGTTATCGCAAAGGACTGCCGTGCCAAACAGGTCAGCATCACCGTCTGCAAATACATCTGCAAGGTCGACCTGAACCTCCGAACCGCAGTGCGGACAGCGGCAGAATACATTCTCATCGTTGATTTCAATGGAAACCTCCATCGCATCATTCAGTTGTTCTTTTACATAAAACATCTTATTTATCCTCCTCTAATTTGGTTTTGTACCATTCAAGATGGCGTTTTCTGTCTTCGTAAGTAGGGAATGCCACGAGCAGACCCACATCAACTTTCTGCAGGATTTCCAACATTTCAATCTGATCTTTGGTGAGATACGGTCTGATGCTTTTGCCTTTTTCGATGTTATTGGCAAGTCTGAACTGTTTTGCAGTCATACCAAGCACGATGCGGTTTAGCATATCGCACTCGTTGATGAAGTGATAAGGCTTCGGCTTGTCATGGAGCAGCTTGATATTTTCGGTCAAAAGCGGGAACTCCTGTCTTGCAGATACCAGGTTCTTAATAAAAGCATCCATTTCATTAAATCTGCGAATGTACAGTTCTTTGAACTTCATAGCCTTTTGCCCGGTATATCCCATTGCCAGCATTGTGAAACCGTCACGGGTCATGCAGTAGCACGGCTGCTTTTTATTCTGGTTGTTGGTGTATGAGGACGGCGCAAAATTGCGCTGTCTGAATTCTTCACTTAACCCGGATGTTGGGTCAGTGATTTTGTGGATATCACGCAGCACCTCTTTATGGTTCTTCTCAAAAAACTCCGCTACAAACAGGCTGTCTACTCTCGCAGTGTCATGGACATCGGCAAAGATGCCGTATTCGTCTTTGGGTATCAATTCTTTCATAAAAATACCGCCTTTCAAAAAAGTAGGGTCTTGCCCTCTGATAGTGAAAGGACAAAACCCTGCGTTTTAAGAACCGTATTTTTAATCTTTTTTATAGAAGCTGCATTCGTACCCATCAGCACGAAGGAGCAGACCCGGAATCCATGCCGGAGTCCTGCCCATCTGATCACATATGGCATCAAGGGAAACCCCCATGCTATACTCAATAATCAATTCATCATGCACATGACCGCAAATAAAGCAATGCGACAGGGTTCGCATGGAATGCGCCAAAATATCCCTGCTGATTGCCTGCACGATATTTTCCACAAATTTGGGGCCATAACTTTCGATGCGTTCCCATTTCTTCGTACCGCCGACACCCTCATAGGTTACGGACTCACCGCCGAAACGGTTCTCTCCCATGCGAGGTTTCACATAAGAAAGCTGTCTGCCGCTTGGAAGAAGAATAAACAGCATTCCGCTCTAGTAGCGAAAACGGATACCGTGTGTTTCTGTCGGTACTCTGCTTTTGACCGTATCTTTTACACAATGGTCAACATCCCACCAGAACCTTACAATATTAGGATTTGCGGCTCTCCATGAATCTACAAGCGGCTGTAATTCTTCCTCGCTCAGTCCCATATCCAAAGCACCCATCGCTTTCAAAGCACCGACCGACCCGCTGTAGCCAAGAGCCAATTCAGCAATTTTACCCTTTTGACGGAGATTTCCGTTGACACCATGCTTTTCCACCGGAACACCAAACATAGCAGATGCCGATGCACAATAAATATCCCCGTTATTTGCAAATACCTCTGTTCGCCAGTTTTCCTTTGCAAGATGCGACAGCACCCTTGCTTCAATTGTCGAGAAGTCCGCTACCACAAATTTCATACCAGGTCTTGGTACAAAGGCAGTACGGATAAGCTGTGACAGTGTGTCCGGAATATCATCATACAAAAGTTCCATTGCATCGTAATTACCGGACTCCACCAATCCTCGTGCCTGTTCCAAATCCGGCATATGGTTTTGAGGAAGATTTTGTAGCTGTATCATTCTGCCTGCCCATCTACCGCTTCTGTTGGCTCCGTAAAACTGAAACATTCCTCTGGCTCTGCCGTCCTCACAAACTGCATTCTGCATCGCTTGATACTTTTTTACGGAGGACTTGGATAACTGTTGCCTTAAGAGCAGAACCTCCGCCAGTTCCTTCGGAGCAGTTTTGACCGCCTGTGCTACTTCCTTTTTTCCAAGGCTGTCAATTTCTAACCCGTTATCCGAGAGCCACTGCTTCATCTGCACCACGGAGTTTGGGTTATCAAGGTCAGTCAATTTCTGCATTTTCTCTGCCAGTTCTGTCTTGGATTTCGCATCAAAAGCGATGGCATTCTCCACCACAGCCATATCAAGAGCAATCCCTCGGTCATTGATTTCCTGGTCGAGGTGATACTCATCCCACACAAAATCCGGCACAGGGAATTTTCTCAGCTTTTCCTGGATGGACATCTCCACTTCCACATCCCGCTTGTTATAGAATTTGAAGCGTTCCCATTTCTCCCTGTCATGCTCCGGCAGATTGCGTGTCCTGCCGCCGTTGACCTTAGTCGGCTTGCAGGGAACACAGAAATACCGAATGAGGTCTTTGCCTTCCTTCAGCTTCTGTTCTTCCAATCCCAGCACGGCACCGGCTCCCGCCAGGGAAAGGGGAAGCCCCATATATGCTGACCATATCATGGAGCATTTCCACGATGCCGGGTCAAGGTAATCTCCCGCGGTATCCTCGTTAATGCTGTAGCTGTAAAACTGCTGCGGGTAGTTCCTGCGAAGATATGCTGACAGGCAGATTCGTTCAAAAGATGCGTTGAATGCCCATTTTGTCACGGTATCATCGGTCAGTGCCTTTATAATCTCCATCGGTATTTTTTCGCCGCAGGTCAGGTCGCGGACCATGACCTCTCCACCATTTACGGATACACCAAACAGCAGTATCTCGAATGCATGAGACTGCGCATATTTATAGACTCCACATTTCTGCAAATCCACATCGCTGTATGTCTCAATATCAATGGAGAGTGTTCTGATTTTTTCCATATTGCCACTCCTTCATATAAGCAAGGCGGC